>MTKZ01006078.1_pt2 | contig 10091 bp, 11 predicted proteins | sample 1042781 | NCBI WGS metagenome assembly MTKZ01 (sample SAMN06212207, study PRJNA360539) | anaerobic digester metagenome | biome: Wastewater treatment plant; material: sludge; isolation source: anaerobic digester fed with sludge from wastewater treatment plant | place: Denmark: WWTP Viborg ...
CTTGATCAGGTGGTCCGCCCGGTAGATCTCCTTGCACTCCTTGCAGGAGGTGAGCGGATCGGAAAAGCCGCTCAAATGTCCCGAGGCCTGAAAGATCCCCTCCACCCCAATGGTGGGAGCCTCGATCTCCGCGAATCCCTCCGAGATGACAAAATACCGTCTCCAGATGTCCTCAATGCGCCTCTTCATGGGCGCGCCCAGTGGGCCGTAATCATAAAAGCCGGCAGCTCCGCCGTAAAGCTCAAAGGCAGGCCAGAGGAAGCCCCGCCTCCTGGCAAGCTCATTAACCTTCTCGTTCTTGTCCATGCCAATCCTCGCTATGGATTTAGAGCACGGGGGGTGATTTAATCTTTGTTATGAGACCCTTAGCCTCGGGATCCGAACTGTTAGAATCATTCACAGTCAGTTTTATATAAGTACGACCAAAAGAGATAAATACCATTAACATTAATTATAGTTTTTAAAAGCCGTCTTAGCCAAGGGGGTCTCAGGTCCTCTTCCTCCTTCCTGACCCCCTACACCTCTTCTAATAAAATTTTCCTCAAGCTAATCCGGCTGTTTCCGAACAATTTTGCACAAAGGACTATCTGAAGAAGACATTGTATCCTTATCCTCCGCTCGATGGCAAACGTGCGCATTTTTCCGCTAAGCTGGAAAGGCAATCCTTTGCCACAAGCGTCTCTGAAAATCTCAGACTCTCCATTTCCGATTAACGCAATCGTCTATATCTAGGATAGGCCGGAGGAAGGAGTCTGGCGATCCGAGGCAACCATTGTTTTCTTCCCTCCTTTACCCGGATCGCCTCCCCTCATTTTCCGGCTCCCTCCACTGCAGCTGCCATCACAAGAAAAGCTGATACCGAAGAGTAAAAATAAGCAAGGAATAAAAACCGGATTTCTCTGGGCTATCCTCCACCGCAGCATCCGCCGCCGCTGGAGGTAGAGGCTGTGGTTCCCCTTGCCCCGCTGATGGGATACATGATATTGGTATATCCGGTCAGGCTATTGTTTGTCCTATCTTTGGCATAGGCGGACAGATCCAGGATGCCTTTACCGGAAGGCCTGGCAGCATCTTCTGGCTTTGCCGCCCCCAGGATGGCCGGGGTGGCTGTCTCCGAGGACTCATTTAAAGTTTGGTTGCCCAATGCCGTGGCATTCTGGGTGGCGTTGGCAGCGGCAGCACCTAGTTTGGTGGACTGAATGGCATTTGCCGATTGGTCAGACAAATGGGAGGATGCCCTCAGGCTGAGATCGCCCATATAAGCTATGGTTCCGTCCGAAGAGAACTGGGCGGAGGCAATGCAGGCCAGGGCCAGGAAGATGACTGCCGGGACCATGACCTCATATCTTATTGATTTCATAAGCATTGCTTCTCCCTTTTAGTTTATAAATTCAAAGGTTGGCATCAGGACCGGCTCTGGCTTTTCAGCTCTGCTAAAGCCCGGCGGGAGTGCTCCCGCCTCTGCCTCAGACGCTCCTCTGCCCCGGCTATTCCCTTCCCCCTCTCCCTTATCATCCTCTCCGTCTCCTGGGGAGCCGGCCCTCCCCTATTGGCCCGCACAGCCACATTGCTCCTGGGATCGAGAGCTATATCCAGATCATGCTGAGAGAAGCCCCTCTCGCTGGCTTTAAAGCCGGCAATCTCCAGGGCGATGCGGTCAACATCATTCAGCTGGGGCCTTTCTCCCCCGGCGGCAATCCGGCCCACAATGCTGTGCGCCGTGCGGAAGGGCATGCCGGTTAGCCTCACCAGCGAGTCGGCTATCTCCGTGGCCGTGGAAAATCCCGCTTCGCAGTTATTTTCCAGCCGATCCCTGTTGAATTTCAGGCTGGCCAGGCAGCCGCTCAGAATTCGCACTGTGCTCGCCGTCCAGTCGACCGCCCTCCAGAGGTGAGGCGTTACCTCTTGCAGGTCCCGGTTGTAGCTCATGGGCAGGGCCTTGCAGATGGCCAGAGCAGAAACGAGGCTGCCCATGACCGAGCCGGCCCTGGCCCTGGCCAGCTCTGCCGTATCCGGATTCTTCTTCTGGGGCATGATGGAGCTGGTGGANNTCCTCCGCCAGGCGGCTTAGATTAACCATCTCTATGGCCAGATCGGATAGAACCTCCAAAATGAAGTCCCGGCTGGAGACGGCATCCATGCTGTTTTCCACCAGGCCCTGGAAGCCCAGGAGCCGGGCGGTGAGGCTCCTGTCGATCTTAAAGCCGGTGGAGGCGAAGGCAGCCGCCCCCAGAGGACTCTGATTGACCCGAGAATAGGCCTCCTCCAGCCGGGCCAGATCCCGGTAAGCAGCATCGGCATGAGAGAGAAGATGATGGGCTAATGTGGTGGGCTGAGCATGCTGAGTGTGGGTGAATCCGGGAACGAGGGTCTTGGTGTTCTCTGCCGCCAGCCGGAGCATGATCTGGATAAGGCCGATCTGCCCTTCCATGAGAGAGAGCATCTCCTCCCGAAGAGAAAGGCGGATGCAGGCGGCCACCTCATCGTTTCTGGACCGGCCGGTATGCATTCTGCCACCCTCCGGTCCCACCTTATCCAGGATGTAGGCCTCGATGGCCTCATGAACATCCTCGCCAGGACCGAGGGCCTCCGGCCCCTCATCCATCAGTTCATCTATTGCGCCCAAAATTTGGGCGCAGATCTCCCCGGATATCAGATTCTGCTCTCTCAGCATCAGCAGGTGGGCCTTGTCCACCAGCAGGTCGGAATGAAAGATCCTCAGGTCGGCCTCCCGGCTGGAGAGGTACTCCAGCACATCCTGCCGGCTCTCCCCCAGGCGTTGATTGCGAAACATATCAGGTGGTGTAATTGGCATTCACATTTACATATTCATGGGTCAGGTCGCAGCCGAAGCCGCGTGCTCCGGCGCTGCCAAGGCCCAGATCGATATTGATTATGATCTCCTCTCCCTTCATTATCTCCTGGGCCCTTTCCAGGACACCATCCACGATGCGGCCCTTTTCCACCAGGGATACCGCAAGGCTGCCGCCCTGCCCGCTTCCCTCCAGGCCCAGGGTGATCCTGTCCGGGTCCATCTCCGCGCCGGAGTAGCCCACAGCGCAGATGATCCTTCCCCAGTTGGGATCGGCTCCGTATACTGCGGTCTTGACCAGACTGCTCCTGGCCACGGCCTTGGCCGCCAGCCGGGCATCTTTCTCGCTGGCGGCACCGCTGACCACCACCTCGAAGTATTTGCTGGCCCCCTCACCATCCCGAGCCATCATCCTGGCCAGCTCCATACAGACGTAGCTCAGAGCCTCCCTGAGATCCTCCTCCTGACCTGTTGCCCGTCCTGTGGCAGTGATCAGAACGGTATCATTGGTGCTGGTATCCCCATCTACAGTGAGCATATTGAAGCTGCCTGCTGCTGCCTCGGCCAGACAGTCATGCAGCCTCTCCGCAGAAATGGTGGCATCGGTATAAAGGAAGCAGAGCATTGTGGCCACATTGGGCTCGATCATTCCTGCCCCTTTGACGATCCCTGCCACTCGCAGGCCTTTATGCTCCACAGCGATCTCCTTGGGCCTGGTGTCTGTGGTCATTATAGCCCGCTCTGCCGCCAGGCTGGCAGTCCCGTCGCTTCGCAAGTTCGCCGCCGCTTCCTGGAAGAGGCCTTGGATCTGTCCCAGGTCCAGGTACCGGCCTATGACCCCGGTGGATGCCACGCCGATTTTGGCCTCATCCGTTTCCAAAAAACCGGCCAGCAGCTTGGCCATGGCCCTGGCATCCTCCAGGCCCCTCGGACCGGTATAGGCGTTAGCACAGCCGCTGTTGGCGATGATCCCATCCAGATGGCCCCCGACGAGATTGGAAGCGGTGACAGCTAATGGTGCCGCTCTCACCCGGTTGGTGGTGAACATGCCTGCGGCAGTGCCGGAGGCGGCGATCAAGGCCAGGCCGTACTTTCCATGGCGCACTCCTGCCGCCCTCACCCCCGGGACAGCACATATGCCTCCCTCAATCCTCTTCATGCCTCATCCCCAGACCGGAGATGATGTCTCCCCTGGTTACTATTCCCACCAGCCGGCCCTCTTCCACCACCGGCAAACGGTTGATGCGGTGGCGGGTCATGATCCCTGCCGCCTCTTCTATGGAGTCGCCAGGCCCCACCTCATGCAGATTTCGGCTCATGACCCCGCTTACCTTTTTATTGGGGATCTCATCTAAGGCGGAGCGCATCCTCTCCCACTTCACCAGATCACGGAATGGGACCTCCAAGATCTCGAAGGGGCTGGGAAGCCAGAGACCGCCTTCCTCCTCTTCCACCGACAATAAGCGCAATAGGTCGGACTCGGATACAATACCCACCAGCCTCTCCCCATCCAGGACCGGAAGCCCGCTGATCTTATTCTCCCGCAATATAGCTGCCGCCTCGCTCACAGAGGCCTCCGCCTGCACGGTGACGGGCTTGACATTCATGATGTCTCTGACTTTCATCTTCACTCACCTGCCAAATCTCAAATCAAGGTGCCAGTCCGGGGAACCACAGCCCGGTCTTCTGGTCCAGGCCGGCCATGAGGTTCATATTCTGAATGGCCTGGCCGGAGGCACCCTTTACCAGATTGTCTATGGCCGATACAACCACCAGCCGATCGCTCTCCTTCTCCGGCTCAAAGGAGATGTCGCAGAAGTTGGATCCCCGCACCGAGGAAAGCTTGGGCACTCCATCCGCCATGCGAACGAAGGGAGCATTCCTGTAGAACTCCCGATATATGGATGCCACCCGGCCTTTGTCCTGAATAACCTCCTCTGCTCCCGGCCGGGCCAGGACATGGGCGGTGGTAAGTATGCCCCTCACCGATGGCACCACATGGGGGGTGAAATTGACGCGAATCCCGGGAGAGAGACGGGAGAGCTCCTGCTTGATCTCCGGGACATGCCTGTGGGCTGTGAGCTTGTAAGGTATGACGTTCTGGGACATATTGGGATAGTGAGAGGTCTCCGTCGGCTCGACGCCCGCCCCGGATATGCCCGATTTGGAGTCGTAGATCACCCTCTCCACCAGGCCGGCATTGGCCAGGGGAGCCAGTGCCAGGATGGCTCCGGTGGGATAGCATCCCGGATTTCCCACCAGCATAGCCTTCGCCACCTCGGGATGCAGCTCGGGCAGGCCGAAGACCGCCTCACGGGGAGCACGATGCTTGGTGGCATAGGTCTTCTCGAAGACGTCCACAGGCAGGCGGTAGTCTGATGAGAGATCTATAACCCTGGTGCCAGCGTCCAGCAGCTCCGGCACCCAGTCCATGGCTGTGCCATGGGGAACGGCGGTGAAGACAATATCGCAGCGCTCTGCTGCCTCTTTCGCCCCCAGCGCCTCGAAGTTAAGGGAATAAATGTTCTTTAAGTGAGAATGAACCGCAGTAACCGGCTTTCCGGCCAGCTTGCGGGAGGTGACGGCAACGACATTCGCCTGGGGATGGTTGGCCAGGAGGCGCAGAAGCTCTCCACCAGTATAGCCAGAACCACCCACAATTCCTACATCTATCATAAGAAGGAGCAGGAGCTACTGATATAAAATCGACTCGCCCTAGCGGCAGAAGGATGAGGAGAGCTGCCAGAGGGCCGCGGCTGCATCTTCAATCCTCTTCCTCCCCTCCAGAGGCTCCAGCCAGCGGCAGGGGATCCAGGATGCTCCCTGGCTGGCACCGAATAGAGATCCGGCTATGGAGGCTATGGAGTCCGTGTCTCCTCCTCCCCCGGCAGCAGCTATAAGCCCCTCTTCAGCCTCGAAATTGAGAAAGCAGTAGAAGGCAGCGGGAACGGTCTCTATGGCCAGAGGAGAGGTGCCGATCCTCTCCAGAGCCTCCCCTGCGGGCATGTCTTCCAGGGAGCAGGCATAAAGAAGCTTATCCCCAAATTCCCCATCCAGACGTCCGGCATAAGATGCGGCGGCATGAGCCACGGCCTTTTTGGAAAAACCATGCAAACACAGGGCTGCCCCAATGGCAACTGCAACCGAAGCTGCTCTGGCTGCCGGAGAGTTGTGGGTGGGAAGGCTCTGCAGATCGGCGTAGCTTCGCACCAGGTCCAGGTTGAAGTGATAGAGCAGGCCTATGGGGCTCGCCCGCATGGCCGAGCCGCAGGTGGGAATGGACAGGCCGGACTGCTGCCATGCCGTTCCGGCAATTAAGGCCTCTACAGCAGAGCGGGTGACAAATCCCACACCCCGGTTCCGCCTTTCATCCATTGTCCAGATGCTGCCCCAGGAGGCAAGCCGCTCGGCAAAGCTCTCTGCGGAAAATCCGCATGATTCCGCCAGCGACTCGGCCAGAAGAAGCGTCTCCTCGGTGTCGTCTGTGAACTGGCCGGCCAAGAGGCCGGAATGAAAATGGCCCTCCGGAGCGGGCAGCATCTCTTTAATGGGCCCGAATCGGGACATGATCTCCTGGGCGGTGTAGCCCTCGGTGGGCATTCCCAGGGCGTCGCCCACTGCTCCACCCAAAAGGCAGCCTCGAAAGCGGTCCAGCAATGGCATAAGGCAATTTAATGCGGCCTGGCACTAATAGCCGTCGGGACGGATGGCGGCCAGCGGCAAAGGATTAATGCTGCCGCTTTCATGAGCAGATATTGTGGACCATCAGGATATACTCTCCCCTCCCGCAGATCATCTCCAGGCCTGGGATAGGGACTATGCCCGTCGTGGCCGTGTCTGGGGCGGATCGGTCAAGGATCTGCCCGCCCTTTCCGAAGGCTCGCTGGTGCTGGAGATGGGCTGCGGAGACGGCAAGACCCTCTCCATCATGCCCCCATCCTGGAGGATCGCGGCCGTGGACATCTCCATGCAGGCACTGCGGCTGGCCCGCCGGGCCCGGCCTGATGCCGGCCTAATTCTGGCCGACGGCTGCCGGCTGCCGCTTCAATCAGAGAGGTTCGATGCCGTATTCGCCTTTCAAGTGGCCGGCCACCTTTTCCAGGCAGAGAGGCAGTCCCTGGGGAGAGAGGCGGCGCGGGTGCTCCGGCCCGGAGGCAGGATCTTCTTCCGGGACTTTTCCGTAGAGGATATGAGGATGGGACAGGGAGAAGAGGTGGAAGAGGCGACATTTAAGCGCGGCAGCGGCATCATCACCCACTACTTCCGCGAAGACGAGGTTGCGGCCATGTTCTCCGGTCTGGAAATGGATCTGATCAGAACTCAAAGATGGAGTATGAGAATAAGGGGAAAGAAGCTCCTGCGCTCCGAGGTGGAGGCGGCGCTGGTAAAGAGGGGAATGATCTCAGAGTGAGTATCGGGTGTGCTCGCCCTGGGGCTCATCCCTTACCCCGATGATAAATGCCATATCCTGAAGAAGCCATTATTACTTTTTGAGATGAGCGAGGCAGAGCAGCAGAGATCAGGTTTTCTGAGAAGGCAGGCGATAATACGGTTCAGCCTTGCCGCTGCCTTAATCCCCCTCATCCTCTATGCTCTTGCTGGCACTTTGGAATATTGGCAGGGTTGGCTTTACTGGGCGGTTCTGGTCTTGCCCATGGCTCTGGCCGTTTCCTGGCTGCTAAAGCATAATCCGGAGCTACTGGAACGGAGGATGAGATATCAGGAGAAAGAAAAAGAGCAGCAGACCATCCTTGAGATAGGCACGATTCTCTTTATGGCCGGATTTGCTGCCATAGGCATTGATCTGAGGCGGCACGGCTTGGATAGCGTACCGGTAGCCTGGATACTCATAGCAGATCTTGCCATCCTGCTCGGCTATCTGCTCATACTCTGGGTCTTCAAGGAGAACAGCTATGCCTCTCGCACCATTGAGGTTGTCCAGGGCCAGCAGGTGATTACAACCGGCCCCTATGCCATCATCCGGCATCCTATGTACCTGGGATTTCTGGTCATGTATCTCATGACGCCGATAGCACTCGGTTCCTGGTGGGCGGTTCCTGTATTTTCATTGTACATTCCCGTCCTCATATGGCGAATTTTAAATGAAGAGGCTGTGCTGATGAGAGATTTGCCGGGCTACTCTGAATACTGCAAAAAGAGAAGATATCGCCTGTTGCCGCATATCTGGTAAGAGCCTGGAAGCTACGTCCGGGCAGCTTGCACCTCCGGCCGCATTTTGATGTATTTTTATCCGCATGGGCATGAGGGCATCCAAGCCATCCACAGCTCAGAAATCCAATTAAGGCGATTTCTATGACCTGATCATGACCAGAAGCATCTTGAATTTGCTTATCGCCTTGAGGGCATGAACTTCATTAACCGGGAGGATTATCATCTGGCCTTCTGTTAAATTATAGGCCTGTCCGGATATGGTTATCTCCGCCTGTCCATCCAGGATTAAAACCAGAGCATCAAATGGAGCGGTATGCTCGCTCAATCCTTGGCCCTGGTCAAAGGCGAAGAGGGTTACAGTTCCGGTGCTCTTACGCACGATCTCCCGGCTGACTACGGAGCCATCCTGATAATCGATCAAGCTCTTGAGGCACTCTACTTTGGGCGCGCTGATGTCTGGCATTCTTATTCTCTCCTTGTTCTCTTCTGTGCATCTCGTATTTCTAAATGATTTATAAGCATATCAGGGGGCAATTGCATCCAAGATCATTTCCACCCGCCCTGATCCAAAGCTGCATTGATCCAGCACGAGAGCTGAGGCTGGACTTTCAAGAGCTTATATCCGGGAACTGAAACCGACCGGGCATGAAGTTGGTGGCGTCGGCCTCATAGAGGTCCAGCTCCAGTATGGTGTACTCGATCTCGTCTCCCACATCATCGGTCTCGAAGACCATGGGATCGTTGTAATGGTAATAGCCGTAGACCTGATTGAACTTTCCCGCACTTCTGTTCCAGCCGTCGCCTATGGTGAAGTACAGACTGTACTGCCCGTCTCTTATTCCCTCGATTTCCAGGGCATCCTTGGCCCGCAGGTACACAGCTACTTTGGGCTTGTCCCATCGGTCGGTGAGCACCGCCACAGTGTCCATGGTCCAGTTATTGTAGACTACCAGAAGGCCATATCCATTCCTGGTCGTATCCCTGATGTAGGTTCCAGTCTCGGGGCGCTCGGCAGACTGGCAGAGGGAAAGAGTGCTCAAGATAAGTACTGCCAATGCAGCGCATACAAGCAGGCGGATGAGAGGGGCTCTTCTCTCCCGGAAGAGATATGCCGGCCATTTTGGCCGCAGACTGTCACCGATACTGGCGGACGAAAAAGGGGAATTTCCAGACTGATTCGAGAATCCGGCTCTGGAATCAGGAAGAGAGCTTCTTGACCTCATCGCCAATGAGATTGGCCTGGAGGAAGTTAAGCTTTTCTTAGAAGGGGCACTTTAAAAATTAAACAAACTATTTATAATAAAACTCTATTACATATCCGGGGAGTTGGCAATGGTGAAAACAAGAAATGAAATCTGCATAGCGCTGATTTTCTGTGTCATGGCATCCGCTTTGATAGTCGCCACTTCGACTGCCTCGGAAGATCGCAGCACAACCCTCTGCTACAGCGAACATATCTCGGAGATCCTTTACAGCAGCCGGGAAAAGGCAAAACTCCTCAGTGACAGCGTCGAGACGATAAAGCAAAAGGCAGACTCAAAGCGTCCAAAAGGGGCCATGCCATTCCTTAATGAATCGGAAGGCACTGGAGACCAAAGAGCGATCAGGTATTATCCAACCGGATTGATTGTAACCCCCGAGGAGCTTGCCGAGAACAGGGCCAAGATAAATGAGGCCAACCGGCTCATGAAGGCATCGGGCATCAATACCACCTATCCCGCCTCCTGGGACTGGAGAAGCAAGAGCATGGTGACGCCGGTCAAGGACCAGAGCGGCTGCGGTGCATGCGTTGCCTTTGCCGCTTTAGCGGCAGAGGAATCCGCCTGGCTGATCAATAACTCATCCCGCAATTACGACTTATCCGAATGGTATCTCTTCCAGAAAGGAGGAGGATACTGCAGCTCAGGCTCTCAGTTCGAGCGCATTCTCGATGCTGCCAGGTACCAGGGCACAGTTACTGAGGAATGCTGCCCTTATCTGGAATCAACCCTGTGCACCTCACCTCTTTATAGAATATCCCTCTGGAAGAAGATTTACACCTCCGCCGAGGCGAAAGAGCATATATCAAAAAGAGGCCCCCTCATGAGCGGCATGTCTGTCTATGAGG
>MTKZ01000133.1_pt1 | contig 10089 bp, 13 predicted proteins | sample 1042781 | NCBI WGS metagenome assembly MTKZ01 (sample SAMN06212207, study PRJNA360539) | anaerobic digester metagenome | biome: Wastewater treatment plant; material: sludge; isolation source: anaerobic digester fed with sludge from wastewater treatment plant | place: Denmark: WWTP Viborg ...
ATGGCATCCTTGTCCTGGTTGCCGTCAAAATACTGTTTGTAGGAGACGAAGTCGGATTCCAGGCCGTGATCATAGTACAGCATGCTGGTTATGCCGTCAAACCGGAATCCGTCGAAGTGGAACTCCTCAAGCCAGTACTTGCAGTTTGACAGCAGGAAATGGTTGACTTCCGGCTTGCCGTAGTCATAGCAGAGCGAATCCCATGCCACATGCTTCCTGCGTGAACCGGTATGAAAGTAGAGCCCGGGATCACCGTCAAGCAGGCCGAGCCCTTCAAGGATATTTGCCACCGCGTGCGAGTGAACCAGGTCCATTGTTACCCTCAGGCCCATGCTGTGGGCGGTATCAATCAGCTCCCTGAGATCATCGGGTGTGCCGAAGCGTGATGAGGGGGCAAAAAGACTGGAGACATGGTAGCCGAATGAGCCGTAATAGGGATGCTCCTGGATGGCCATAAGCTGAACGGTGTTGTAGCCAAGGCTTTTCACCCTGGGAAGCACATGTCTGGTAAACTCCCGGTATGTGCCGGTCCGTTCTTCTTCGGTGGCCATCCCGACATGTGCCTCGTAAACGAGAAGTGAGGGTGGTGGCGGAGGCGCCTTGTGTTGCATCACGTATTCGTTTTCAGGGTTCCACACCTGCGCCGAGAAGATCTTTGTCACTTCATCCTGAACAGCGCGGGTGGCATAGGCCGGAATCCTTTCTCCCTGACCGCCCTTCCATTTGACAATCATCTTGTACAGGTCGCCGTGCGAAAGCATTCCTGCATCGAACTCACCCACCCAGTCTCCTTCTGCCGTACGGCTGAGGGCATATCGCCCATCTTCCTTCCACTCTGAAAATGTTCCGGTGAGAATGATCGACGTTGCGTTCGGGGCATGCTCCCTGAAGACCCATCCTTCAGGGGTACGGTGCAGGCCGTACCAGTGATGTCCGTTGGCATAGTCGGTCATGGAGCGGCCACCGGTAAACAGTTTCTCACGGTAACTGATGTAGGCAAGCCGCGCCTCTATGATCTCCCTGAAGGGATCAAGCCACGGATCAGCCTTGTAAAATCTTTCTGTCATACTCTTTGCCCTGATGTTACAGACAAGATAAAGATAGGATTTTATTATTTTTGATGTCTCAATCGGGTCATGAAAGTCTATCACGGTTATACAGGCATCTCATTTAACAATCCGGTTATTACCATCGGTGTCTTTGACGGCGTTCACCTTGGGCACAGGATGCTTCTCCGGCGTGTCAAAGGGGAGGCTGCAAAAGATGGCGCTGATGCAGTGGCAGTCACCTTTGATCCTCATCCCCGCATGATCCTTTCCAGCGATCCGGGCCATCTGAGCTTCCTGACAGACCTTGAAGAGCGGACGGAGCTCATGCGGGAGACAGGCATAGACTATCTTGTGGTCATCCCCTTCACGGCTGAGCTCAGCAGGATGACCGCCCCTGAATTTATCAGTTCCATTCTTTGCCGTCATCTGGGTGTCTGCCACCTGATCATCGGGTATGACCACCATTTCGGCAGGCGCCGGGAGGGTGACGAAAACACAATCATAGAGTGTGCCAGAAGGATGGCTTTCAGGGTGACACGCGAGGAGGCATACATGGTTGAAGGGGAGGCTGTAAGCTCATCGCTCATCAGGAAGGCGCTCGGGGAGGGGAACATTGAAAAGGCCGCATCAATGCTTGGCTATGATTATTTCATCAGGGGCCGGGTGGTTTCCGGAAGGAAGATCGGCCGTGGCATGGGTTTCCCGACTGCCAACATCGCCACTCTCTCTGCATACAAACTGATACCCCGCTCCGGGGTCTATGCCGTGGAGGTTATCGTAGAGGGTGTCCCCGACAGGCACATGGCCATGCTCAATATCGGACACAGGCCTACCATCACTGGTGGTGACGGGTTATGTACCATCGAGGCTCATCTTATTGATTTCGATGGTGATCTGTACGGGAATGAAGTAACTGTAACATTCCGTCACCGGCTGCGTGATGAGATGAAGTTCGGGAGTGTGGATGAACTGTCAGCCCGTCTGACCCTCGACCGTGAGATGACCATCGCCCTGCTGGGCCGCTGAACAATTATCCCTTTTTTTGGTTAACTTTGCACACCTAAAAAATTATCATTATGTCATTCATAGACAACGATCTTAAGTACAGGGTAAAGGATATATCACTTGCCGGATTCGGCCGTAAGGAGATAGAGATTGCGGAGAAGGAGATGCCGGGGCTGCTCGCGGTCAGGCGCAAATATTCGGGTTCCAAACCTCTCAGGGGTGCAAGGATAACAGGCTCGCTCCATATGACCATTCAGACAGCCGTTCTCATCGAGACACTCAGGGAGCTTGGCGCAGATGTCAGATGGGCNNGAGGAGTACTGGTGGTGTACCGCACAGGCCCTGACCTTCCCCGGAGGGAAAGGCCCGAACCTCATTGTTGATGACGGAGGCGACGCATCACTGCTCGTCCATCTGGGATACAAGGCCGAAAAGGAGAGCTCAGTTCTTGATGCAGAGCCGGCAAGCCGGGAAGAGGCAATAGTGTTTGACACACTAAGGAGGATACTGGAGGAGGATCCGCAGAAATGGCACAGGACGGTCAGTGAGATGAAGGGTATATCCGAAGAGACAACCACAGGCGTGCATCGTCTTTACCAGATGCTGGAGGCGGGAGAACTCCTGGTGCCTGCAATCAATGTCAATGATTCGGTAACAAAAAGCAAATTTGACAACCTTTATGGTTGCCGTGAGTCACTTGCCGACGGTATCAAGAGGGCAACGGATGTGATGATAGCAGGCAAGGTTGTTGTCGTATGCGGATACGGTGACGTCGGCAAGGGATCTGCAAGGTCAATGAGGTCGTATGGCGCAAGGGTCATTGTGACCGAGATCGATCCTATCTGTGCACTGCAGGCTGCAATGGAAGGCTTTGAGGTAAGGACGGTTGAGGAGAGCCTTGCTGAAGGCAACATATTCGTTACTGCAACAGGCAACCGTGATGTCATCACCATTGAACACATGGAGAAGATGAAGGATCAGGCCATCGTCTGCAACATAGGACACTTTGACAACGAAATACAGGTTGATTTGCTGAATGCATACAAGGGTATCAGGAAGATCAATATCAAGCCACAGGTTGACAAGTATCTGTTCCCTGACGGCCATGCAATTTTCCTTCTTGCCGAGGGCAGGCTGGTAAATCTTGGCTGCGCCACGGGCCATCCGTCGTTCGTGATGAGCAACTCATTCAGCAACCAGACGCTGGCACAGATTGAACTGTGGACCAAAGAGCACGCTATCGGTGTTTACAGGCTTCCCAAGCAACTCGATGAGGAGGTGGCACGTCTCCATCTTGCACAGCTTGGCGTGAGCCTGACCAAAATGACCAGGGCCCAGTCAGACTACATAGGCGTTCCCGAAGGGGGCCCCTACAAGCCTGACCATTACAGGTACTAGGAGGGTCTATCTCCTGTTCCAGACCCTTATACTGTAGCCGGAGAAGGATGTGCGGTAATTCTTGAGATAATAGTGACCGGGTCCGCTCTGCGGCAGGCCTGACCCTCCGAGTGCATAATTCGTAGAACATTCCGGGCAAATGGCGTACACGCCGTCAACAGTCACAGCCACACTCACTTCATTGTTGGCGTAACAATGCGGACATGTGCGGTCAAAGGCAGGGAATTCAAAACCATGCAGCCCGGTACTGTAGACTATGATGCCGTTGCCGTCAAAACCGGCTGTACCGAGACCAAGGTGCCTGTGGGCTGAAGATATCAGAGCGCTGGTGCCGGGAGCGTTGAAGAGATCAGAAAATTCAGGATCGGAAGCAGTAATGATGAAGTCAACCGTGATGTCAGGGATTACATCGTTCTTATCCCTTTCACAGGAGATTATAAGCAGTGTGAACAGAGAAAAGAGTAAAAAAATCCTTAAATTTGAAACTGACATGGGCTTGCTTCCGTTTCTGTAAATGTAGTTATTTTAAGTCTGACACGGCTAACGGAAAAACGAAATGAAGAGAGGGTTAGTATTATTAAGGTTTGTAGCAGCGGTAATCGTTCTGCTTTTCGTGGTGGAGGCAACTGAGTGCAATGCCCAGAAGAATGCCACCAAGCGGTTTGAGAGGGAGACCTTCGGCAAATCGCGTCGCAGCAAGCCTGTAAAGGAGAGCGGTGAGAGCAGAGCGGCTGCAAAAGCGATGAAGGAACAGGCCAGGAAGGAGGCCAGGCGGGAAAAGGAGGATGAGAAAGCCCTTAAGGAGAAGAGGGAGAGGCATTATCAGATCCAGAGCGAGGAGACGAAGATGCGGATGGAGAACAACAGCAGGAACACTGCTGACAGGTACAAGGTTAAAAGGCAGAAAGAGCGCAGGGAGCAGACGAAGCCGGAACTGAAGAAGCCACAGCAGCCGGTGCCTGACCGTGCCGGACCGAAGCCGAAGACCAAGGATCCCTCGAAGCAGCCGGTGCTGAAGCAGCAAAAGAAGAAGGCAAAGACGATTAATCCGAAAAAACAGCCTAAAATCAAGCAACACAAGGTAAAAAAATACTGAAGCAGATGGAAGATGTTGGCAACCTGATTTTTTATATACTACTGGGGATCATTGCCCTGGTAGGTTCATTCCAGGGTAAGGGCAAAAAGAAGAGTGGCAAACCGGGACCCGTGCAACGTCAACCGGGCACACTTACCACAAGGCCTCCGGTGAAAACCACGGCACAAACCGCCAGACCGGCGCCTTCAACTATAAGGCAGGAGAGACAGACGCCTTTCACCGTCAGAGAGGAGAGACCCGTTCCCGGACCTTCACCATGGACTATGCCCGCCGGACAAATAATTGAGGGGAGATATGAAGAGCCGATGGCCCGTGATTTCAGCCGGGAGGGAAACATCAGGAATGACATGGCGGGTGCCTTCAGCAGCGAAGGGTCAGTCGCATCCGGGATGGGCGAAGCCTTCGCCAATGAGGGCTCCATTGAGGATTCCATGGCTGCCGCTTTTGCTTCAGAAGGTGTCTCAGCCCTGGGTGAGCTGGCAACGGGTGATTTCTTTCAGGCTGATATAACAGATGGTGAGATAAGTGACGCTCCGGGCTATGATTATGAAGCTCTGCCCGGCACTGATATTCATAAGGAAGGATTTGACCTGAAAAGGGCTGTGATTTATTCAGCAATTCTTGACAGAAAAGAGTACTCACGTTGATTATCTGATAATTACCAGGCGGAGGGAATTTGTTTTTTATTTAGAAATTTTTTATATTTGTTCTCTGAAGAGTTCCGGTAATGCCGGGATTCTTCTTATTTTTTAACAAATTTACGGGAAATCATGTCGGAATTTGTTTATGTAACTGAAGAAGGGCTCCAGAAAATGAAGGAAGAGCTTGACCAGCTCCGTAATGAAAGGCCGGCTGTTGCAAGATTGATTGCCGATGCGCGTGATAAGGGTGACCTTACAGAAAACGCGGAGTATTCTGCTGCCAAGGAGGTACAGGGTATGCTCGAGATGAAGATAGCCAAACTCGAAGACACGGTAGCCAGGTCACGCATTATTGACAGCTCAAGGATAACTACCAAAACGGTACAGATTCTGAACAGGGTCAAGATTCTCAACAAGGCAAACGGCTCACTGATGGAATACCAGCTTGTGCCGGAGGGTGAAGCCAACCTCAAGGAGGGAAAAATAGCAGCCACATCACCAATTGCTCAGGGATTGATGGGCAGAAAAGTGGGTGAGGTGGTGGAGATCAGGGTACCTGCCGGCACCATCCCGTTTGAGATTATTGAAATATCAATCTGAAAACAAGATATCATGGCATCAATCTTTACACGCATCATCAACGGTGAGATACCCTGTTACAGGGTGGCAGAGAATGACCGCTATATTGCATTTCTTGACGTCAGGCCCCTTAAGGCCGGTCACACCCTGGTAGTCCCCAAGAAGGAAGTGGATTATATCTTTGATATGGATGATGAGGCACTCTCCGGAATGATAATCTTTGCCGGGAAAGTGGCCAGGGCAATGAAGGAGGTGATAGAATGCAACAGGATTGGTGTGGCAGTGATCGGGCTTGAAGTGCCCCATGCCCACATCCATCTTATTCCCATCTCCCGTGAAGGGGATATGCTCTTTACCAACCCCAGGGTTTCGCTGTCACCGGAAGAAAATGAGCGTCTGGCAAAAGAGATTGGAGCACATGTAAAGCTCTGATCGCGGTACTGACAACAATAAAACCGGCACCTGCCAGGTCCGGTCAAAAAAAAGACCCGGTCGCTGACCAGGGCTGGAAATGAACAGTAAGCACAAAAGAAAAAGGGTGCCCCTTTGAGACACCCTCTTTTTATTATCTGCTGTCTGGTTATTTCTTACCTGCGCAGCATGGAGTGGTTGCCTTAGTGCCTTCCTTTGCCGGAACCACTTCACCCTTATTCTCGCCGCATGCTGCAGCGGACGGGCACCCGGAGCACTCTTTGCCTTTCACAGCTTCTTTCTTGCATGCATCTGCGGTTGAACCGCATATATCACACTTACCGTCCTTGTTCTTATCGACAAAGACACACTCACTTTTGGTGTGCTTCTTTTCCTTAACGGTAGTCTGAGCATAGACCACTGCAGCCACAAACATCATCACGATGAGAAACAGGCTGCCAATCATCCATTTCTTCATACTTGTGCCAATTGGTTTGTTTATTAAACGGCCGCAATATAGAAAAATTTTAATTACCGTTACGGAGGTGTTATAAATATCATATCTTTGATTCTGCTTCTCGCTGTGAAGTGTTTCATATTAAAGATATTGCTGACGACTTTCTGAGTCTGTTCCTCCCGCGGCCATGCCTCTCGTGTGGTGTTCCGCTGGTCAGGGGAGAAGAGGTGCTCTGTACCGGTTGCATGCTTGACATGGCACGTACTGACTTTCACCTCCGCCGCGGCAACATGCTCGAGCAGGCTTTCTGGGGCAGGTGCATTGTGGAAAGGGCAGCGGCTTATTCGGTGTATAACCGCGGTAGCCGCATAAGAAAACTTATTCACCTGCTGAAGTACTCAGGCAGGAAGGATATCGGCATCATGCTTGGCAGGCTGTACGGCTCTGTTCTGGCGGAAAGCGGATTCACTGACGGGATTGATATGATCATCCCCGTACCGCTCGATCCGGTAAGGGAAAGGCGCCGCGGATTCAACCAGAGTAAGTGCATTGCCGAGGGAATTGCTTCACATTGCTGCCTGCCGGTAAGGAGCGATATTCTTCGCCGGACGGGCAAGTCTGGCTCACAGACAAAAAGGGGAAGGTATGAGAGGTGGGAGAATGTCGAAGGACTCTTCACGGTGACCAGACCCCGGGAGATTGCCGGCCGGCATCTGTTGCTGGTTGATGATGTAATCACCACCGGTTCAACTGTGGAAGCCTGTGTAACCGCGCTCCAGTCTGCCGGTGGTGTCAGGGTCAGCGTGGCAGCCCTCGCTGCCGCACAGAAGCTTACTGTTTGATTCTGTCGCTGTTCTTTTTTATGTAGTCGCCCCAGTTCCTGTATTTCCTGTCTGCAACCGGTTTGCTGCTCTGGTAGAAGTGACACATGGCTGCTCCCAGGGCATCGGTAGCGTCAAGAACCATAGACTCGCCGCGGAAGGCAAGCAGGGTCTGCAGCATGGAAGCCACCTGCTCCTTGCTGGCCTGGCCTCTGCCGGTGATAGACATTTTGATCATTCTCGGTGCATACTCGAATACCGGCAGGTCCCTGTAGAGCGCAGCTGATATTGCCGCACCCTGTGCCCTGCCCAGCTTGAGCATGCTCTGTACGTTCTTGCCGAAAAAGGGAGCCTCGATAGCAAACTCATCAGGATGATACCTGTCAATAAGCCCGAGCGTCTCCTCGAAGATGGTCCGTATCTTTCGGAAATGATCCTCCTTCTTGCGCAGGTCAATGATGCCAAGGGTGATGAGTGACGGGCTTTTTCCCGACACGCTTATAAGGCCGTAACCCGTGACGGTTGTACCGGGGTCAATGCCGAGAATTAACCTGCCGCTCTGCTGATCATTCACTTCCCGATCTCTTTCGATGGACCCAGGATGAGGTCGGTGGGCAACTGGTTTCCTTCAGACCATATGGTGGGTCGCCTGACGGGCTCTGCCGTCACTGACTTCTTTCCTTCAAGCAGGTTTATTGCTGCCTGCAGGGAGGCTTCTTCGGGATCGCCAAAATCATGTGTTATGTCATCAGCAGCCCTCACATCAGGCTTTATCCCGTCATAAAAACGGCCCTGGTCATCTGAGTTCAGATACTCAAAGGTTATTGGTGCAAAGACATACTTGTAATCCGGTTTCGGCACAGCGTCAGAGGGGAACGGATATCCCCAGATGTTCATGCCGGCAGGCTTGCCATGTGTTGTGTCACCCACAAGCTTCACATCAACCCAGGGCATCAGGCTGTTGATAACCACCTCGCTGGCAGAAGCCGAACTGCGGGTGGTGATAAAGACAACACGGTCAAGGCCCAGGGGGCTCTCCGTCCTGACGAAATTGAAGCTCTCATTCCACTCGGGACCCACCAGATTATTGTATGTCAGCTTGTAGCACACCTTTGTGGTGTCATCCCATGTCAGCACAAGGCTGGCAAGCTGCTGGGCTATACTCATGTATCCTCCGGTATTGTACCGGAGGTCAATTATGAGGTCGGTGACGTTACTGGCCTTGAAATCGGCAAAGGCTTCGTTAAGCTCCTGTTCAGACGGTTCAATGAATGTCTCAAAGCAGAGGTAACCCGTCTTGCCTCCGGTGAGGTCGAGGACCTTTGATGCCGTCACGGAGTTGATGGTGAAGCTCGATTTGACGGAGGTATAGGTCACCTCCTGGTTATCAGGATCGATGAATGTAAACGTGTTGGACGTTCCTGCCGTGGGGGGACCCATAAGGTTGTTGTAGGCTGTGTTGTTGCCCGAGATGAAGATGGGGGCAATGGCTGTGCCGTTAATCTCCTTTACTATCCATCCCCTTCTTACTCCTTTTGGCCAGAGGTCTGAGCCTTCGTAAAGGCTTACCACCCTGACATTGTTGGCATTATCAAGGCCCATTCTGATTCCGTGACCCACGAAGCTGCCCTGCATTGAAGCCATGAAACTCTCATAGTCTGCAATGAAGCTCCACTTGTCTCTCGGCCTGTATCTCACGGCTTCCAGGAGTTGCTCCGGGCCGGTGTAGTCAGATGTCTTGACAGTTGGCATGTTGCTGTACCAGAGATAGACATATTTCATCAGATCATACAGACCGTCGCGGGCCCTCTCTTCCAGGGTGGGAGTTTTAGACGGCTCCGGGTCTTTTTTGCATCCGAAAAGCAGGGGTATGATCAGAAGTGATACTATAAATACTCTTTTCATAATGAGTAAATTTGATGTAAAAGTAACAAAAAATGTGCCGGTTGATTCAGGTTTTCTTTGTCCTGTTCTGGAAAATGACGCTTCCTATGATGAGAAGCAGTCCTGCCGGGGTTGTATAATAAACGGGTTCGTCTATGATAAAGTGCAGCAGTATCAGGGAGATGAACGGAGCGAAATAAACCAGGTTGCTCACCTTGTCGGTTGTCTCGGAGAGTTGAAGTGCTTTCAGCCAGAGCCAGAAGGTAATTCCCATCTCGAAGAAGCCACAGTAGACCGATGCCGCCACCCCCCTGAAGCTCAGAGGCTGGTTGAAGGAGCCCACGGATGCCATCAGGATGATCATATAGGCTGAACCGAACAGGAAACCGGTAAACAGTTTTACCGACTCATCGCGCCTGTCGCGCACGTTAAGGACGAAATAAAGAGCCCAGAGGACGCTGCTGATGAGTGCCAGGATGACGCCCAGGGTGTCTGACCTGCCCGGGCTGAGCGGGGTGCCCTGTGATGATATTATATATACCCCGGCGAGGCTGATTGCGAGTGCGAGGAAACTGCGGGCAGGTATGCGTTGCCCCAGCAGCGGTATGGAAAAGAAGACAAGAATGATGGGCCATATCATGTTGATAGGCTGTGCCACCTGGCCCGGCAGGCGGCTGTATGCGGTCAGCAGGATAAGATAGTATGCGACGGGATTGACCAGCCCCAGCAGGGCTGACCAGAGCAGCTC
>MTKZ01130421.1_pt1 | contig 10089 bp, 8 predicted proteins | sample 1042781 | NCBI WGS metagenome assembly MTKZ01 (sample SAMN06212207, study PRJNA360539) | anaerobic digester metagenome | biome: Wastewater treatment plant; material: sludge; isolation source: anaerobic digester fed with sludge from wastewater treatment plant | place: Denmark: WWTP Viborg ...
ACATTTTCTGACCGGGCATTGAAAGGAGTACTCTTTCTGTTTCTTTATCTTGTAAATTATATATAAAACCATGATCCCAGTTTTTATCAACCCAATTTCCAATTTTTTCTTTTAATACTCCAAAATCTATAACTCTTCCTAAACTATCTAATTCAGGTTGTGTCTCCATTGCTCTGGCATATAACCAAACAACTCCATTGTGGCCATGAAAGTGTTTACATTTCGATTCATGTTTCCAAACTCGATGGCCATAAGAAAATTGTATTCTACGTGATGCTGTTATCATTTAGTACTCCTTTATTTTAGACTTTTCAGAATTTCTTTGTAATTAGAGATACTGAATTTAGGAACATCTTTAAGTTTTTCTTCGATGTCTTTTTTCTCTGTCTCTAATTCGTCTATATCAACATTAATTGTTAAGAGTTTTCTTATTCTATATTTTGTTACAATCTGGGAAATATCCTCAACGGATTCATTAGTTTTCTCAGACAATGTTTGTAATATGTCCTCAATCTTTTTTGAATCATTTGTTAAAGATGATATGTGCGGACGTATTTTTTCAACCATTTTCATCTCTTTAATAGTAGTTTCTATAGAAGTCATTCTATTCTTTAAATGTACTTCCAATACAGAAAGATAGTGGTGATAACTAGATAATAACATATCATCTATACAAGTCTGCCTGACACTTTGTATAGTTGGATCAAATACATATATATCATAATAAATAGAGTTGGTTAAACATTCCTTAACTGCATGTAGAAGTTTTTCATAAATCTTCTCTCTGTTTCTGGCTTTAGATACTTCCAATCTTATTTTAGTACCATCTCTATCATTTGATTCATCTATATAAGAGATATCACCGTTAGAGAATAGTTTATATGCTTCCTTTTTATCTTTCATGTTATCTATTTTATTGAAAACATTCTGGAAAGACATTCTAGGAGACCACCCATTAACATAAATAATAAAATTCTTTTTATCTTCTGTATATTTTCCAGAAATATCTATGCTTTGTTTTCCAACTGTAGTCAAAATTTTCTCACATTCTAAATCAGGAGATAAAATTTTACAAAATTCAATATTTGGTTTTATTATTACTTTTGGACCTTCTTTTAACAAATAAAGTAATCGTTTAACTAAATCTTTAATTGTATAATTAGGAATAACTGTCTTAAACCCAAAAGCAATCATATTAAACTCATATTTGGAACATAAACAAATTGGTAACATTGTTGGTAAATATGTTGGTTCTGGCTTAGCTTCATCGGGCTTCCATTCAACATCATCAACATATTTAAAACATAATTCTTCAATAAAGGGGTTTGCTTTTAATCCGGTATATCGTGGGGCTGCTGCTCCAATAGATTCAATACCTAAATTACAACCCCAGTTTCCTTTTCCATCCATTAATCCACATTGTACTAAAGTCTCGGCAACTCCAAAGGAATCAGAATATGGATGATAGTTACCCATACAATGTGCTGTTACTTCTGTTGTTTTAACAAATTCATTCCTAGCGATTACATGGCAACTTAGTAGTAAACGTTTCCATACAGGTATGGATCCGTCTATAAAATTAGGCAACATCTTTTTTTCTGTTACATATCTACCATAGGCATAATATAACGATGGGATTAATCTTTCCATTATTGATTAACTCCTTCATCCAAACTCCATTCACCCAATATTAATTTCCTTTTTTCATTTGAGTCAGACATTAGTTTAAATAACTTTTCACAATATTTTTCGGACCAATTTACTTTTATTAATTTTCTAGTACCTTCGTCCAAAGTAAAGACTTTCAAATCTTCTGCGTTAAATTCTCCCAATCCTTTAAACCTTAATATTTTTTTGTTTTCTTTTCTTTTCTCATCAACTTCTTTTTCATTCCATAAAGGAACCAATTTTTTATTTTCTCTATATCCAAATAAGGGGGTTACACAAACATACAATTTTCCAGCTTTAATGACGTCTGGCATTTTATAAGCGAATAGTGTAATAAGTAATGCCGTAATCCATTTTCCTGCCGGATCAGCATCTGCTGCCAAAATTATTTTTTCATATCTTAATTTACTTATATCACAATTTTTATCAATACCACACCCACAGGCAATTATGATATCCTTTAATTCTTTATTCTCATGTAAATCTTTCTTTGTTATAGCATTAGGAATAACACCTCTCAGAGGTAATATGGCGTGTTTTTTAGTATCTCTAACACGGATCAAATTACCCACAGCGCTGTCTCCTTCTCCTATTAACAACTCACCGCCTGGTTTTGTACAATCTCTTAATTTTATTAATGTGGTTAAACCTCTTTTATTTCCAGAAGAAACAGAGGCCCCAACTAACTTCTTATTTTGAATGGACGATCTATAGTTATGAAAAGATTCCAGTAAACCATATAACAAGTCACTATTCTTTTTGAAATAGTCTTCAACCTTAGTTTCAAAATCATCTAATATGCTCAAATCAGATTGAGAAGATAGTTTCTTCTTAATTTGCTCAGCAAATGATGCTTTAACAATTTTAAGATCAATATAAATTCTTAATCCAACAGTATAATCATTAGGTTGAAATGAATATTTATAAGACGAATCTTTGCTATTTTTTCCTATAAACTCTTGAAAATATTTTTTAAGTGAATTTGTAATCCTTGTTATATGTATACCGTCCAATACTCGACAAAGATTAACAGTTGTATATGTTTTCATAGAATTTGGTGGTTGATCATCCCATGCTAAACGTATATCATAAAATTCAGCACCATTTTTCCTATTAAATACAAACCATTCCGATTCTGGATTTCCTAATTTATCAAGTATTAATTCCTTTAAATTACCTGTAATAACTTTATTTTCATCGTCTATTTTTAATATAACTTTTAAATTAGGAAAATTAGAGACCGCTATATTTAAGCGTTCTTCTATCTCCGACATATTAATTGTAGGTGTGACAAAATATTTTTTAGAAGGTTTAACTTCTATACGAGTAGCATAAGGAACCTTAAATGTTTTTTTGTCATACTTTTCTTCCTCTCGATCTATATCACCATTATGTTTAAATCTATAAGTACCATGTTTTCCATCTTTATAAATATCTATATTCATCCATTCAGAAAGAGCAAAACAAGCAACTAATCCAATACCATGTAATCCAGCAGCTACTCCGTAAGCACTTTCTTTATTTCCTTTATCAAATTTTCCTGAAGTAAATAATTTAGTAGAGGACATTACCGGTGGATCTTTTTCTAAAGGTAAAGATTGATCAAATGGAAAACCTCTCCCATTATCTAATACTCTAAATGAATTATCTTTAGTATTTACAAATATTCCAATAATATTACAGGAACCATGCAAAACTTCATCAAGAGAATTATCTAAAAGCTCTTCTAGTAATCTTGTTGGAGTTTCCGAATCCCCAACATACATCCCTGAATTTTTGCTCAGATGGTCCAACTGAGACATCTCCACAATAGATGATACGTTGTAATGAGACATAAGCAGTAAATCCTTTCTCAACTTGGATTTTTATTTTGTGATTTTTTAGAATATTCCATCTAAATTAAATGGATCAAAATCAGAAGCGGGCTTCTCCTGTTCAACTTTTTTCTCAACTGGTTTAGGGGGTTCCGGTACGGCGGCTACGGGTTTTTCTTGTGAAGTTACTGGAGCATCACCGATACCACCCATATCAATATCTAAATCATATTCAGAATTATCAGGTATATAATTATCTTCAGGTATATCATTAATTTTATTTTTTGTAACACCTTGTTTCTCTTCCATAGACATCGTGTATAACGTATTTTTAATTAGTTTACCAACACCTGATAAAAATGAAGTCATTAAAGGAAATAACACTATTGTATTTTCCAGAAACTTTCTAACTAGAATTAATTCACTTTCTCTAAAAATATAAGTAACAGTACTCGTTTTTTCAGGATCATAAATACCAACTCTTAATGTCTTAAACGGTTGAGGTCCCATTTTTGACTCAATTGGACCAATAAAGAATTTCTTATTGTTATGGTTATAAGAAAGTATTCCTTGATATTTTTCATCTACTGGTTTTCCGTAATTATCTTTTTCTCTCTTAAATGTACCATCCACTAAACTATTAAAATTAGTAACAATATCAACACATTCAGTGGGAGTAAGACTAAATATATAAGGATTTGTATGATTATATCTTTTCTCTCCAGCTTTAGGAAATCCTTTAACATTTTTATCAAGTGGTTCCGCCATATAAATTGGAACGGATCCAGAAATTACAGAAACAGAAATACCAATTGTAGACATAGAAGGATTATAAAATGTTAATGTCGCTGTATTTTTTCCCATATGATCGAAAAAACTAATTAATTGTCCGTAATTCATTCAACAAACTCCTTAATTCGATTTTTATTAATCGTTGTTTTGTATTCCATCAATTTCTCTTTCTCTTTTTCTCGTACCAACTGCTCTTCCGAAATTTCTCTTAGTGTATTTTTTGCTGTATTTATTTCAAAATATGTTTCAAAAAACAAATTATTTTCTATTAATTTAATAAAGAAAATATTGGATGAAGTGTCTTCCTTTCTAAAAACAATTACATCTATTTTATATTCTTTTATGTTTTTTAGTATTGTAAGATTTTTTAGAATCCACACAGCATCATGACATGTATATACTTTCTCCATTATGATTCCTTTATGTATATGGATCTGCCATAGATAATGATTCAAGAATTATTTCGGCATTTCTAAAATTAATCTTTTTAGATAATAATTGTGTCCAATCCCTCTCTTCCATAAAAGATTTAGCATATAGTTCTAATAGATGAATTTGTTTTTGTATTTCCTCTATCTCTTTTTCAATTTGAACAATAGATTTCTTTTTTTCGTAAACCAGTTCTTTTAAATTATGATAATTATCTCTTAAAAGTTCTTTTTCTTTTTCTGTATAATTTGCTCTAATTTGAGATAAGAGAATTATTGGAGAAGAGGAAATGGTTTCCTGATTTTTTATGTCTTCTTGAATATTAATAGGACACCCCTCATCAATTAAAGGACCAGGATGAATTTGTTTACAGTGACTACACAATTTAGAATTTTCAAAACTTTTCTCCATTTTATCCATCTCCTAAATTATACAGTTTAACCGATTATTGATCCTGTACCAATTCGTCTAGATCCGGCATGGGTACCTTCTTGGAATTTTGCTTTTTGAACACTTTTTCCACTACTCTTCATAACTTCGTCAACCTTAATATTGCCTTTATTAAGATCTATTATTGAATTCTTCATTTTTTCTAATCCTAAACGATTAATAAAATTAATTAATTCAAGATTAATTTTAGGAAGTCTAATTTCAATATAATTTGGACGTCTGAGCATAAGACGTAGAATTAAATCCTCTCCTTCCCGTTCATAACTAGATAAACTACCTTCAATAACATTTACACCAGCAATTACTTTAATCATACTGTCAATCTCCTTTTGTTAAATATTTACTTTACACGTTTTATAATATCCCGCCGTATAGCAGGTAACTATCTTAAAATTTAAGAATATGATGTTTGCTGAATATATGAATTTTTTTAAGATACTATTTTTCTTCAAAAATGTACCAATCTTCTTTTTTTGCGTATATTGATGCATCTCAGATATAATCTTCATAAATAAAACTCCATTCAAAATATTCAATCAATTCTTCATTCATTTATTTGTTCAGTTTGATTTTCCTCAAGTTTAATAATATAGTTTGATAATACCTCGAGAGATTTCTCGAAATTTCTTTCAATAATATTTTTTAATACTATTATTAAATCAGCCGATAAAGCCCAATCAATCATTATTTCCTCAAATGTATCCGTTGCTCTACTTTTTGAAATTTGGCATAGATGTTCATACGTGAATTTATTTTGAAAATCAATTAATCTTTTAAGATACCACTCTGCCTTTCTTAAATCTTCGATTGGGTGTTCTTTATATTGATGCCTCGCAATATATTTAATCACATTACCAAGATGATAACACACCCTCCAATCTTCAATAACTTCAATAACTTCATATTTTCCATTAGTATAGTGTTGCGGGTGATTTATTATATCTTCCATAAACAATTCCTTTCCTATTTTTTTTAGAAGAAAAAACCAACCTTTACAGGGTCTTTTAACTTAATAACGGTTTTATCTTATAATATTTAATATATATAGATTAATCAAAATCAACTAGTTTTTTCAAACACTAAGTTACCGCAATCCCAAATCCTGTCATAATCATTTAGTTGCATGTTCTGCCATTCAGTTAGAGTTGGGTCAAAATTTTCTAAAATCTCGGATAATTTATGTTTCTGAAAATTAATACGAGAAAATCTTTTAAAATTCTTTAAATAATAATACGAGGGCGGTGATGATTCTACTAAATCAAATCCTGCGTTTTTATAACTTGTTCCCAATGAATATCTAGAATCAGAATAACTAATAATATATCCTTTAACGTATTTGGACAATTTTGATAGACCGCCCACGACAATAGTATTTTTCTTATTACAAAATCTTAAAATTTCTATATCATATTTTTTATTAAAACGGGGTTTACCATAAGTAAGAATAGAAACTAATTCGTTATTATAATATAGACCAATAGATGCACCCGCAATAGAACCTTGTAAGTGGTTCTCAAAAAGAAAATCCTTGGCTTCTATGGAAGATACTTCTTTAATTATACACTTTCTGGCGTATATTTTATTTTTTATTTTACCCATTTTTGCTAACAAAATTGATTTGATAATATCTTGTTTATTGTACCACTCATCTTCAAAAATATGAATAAGTTGAATATTCTTCTTTTCACATTCTTTAGTTTTCTTTAAATGATAATTTTTATCAACTCCTTGTAATTCACTATGCCAATATAAGCCATCACATTCTATAGCTAATTTAATTTCAGGAATGTATATATCTAATTCTTTTCCGTTTAAGATGGTGCGATCATTTTCAATAAGATTTGGATAATATTGCTTACAAAAATCAATAATTTCTTTTTCAAACTTAGAACAACCTGAAAGTTTTGGATAGCATAAAGGACATCTGGGTATATGGCCATTATCAAGAATATCTTCAAAATTGGTATTACAAATAGTACATTTCCAGGAGTAGTTGTGTGTAACATCAATATAATCCTCTTTTTCAAATAATGGAACACACCTATCCTTAAGTCTATCTGAATTTAAAAGATTTTTATAGAATTTTAATCTTGATTTTTCTTTCATTATATTTGATTTAGTTGGACTATCTACGCCATATCTCAATAAACACGTTTTTTTAATTTTTTCTTTTACTTCTGAACACTTTAAAGGATGAGATACTCCGTAGTGTTTAATTACTGTTTCTATCATTTTAATCTTTATTTTTTCATTTTGAGTTGGAATTTTACATCCATATTTTATCAAATTTGTTTTGTAAATTTTTTCTTTTATCTCATTATTTTGAAAGGGGGTTGTGGTTCCATACTTATTTAGAAAGGTTTGTGTTCTTTTAATATTAACAGTTTTATCTTTAGAAACATTATCTACACCATATTTTAAAAGACATGTTTTTTTATATTTTTCGCGAACTTCAGGTAGAACAGATGGGTGAACAACCCCATACCGTTGTACACATACATCTTTAAGTTTTGCATGAAATTCTGGCGTTTGTGAAATAAATTCTTTTCCGTACTTTGCTAAAGTAGTCTGTTTTATTTTTTCTCTAATTTCTTTACTCTTTAATGGATTATCAACACCAAAATGATCCATAAAAGTTTTTTTCATTTTATCTTTTACTATATCAGATTGGACACCATAAGAAACTCCAAAATTTTTCTCACATGTTTTCCTCTTTTTCTCTTTAATCTCTTCGATCTTAGAAGGATTATCAACACCATATTTTTGTAACCACGTTTCTTTTATTTTCTCTTTAGTTGTATTAGAACTATTTGAGCATTTTAAGGAGCAATATGTCTGATATCCATAATCAATTGACATAAATTTTGTATCTTTTCCGCAAAACTCACACTGAGTTTTTGTTCCAATAAATGTCAGATAATATTGTTCTGTTGTATATCCATGTTTTTTTAAATGCATGCCCAAATTTTTTGTAGGTATATTACAAATAGGACACAATCTTTTTTTAATATTATTTTGATTTTCTTCCACTTTATTTTCTTCCGATTGACTCTCTTTTCAACTTTATATCACTTAAAGGCATACCAAATAAAACTTTCTCTATAGAGGATTCTGTTGCTCTTTCTGAAATCATACCTGTAAATATAGACTTGCTAAAATTTTCATAACACAAACCCAACGGATATGACATAACACCAGGGAGAGTTTTAATACTAAACATTTCTGGTTTATAAGGATATTTAACCCTCGCTGGAAAATGTGGATTTCCATTCCAACGCAAAATGTTACTAATAATGCACTCCAGATGAACACTATCCCATTTATCTGTCTTTTCTAATAGCTTATAGAATTTTACAAACAAACTTTCGGGAGTAGTCCAGGGGGATGTTCCACCCACATATGAATCCAATCTTCTAGCTATATCCGCAGGTTCTAGATTGACAATCTTTAAAGTAAATATTGGTATATCTTTTCCAAACATTAAATTAATTATTTGGTTATTTTCTTCTCTTTCACAATTCTTTAAATGGAAGGATAATTCCTGCTCTATTGTAACAGAAATAGTTATCTCTCCTATTTTCATATTGAAAAACCCTATCGGTAATATTAATAAATCAGGAGTTTCTTGTATTTTATAATCATTCACATACATGAGTTTGTTAATTTCAAAACTAACAAACTCTCGACTTAATACCGATATATTATCTTGATAAATAACGCTTTTAACAATCTTTGCATCATTGGAAGAAATGTTTTCAGAAAGCATATTAGTAATATTGGGTCTAGCCAACTCTAATGCACCACCAGTATGGAACATCTTCATAATCTTCTCCGATAAGGATGTGCATTCCATCGCAGCCAAAATCCCTACAGATTTTGTTCTAACTTGATCTAACAAATCCCCATAACAAGTACGACATAATTTCATACTCTTACAAAAAATAGGACTCCTAAGATTAATTATTTCCCCTATCATATCTTCCGTTACAGGTATTATTTTACCCATAGGTTCATTTTGGACATACCTACCTTTCATTCTTTTAAATAAATCTGGTGTTAATTTAATTTTTGCTGTTAATTTTGTTTCACAATCTCTTAACATAGGATTAGCTTCTAATGTGCTCATCACAAAAATCATCTTGCGATAATCGTACCCCCCGAACGCCGTGAAATGGACACGACTGACAACACCTTTTCTACCAGCACCAGATGCATTAAAGTAATCTTCTGATGTATAACCCTCATTCATAGCTCTAGCTATAACAGGTAATATATTTCCTTCAGGATCCGTAGCCAAACCTTTAGCTATCATTAACTGTCTTAGTTGTGTATGACCCTTTGAAGCACCTGATCCAATTATTTGATATAAATGGGGCTCATTCTTTTTAAGATGTATTAATAATTGTGATTCCATTTCTTTAACTATATCCAACTGCTTCATTAAATCTTTTTCTTTGGCAAGATTTTCTTTTAGCTTCATTAAGTTAGGGGGAATATTTAACATATCCATACTTATTGTTCTAGGATATTTAGTAGCTATTTTAAAACCTAATTTCATAAGTTTATCAATGGTTTGAACGTAGTCACCCTTGTCTCGTTTGTATATTTGTGATAATATATTACCTACTTTACCTTTATCTATTTCATCATCTACAAATTCAAACCACACAGGTAGAGAAGCGTTGAATATAACTCTACCTGCTGTTGTAATTCTATCATGTCCTTTAAATCTAACCTTAACTTTATCACCAGGATGTAAACTATCTGCTTCTTCCAGACTTCTTATTATTTTTGGTGTATTTTTTTTGTCTTCTGAAGTTAAAGTAAATAATCCAGTAAATACTTCGTTCTTAAGAAGAAAGTTAACTGATCCTAAGTTAGAGCTACCGGACGTTGTTATTAATCTATCTTTAGCTTCATCTTGTGCTTCTTTTGC
>MTKZ01003038.1_pt1 | contig 10087 bp, 3 predicted proteins | sample 1042781 | NCBI WGS metagenome assembly MTKZ01 (sample SAMN06212207, study PRJNA360539) | anaerobic digester metagenome | biome: Wastewater treatment plant; material: sludge; isolation source: anaerobic digester fed with sludge from wastewater treatment plant | place: Denmark: WWTP Viborg ...
GCCGAACCCGTTTATCAATCAGGCGGTGTCGGCTATGCGGTCTCAAACGCCGGAATGGCAAAACCTGGCGATGGAAGCTCTCGATCAGGCGGCGTCCACGCCCTGGGGCCAGGCCATACTCAGGCACAATCCGGATTTTGGTCGGGTCCGCTCTGAACTCTTGGGAGGCGGGGTTACACACGAGGAACGCATAAGGATGATCTCCGACACGGAGGGGATGCACACCTTCGCTGGGATCATCAACAGAACCCGCCGCCGCGACATTGGGAATTTCACGGTCAGGAAGCCCGAGACGGTCGTCGTGCCATTCACTCCGGCTCAACAGCATTTGCATGACGAACTTTTGAGAATCCAGGCTGAAATATTCAGCCAGATTCACAATGGGGTTAACGTGAAGTTCATGATGACCACCATCAGGCGACAGGCGGCCAGTTGCCTCTTTGGTCTTGCCCCCTTTCTTGAGGAGATCCTCAATCGCCATCTCGATGAACTGTCCTGGGAAGAAGCGGATGACACCGGCGTCCCCGAGGACGAGGCCATCATTCCCATCCAAAGCCAAATCCAGAATCTGCTGAAGGCGGCTCGTACCCTTGAGGCAGGCGACCCCAAACTCGAAGCTTTACGCAACATCATCCGCGACAAGCAAAGCCTCCCGAACAACAAGGTCATGCTGTTCAGCAGCTTCCGGCATACCCTGAGCTATCTCTTCGACCATCTCAGCAAGGACGGTTTTCGCGTCGGGTTGGTCCATGGGGGGACGCCGGATGAGGACCGTGTCACGCTTCGCGCCCGTTTTGAGAAGCCGAAGGAGGATGAGGACTGTCTCGACCTGTTGCTGTTTTCCGAAATCGGCTGCGAAGGTCTCGATTATCAGTTCTGCGACTGCATCGTGAACTACGATCTTCCCTGGAATCCAATGCGGGTAGAACAGCGCATCGGCCGTATCGACAGAAACGGGCAGAAGAGCGAGAGCGTCGCCATCGTCAACTTGATCACGCCGGGAACCGTGGATGCGGATATCTACGAGCGGTGCCTGGTGCGCATCGGGGTCTTCAATAACGCCCTCGGAGGGAGCGAGGAAATACTCGGGGAAATCACTCGTGAGATCAAAAACATCGCGGAAAACTACGAGCTAAGTGAGGAGGAGCGCAAGGGAAAGCTCCAGCAACTATCCGACAACAAAATCCGGCTCATCCAGGAGCAGGAAGACCTGGAGCAGAAGCAGGCGGAGCTGTTTGGCATTCGCCTTCCCCAAGAGCAGATGAACCGCGAAATTTCCGATGCAGCAAGCTTCTGGTTGTCTTCTGCTTCACTCCGCAGGCTGGTGACCCTTTATCTGCAGCGCGTGTGCGGCAAAGATCAGGAGTTTATTCTGGGAGAAAAGCCGCTCAAGACACTCCGGCTGGCCCAGGAATCCCGGAGCTACCTTTTAAGGGATTTTCAGCAGCTCCCCAGGCAGAACACTTCTGCTTACCGCGAATGGGAAAATTGGCTCAAGGGCGGGAGCCAGCATATGGCCATCACCTTCGAGTCTGATTTCGCCATGCAGCATCCCGAGGCCGCCTTCATCATGCCCCTACATCCATTGGTCAAACAGGCTGCCCTGTCATTTGATACCAAACAACGGGTCATAACCAATCTGGAGGTAGTGTCGAACGAGATACCTGTTGGGCGCTACGAATTCGCCATTTACCAGTGGCGCTTTCACGGCATCAGGGAGGACTTGGTGCTTAAGCCTATCGCCTCGAACGCCATGGTGACCGAGCATCTTGGTCGCCTTTTGGAGAGTGCGGCGGATTGTCCTGGCGCTATGCCAGACGGCCTTGGCGCTTCAGTTTGGGACGACTTGGACGCCCAGCACTACAGCTTGTGGAACGACGCGAGAAGCAGACACCGGCAAAAGACCCAGGAACAGGCTGAATACCGGCGGGAGAGCCTATCCACCAGTCACCGAGCGCGAATCGCTCTTCTGGAAGAACAGCTTAGCCAAGCGACCAACGAGAAGATACAAAAAATGCGTCGGTCTCAAATTGCCGCCGCAGAGGCGGACTACGCAAGACGAATCCAAGAGCTGGACATCGCTCTGGAGAGAGCGGATATCATCGCCGGTCCGGTTGCGTATGGTGTGATTCATGTTTCCGGGGGAAGCGCCAATGCCGACTGACTACGACAAGATACGAGAGGACAATATCCGTCGCCGAGGCGAAGAGTTTGATGACATTGGTCATTTGATCTCCGAACAACTTTATAGCGACAGGTCGCATTTTGTTTACGAGTTAATACAGAATGCTGAAGATGCATTAGGAAGACGTTTCAGAACTAATCCCAACGATAAAGTCCCTCGCAAGGTTCAGTTCAGGCTTTTCCGCGACAGATTAGAGTTTCGGCATTTTGGAGCTCCGTTCGACGATAAAGATGTCAAAGGTATATCTGATGTTTTGAAGGGAACAAAAAGAACAGACATCGTCCAAATTGGCAAGTTTGGTATTGGATTCAAATCTGTATATGCATTTACGGCTTCACCTGAAATTCACTCTGGTGAGGAGCATTTCATAATCAAAAGATATATTCGTCCAGAGGCTAAACAGCCTAACTTTCCAATAGATGAAAATGAAACCATTTTTAATTTTCCATTTGATCATGCTGAATTGAATGCAAGGGAAGCGTTTGATCTTATTTTGGACAAGCTACGAGGGCTTGGGTCAAGAGTTTTGTTGTTTTTGAGGTGGATTGACGAAATTGAATGGTCCGTAGAGCCAGATGGAGAGAAGGGGCAATATCTTAAAGAGTCAAAACAAATAGGAAATCATAACAACGCCCGTCGGATTATAGTCATAGGACAAAATAATGGTAACGACGAGGAGGAAAACTGGCTCATTTTTGAACGACCGGTACCCGTACCGGGAAATTCGGAAACTGTGCATGTTGAGGTCAGCTTCCGGCTGGAGGCAGAAGACAAGGCCGGAAAGAATCCCGAACGTATAGTCAAGGTTAAAGATTCTCCCCTGGTCGTTTATTTCCCCACAGAGAAGGCCACAAGGTTCGGATTCCTCATTCAAGGGCCATACACGACAACACCATCTCGCGACAACATCCCAAAAGACGACGACTGGAATGAGACGCTGGTAAAAGAAACTGCTGATCTCATCGGAGACATTCTGTCTGAGATAAAGGATCTTGGCCTGCTCTCGGTATCCTTCCTCGAGGCGCTTCCGATTAGAACCGAGGATTTTCCAGACGACAGCATGTTTTATCCCATCGTCGAGTCGGTTCGGAACACGTTGATCAAAGAAGAACTCCTCCCGGCCGATGACGGTTCGTTCGTGTCCGCCGGGAACGCCAAACTCGCTCGCGGTGCTGACCTCAGAAAACTACTGGGCCAGGTGCAGCTTGGTCAGTTGTTTCAGTCCACAGCCACAATAAAATGGCTTGCCGGGGAAATTACCCAGGACCGAACGCCTGACCTCCGCTCCTACTTGATTAGCGAACTTGACGTGGAGGAAGTGACTCCGGACGGGTTAGCCCGAAGAATCAGTCACTCCTTTCTGTCTGTCCAGCCCGATGAATGGTTTGTTGATTTTTATGGGTATTTATCCGGCCAGGAGGCGCTTTGGAGAGCGCCACGTTGGGAACGTGATCCTGGCGGTGTTCTGCGCTCGAAGCCTATTCTTCGTCTTGCCAATGGCAGCCAGGAAGCCCCTTTCAAGCCGGACGGTACCACTCCCAACGCTTTTATGCCTCCACCAGAGGAAACCGCTTTTCCAGTTGTGAGCCGGTCAATCGTCACCGATGATCAGGCTCGTACATTCCTCAAACGGTTGGGACTCTCAGAACCCGATGTTTTTGACGATATCGTGGAAAGGGTTCTGCCCAAATACGCCAAAACCGACGGAGACTCGGTTCCAGACTCCGAACACCAGGCGGATATACAAAAGATTGTTCGCGCCATGGGCTCAGACTCGGAAGCCGGAAAAAGAAAGGTGATCCAGGCGGCAAGGCGAACGCCATTTCTGAAGGCCACCAATTCAACCGGAGACACTGTATTCAAAAAGCCCACAGAGATCTATCTCAACACAGCAGAGCTGCTACGGTATTTTTCTGGTGTTCAAGAAGTGTGGTTCCTGCATGATGAGTACACGTCGTCTGATGTAGACATCGATGTCTGGCATGATCTTGGAGTTTCCCGTCTGCCACGAAAATTGCCGACATCTGAAGGCTTGCCCTATGGAGAAAGGGAATATTCAACTCGATCAGAAACTATAGAAAATTACGATTTGGACGGGCTTGAGCAGTTTCTAGAAGCCATCCAAGAAATCACAGATTTTGAAGAACAAAAAATCTCCGCATCCGTGTTGTGGGGATTTCTGCGGGACTATTTGGAGTTGGACGCACGCTTTTTCAAAGCCAGGTATCAGTGGTTTTATTACAGCTCGCAGAGCAAATATTTCAGTTCCATGATCCTTGTTCGGCTGAAAAACTCAAAATGGGTCCCTACAAAAGATGATTCACTTGAAAAGCCGGGCGAGATAACGACAGACCAACTCTTAGACGAGTTTTTGGGCGCGACTGAGCTTACTGAAAGTCTTGGGATAGTCGAGGGTGCTGACCAGAGCGAGGATGAGCGGAAACGTGAACACGCGACAGAACTCGGAGTTAGCCTTGAGGACATCGAGTTCCTGAAAAACCATCGTGACGAGGTCGAGCAATTGAAAGCCGCCTTGGCTGCCCGCAAGGAACGCCCAACGTTTCCAACCAGACCAGTGGCCAACCCGGAACGACGTCAAGAGCGTCTTGGCGAGCAACTAACCGACGCGCCCGATAAGGAATACGAGAAACGCGAAAGAAGTGTTCGAACCACCAACGGTGCCATTGACCCGATCACATGGCTCCGAAACCAATATACGAACGAAGCCGACCAAATGGTCTGCCAGATATGCAAAGAGGAGATGCCCTTCCGGAAGCGCGATGGAGCCCACTACTTCGAGAAAAAGGAAGCCCTCTCCAAAAAGTATCTGCCGAAAGAGCATGAAGCTCAGTATCTAGCCCTTTGCCCCCTGTGCGCCGCCAAATACGATGAATTTGTAAAAACCGACGACGAGGTAATGGCCGAGCTAAGGGAAGAGATTGTCAGTGCGGAGGATTATGAGATTCCAATATCACTCGGTGACGAGAAAACCAGCATCCGTTTCGTAGAGACACACCTTCACGATTTGAAGGTCATTATGGATGAGGCGGAATGACTCTGGGGGGATCATGAAGTATCCGAAAAAGCACATATCAATTCGCGTGCCTTGGCACGATTCCGGATGGGATGGACGAGTCTGTGCCAATCCACGGCTTAACGGGGCTTGCCTCAAGCTCAAACGGATTGGGCAGGAGAGAAACGATATCGCCGAGGAAGCGGTCGCCGGTCAATCGCTTGCGGACTTGCCTCAAGAAAAATGGCCTTGTTGCGTGGCTGAGCGGGTCGCGTTCATGTCGCCATTCGAATACACGAGGGTCGCCAACCACCCATACAAGCACACATCCGAGGGGAGTCACGGACACTTCGCTCCTACCGATTTACGCCATCCCGCCTATTCCGCTCCTGCGGTCCCATTCGCTTGGATGTTGCGGGAATCGATGGATGAGCTCGGCGAAACATATGGTTTGGATGTGCGGTCGGAGCGGGAGCCGGAATTAGGATTCCCCACACAGTGGATACAAGCCATAGAGAACCAGAAGGCCCTCTCAGATTGTTTTTGTGATCACATCAAGCCAGAGGAATCACTCTGTTTTTTTTACGCCAAGCAGGTTCCATTTGTCGAAGATGCCGGGGCTAGGAGAATCCTGGTCGGCGTAGGTCGGGTTTTGCATGTGTCCCCAGGAGTTGAATACCAATATTCGACCAGGGATCTGAAAGGAAAGCTGCGGTCCATGCTTTGGGAGCGTATGGTGCAGCATTCTATAAGGCCCGATTTCAAAGATGGCTTCTTGTTGCCTTACCATGCGGCACTGGAACTGGCTGCTGACAATCCCGACTTTGACCCTGCATCTATCGCCGCATTTTCACCAGATGACCGGCTTCTTGAATTTTCACACGCTTCACAGCTTGTAACCCACGACGCAGCAATCGCTTCCTTGCTGTCCTGCGCGGAATCTCTCAGGAAAGCTATTGGAGTTTTGCCTGGGCCATGGGCAAAATGTCTGACCTGGATTGACCACCGAGTCGGAGAGTTATGGACGGCCAGAGGGCCGTGCCCAGGGCTCGCGTCGGCGCTTTGCGCGTTTGGCATTGACCTTGGGACGTTTATCGCTCGACAGATTTCTGACAATGTCGGAGAGAATGTCGATCCTTGGCCTATGGTCGATCAAGTTCTCCGAGACCCTCAAAATCACCTGCCTAAAGATCTGGCAAAAGGAATCGGGACCACCATTCAGGCTAAATGGAACCGACTTCCCGAAGAACGCCGCAATCTCCTAAAGCTGATAAGCCGATTTGAAATCAACAGAGAACAGGCGACGACGATATATGTCCAGGAAGAACGGAAAAAGGCGAATATTGACTGCTCGGATCTGTCCATATTGACCAATCCCTACTTGCTTTATGAGACGACCAGGCTGACATCGACGCCAATAAGTGTCTGGACCGTTGATCGTGGTGTTTTCCCTGACGAGACCATCCGGAAGAAGCACCCTCTGCCTGAGCCAACCGCTTTGGACGCAGGAACAGACGCCCGCCGTGTGCGTGCTCTCAGCGTTAAAACCCTGGAGGATGCGGCTATCGCTGGCAATTCTCTGATGCCCCAGGACCAGGTTGTGCTCGCGATTCGGAACCTGGATATCAAGCCAGGGTGCGAAGTTGACGGAGATTTGATTAATGTCGCAAAGGACCAGTTTGAGGAAACCATAGTTGAAACGCCTCTGGCAGATGGTAGCCCTGCGTTGCAGCTTGCCCGTTTAGCCGAAATGGGTGATGTGATTCGCTCCGCAATCCAAAAACGTGTCAAAGGCAAGCGATTGGTTGTCGAGGCCGATTGGAAGACCCTTCTCGACAGTCATCTTGATGTTCACGGTGTGGGTAGTTCCGATGAACTCGAGGAAAAGGCTCGTGAAGAAAAGACGGCGGCACTTAAGGAGCTTGCTAAATCCCGCCTCAGCGTTCTTATCGGACCCGCAGGGACCGGGAAAACCACTCTTTTGTCGGTGTTGTGTTCTCATCCGCAGATATCGCAAGGTGACATTCTGCTTCTGGCTCCAACCGGGAAAGCGCGTGTCCGAATGGAGCAATCTACCAGCGCCCTCAAATTGAAGGGATTCACTGTCGCTCAGTTCCTCAGCCCCGACCGCTATGACGGCTCCACAGGTCGCTACAAGTTATCGGAAAAATCTGCCGAGGCCGGGGCTCGAACAGTCATAGTCGATGAAGCCTCAATGCTGACTGAGGAGATGTTGGCTGCACTTATTCAGGCACTCAAGGGTGTTCATCGTTTGATTCTGATTGGCGATCCCAGACAGCTTCCCCCGATTGGCGCAGGCCGTCCGTTTGTTGATGTGATCAAGCATCTCGCTCCCGACGGGATAATGGAAAAATTTCCACGAGTTGCCCCTGGATACGCTGAGCTCACCATTCGCAGACGACAGGCCGGTGAAGAACGCGAAGATTTACAGCTCGCTGAATGGTTCAGCGGATCGCCGATTGCTCCGGGTGAGGACGATGTTTTCGACAAAGTCGTCAAATCCGGGGAGAGCAAGCATGTCCGCTTTGTTCAGTGGGATTCCTCGGACGAACTCAGGGAGAATCTGGTCTCCGTTCTCGTTGATGAACTTGGTCTTGATGGCCCGGATGACATTCTGAAGTTTGACGAGTCCTTGGGCGGGAAAGACTGGAATGGGATGCGGTTTTTTAACTTCGGTTCAGCCGAACAGTCCGAGGGCTGGCAAATACTGTCACCGGTTCGTTCCGGGGCGCACGGCGTTCCCGACATCAATCGTTTAATTCACAAACAATTCAGGCAAGAGTTAATCGATGCTTCCCGAGTCGCCAGATGGCGGAAATACCCCAAGCCGATGGGACCAGAAGAGATAGTCTATGGCGACAAGGTTATCAACTTGGCGAATACCGATCCTAAAATGCCATGGAACCGCCACCGGAAGGTCTATCCGGAAAAGGACAATCCATACATTGCAAACGGTGAGATCGGGATGGCCGTTGGTTTTTTTTGGAAAAAGGGTCTGCCAGATCTGCGTTGGAAACTCGAGGTTGAATTCTCCTCACAGCCGAACTTCAAATACGACTTTACGGCTAAGGATTTCGGAGAAGAAGCAAATCCGGTGCTGGAGTTGGCTTATGCGCTCACCGTCCATAAGTCTCAAGGCAGCGAGTTTGGCACCGTCATTCTGGTTCTGCCAAATCCGTGTCGCCTGCTTTCCAGGGAGCTGCTCTACACGGCCCTGACTCGGCAGAAGAATCGAGTGGTTATTCTGCATCAAGGAGCCAGAGGCGATCTGCGCAAGTATTCGTCAGACGACAGGTCCGAGACGGCCCGCAGACTGACAAATCTTTTTGAAGCGCCATCTCCGATTTATATTGACGGACGATTCTTCGAAGAAAATCTGATCCACAGAACAGCACGCGGTGAAATGGTTCGATCAAAGTCTGAAGTGATCATCGCTGACAGACTTTCCGCCTTGAAGGTCGAGTACATGTACGAGCATCCTTTGACCATCGGCAGTGCCACAAAATATCCCGATTTCACGGTTGAGGATATCGAATCTGGCAGAACATTTTATTGGGAACACTGCGGCATGCTGCATGTTCCGAGTTACCGTAGGCGCTGGGAAGAGAAGCTCAATTGGTATAAAGATAACGGCATCCTGCCGCATGAAGAAGGAGAGGGTGAAAACGGTACATTGATCGTCACAAGCGAATCAGCACGTGGTGGGATATCCTCTCAGGACATAGAAAAAGTTATCCGCACAGTCATATTGGATGAATTATGATGACGGTGTACCCAGACGAGAACTCCACAACTTTGGCCCGAGCCCGGGGCTGCCTCCTTGGTCAGCTCGCCGGAGACGCCCTCGGCAGCCTGGTCGAGTTCCTGTCACCGGAGGAGATCCACCGCAGCTACCCGGCAGGCGTGCGGAAACTGGCCGATGGCGGCACATGGAACACCATTGCCGGTCAGCCGACCGATGACTCGGAAATGGCGCTGCTGCTGGCCCGGATGCTGACAGAGCGTGGGGGCTATGATCCCGATGCCGCGCTTCAGACTTATCAATTCTGGCTCGACTCCGATCCTTTTGACTGCGGCATGACCATCGCCACCAGCTTGCGGGGACGTCCGAATCCCGCCAGCCAGGCCAATGGGGCCATGATGCGGATCAGCCCCTTGGGCATCTTCGGAGCCAACTACCCATTGGAAACGGTGTGCGACTGGGCCAAGCAGGACGCCGCTCTGACGCATCCAAACCCGGTGTGTCTGCAGGCCAACGCGCTTTTCACCATGGCGATTGCCCACGCCATTGCATCTGGCTGCGAAGGCAAGAAGCTCTACCAGAATATCAAACAGTGGGCGGTCGACCTGGCAGTCGACCCGGCGCTCATGGACGCCATCCATGGAGCTACCGAAGGACCACCGGCTGACTACGTCCAACAACAGGGCTGGGTGTTGATCGCGTTTCGCAATACCCTGTGGCAACTGCTCAATGCCCCGAGCTTTGAAGCGGGCGTCGTCGATACGGTCATGCGGGGTGGCGACACCGATACCAACGCAGCCATTTGTGGGGCGCTCTTGGGCGCGGCGTACGGCCTGAACGCCATACCCGCCCAATGGGTCGACCAGGTCCTGAACTGCCGCCCCCAGGCCGGACATCCCGGCGTCAACCGCCCGCGACCAGAGTGCTTCTGGCCGGTAGATGCTTTGGAACTGGCTGAAGGGCTGATTGGCAGGCAAGGAGCGCTTCCATGAAAAACATCAACAGTCGGCAACTGGCCAGAACTTGGCCTTACACACGATACAAGAGTTTCGAGACATCTCTCCGTAAGGCTGCGGAACAATGGTTCAGCGAGCGAGGATGCGAAACCCATCATAGGATGGGGTAC
>MTKZ01071489.1_pt1 | contig 10085 bp, 8 predicted proteins | sample 1042781 | NCBI WGS metagenome assembly MTKZ01 (sample SAMN06212207, study PRJNA360539) | anaerobic digester metagenome | biome: Wastewater treatment plant; material: sludge; isolation source: anaerobic digester fed with sludge from wastewater treatment plant | place: Denmark: WWTP Viborg ...
TGTCTAAACCGGGCCGGGGGCCTTTTGCGCACCGACGGCCGGCGAAAATCAAACCAGAATCGGGCAGTTTACGGATTCATGAGCCGCCGGGCCACTGAACACCGGCAGAGAAGGCGGCAAACGGGTCGGCCGGCGCTTGGAGACAGGGTCATGGACGGTTGAAGCGGCAACCGACAGGCCCGCCCGAGCGCACGGCCATTCGGTCGCCGATGATCCTCCGTATGCATGTCAGATCTGATGCCATGACAAGAGCATCCTATCACGGCAGCTACCCCTGAGGCAATCCCACCTTCCACCCGCAAGGGGCGTCCGACTCGGCCGGCCGGCCATGATCCGGTCTTGGCATTAAACATAACTCTTTGTATGCAATGGACTTACAAGTTGCCATGTCAGATGCTTCGTCCAGAGAAATCAGCAACCACACGGCACAAATCGCACACAGGTCCGGCCTGTCGAGCCCGTCTTGCTTTCGGCGCAGGGGTACCGCATAATAGTGGGTTCCCATTCAGGGCAGGGATAGCACCCTGTGCAGGGGGACTATGCAACGGGCATTGACCGCCGGCGGCCTTCGCCGCGCGGGCGGGTGAATCGGTCTTGTTAAGTTGGTGAGGTAGCACTCGAAATGGCGTTCAAGAAGTGGACGGCTTCGGCCCGACAACTGCGGCCGGATCCTCGGTTCAACAGCAAGCTGGTCAGCAAGTTCATCAACTGCCTGATGTATGACGGCAAGAAGGCGGTGGCGACACGCGTGTTCTACGACGCCATGGATATCGTGGCCAAGCGCGTGAAGGATCATAGCCCGATCGAGGTTTTCGAAACCGCCCTCAACAACGTCAAGCCCAGCATCGAGGTCCGGAGCAAGCGCGTCGGCGGCTCGAACTACCAGGTGCCTCGCCCGGTGAATCGCAAGCGCCAGCAGTCGCTGGCCATCCGCTGGCTGCTCGAGGCCACCCGCGGCCGCAAGGGCAAACCCACGTGTGAAGGGCTGGCCGCCGAGGTGATCGATGCCTTCAAGGGCGAGGGCACGGCGATCACCACTCGCGAGAACGTGCACCGCATGGCCGAGGCCAACAAGGCCTTCTCCCACTTCGCCTGGTAACGCCAACGGGCGTCGGGTCGAGATTGACAGAGATTGTGGACGGCCGGGAGACGCGGACCTCCCGGCCGTTTTCTTGCGCTGCTGCTTCCCATAGAATGGCGAACATGAGTGATTCGGTCCAGGAAAGACTCACCCGGTCAACGGATTGCGAGATTCGATTTGACCATCTGACGCGTCTGCTCTATGCGTGTGATGCTTCGATTTACCAGATCATGCCCCTGGGCGTGGCCTTTCCGCGAACCGCGGCCCAGGCGGCCAGCCTCATGCGGGCGGCGGCCGATGCGGGCGTTTCGGTGATTCCCCGCGGCGCAGGGACGGGCCTTGCGGGGGCAACAGTGGGCGAAGGGCTGGTCGTCGACTTCTCACGCTACAACCGGCGCATCAGCGAGTTCGACCGCGACAAGGGCAGCATCAGGGTCGATCCGGGCGTGGTGCTCGATCAGCTCAACGCATATCTTAAGCCGCATGGTCTGTGGTTCGGGCCCGACGTGGCCACCAGCGCCCGGGCAACGCTCGGTGGCATGATCGCCAACAACTCGTCCGGCGCCCACGCCCCGGTCTACGGAACCACCGATGACCATGTTCTTGCTCTCGACGTCGTCCTGGCGGACGGCACCACCGCCACGATCGGCATGGGGGGCAACGGCCTGCCCGAGCACCGGGCGGCCGTCGACCGGATCATCGATCGATGCGCCCGGCAGATCGAGGAGCGCTTCCCGCCGGTGCTCTGCAAGCGATGGCCGGGCTACGGTTTCGATCGCTACCTTCGCGACAGAGGCAACCTGACGCACCTGGTCAGCGCCAGCGAAGGCACGCTGGCTCTGATCACCTCGGCGGTGCTCAAGGTCGTGCCCATCCCCGGCCGCAAGCGGATGGGGTTGATCTTCTTCGACTTGGTCGAGGAGGCCTTGGCCGCCACCGTGGAGCTGGTCGATCTCAAGCCCGCGGCCATCGAGCACATCGACCGGCTCCTGTTCGACCAGACCAAGGGACAACTGGCCTTCAGGGCCGCCCGAGCGCTCCTGCGACTGGACGAAGACCCCTGCGAGGCCATCCTCTTCGTCGAGTTCTTTGGCGAGGATGCCGACAAGCTCAGCGAACTGGAGAAACGCAAGCTCGGTCGTCGTATCCTGATCTGCAAGGACGCATCCGAGCAGGAACTCGCCATCTCCGTCCGCAAGCAGGGGTTGTCCTTGCTCGGGGCCTGCAAGGGGCCGGCCAAGCCCGTCCCGGGCATCGAGGACGCGTGCGTGGTGCCGGCGAGGCTGCCGGACTATGTGCGCGGAATGAAGGCCATCTTCGACAGACTCGGCCTGCAGGGCTCCTTCTATGGCCACGCCGCCTCGGGGCTGCTGCACATCCGGGCGAAGATCGATCTGCACAAGGCCGAAGACATCGCCAGGTATCGGCAGGTGGCCCAGGATGTGTCCGACCTCGTGCAAGAGTTCGGCGGGTCGCTGGCCGCCGAGCACGGCGTGGGCTTCGCGCGGGCCGAGTACATGCCCGACCACCTCGGGCCGGAGCTGACCGAGGCTACGCGCGAGATCAAGCGCTTGTTTGACCCGCGCGGTCTGCTTAACCCCGGCAAGGTCCTCCCGGACGGCGTTCACAGGATCGACACGCACCTGCGCTACGGAGCGGGGCATCAAATCGAATTGCCGTTTGAGCCGGTGTTCGGCTTCATCGAGCGAGACGGGTCGTTTGTCGGCAACCTCGAACAGTGCAACGGCGTCGGCCTGTGCCGCAAGGATGCCCCGACCATGTGTCCGACGTTCCTGGCCACCGGCGACGAGCTGATGGTCACCCGCGGGCGGGCGAACATCATCCGGGCGGCCCTGGAACATCGTACCGAAAACGGCGACCCGCTCGACTCGCCGGAGCTCGATGCGGCGCTGAGCAACTGCCTCTCGTGCAAGGCGTGCAAGACCGAATGCCCGGCCAACGTGGACCTCGCCCTGCTCAAGGCGGAGATGAACCACGCCCGCCACGAGCGCGATGGTATTCCCCTGGTTGATCGCCTGATCTCGAACGCCGAACTGCTCGGCCGTCTCAACGCCGGGCTGCTCGCTCCGATCACCAACACGATCCTCAGAATGCGGCTCACGCGATGGCTGATGGAGAAAACGCTCGGCTTTGCCGCCGACCGCACCATGCCGCCGTACACCAGGCGGCGGTTCGACAAGTGGTTCGCGCGACGCACCGACGTTCGCAAGGGCGTCCGCGGCAGGGTGATCCTGTGGGACGACTGCTGGGTCCGTTACAACGAGCCCAACATCGGCCAGGCCGCCGTCAAGGTGCTCGAAACGGCCGGGTTTGACGTCATGCTGCCCGACGGCCGCAAGTGCTGCGGTCGGCCGGCTTGCAGCCGCGGCGTGCTCAATCAGGTGCGCAACCTGGCCAACCACAACATCGACATGTACCGCACGCGCGGCGGCAGCGAGCCGATCATCTTCCTCGAACCGTCGTGCTACACCATGTTCATCGACGAGTACCGCCAACTGAGAATCCCGGGGGCCGCCGAGGTGGCCGCACGCTGCGTTCTCTTCGAGCAGTTCATGTTCGAGTTGCTGCAACGCAAGCCCAACGCGATTCCGTTCAAGAAAGGCGATCTCAAGATCGGCATCCACGCCCACTGCCACGCCAAGGCCCTGACCGATGTGAGCATCATGCCGAAGCTGGCCGAGAAGATCCCGGGAGCTGCGGCGAGGCTGCTCGACACCGGCTGCTGCGGCATGGCCGGGGCGTTCGGCATGCTCAAGAGCAAACAGGAGCTCTCGCGCAAGGTCGCCCAGAACCTGCTCGACAAAACCAACGCCATGGAGCCCGGCGCGACCCTGGTTGCCTCGGGCACCAGTTGCCGCCACCAGATCAACCACTTCACCGACCGCCATCCGCTGCACATGGCGGAACTGCTGGCCAGCGCGATCTGACCGAACGGGCTTTTCAGATCTTGCGGCATGGCCTGCANNGCGGCATGGCCTGCAGGCCGGCACAATGGCAGCGTGTTTCCATGCCTCGAAGGAGGTCGCTGATGCGAGGTTCGTTTGTATTCTGTGTTTCTGTTCGTTGCTTCAACTTATTGATTGCGTGCTGCTTGTTGCTTGGAATCCTGGTTTCACCAACAGCGGCGGCGGACGAAAGCCCATTGTGGAGCATCGCCTGGATCAGCGACACGCAGACACCGTCATGTGAGTGGATCACCGCGTTGTGCGCGAAGGTGAAGGCCGATCGGCCGAGCATGGTCATTCATACCGGCGACGTGCGGTTCGAATGGGCCAACCAGTGCGCGTGGAAAGACGTGCTCAACCTGCTGCGAATCTCTTCGCCGCCCATCGAGTTTCATCTCGCCCCCGGCAATCACGATCTGACCAACGAGATCCTCAAGAACCATCTTCGCCAGGCCGCGACGCGCGGGCTCTACCTGCTCGACACCGGCGCAACGGCCGAAGGGCAGGGTTACTATCACAACCGGGTGACGACCGACATCTCCGGCCCGGCGTGGCCGATCTGGAACCCCGAGGTGGCTGTGCATGCGGCCTGGCAGCCGGGTGCCCCCAAGGCCCCCTATCGCTACGTCTTCAAACGCGGCGGCATCCGCTTCATCGTGTGCGACTGTTACTACTCCGACGAGCAGCGCGACTGGGTCCGCAATCTCATCACCCAGAATGATGACGGTTCCGTCACGATCATCCTTCAGCACAAGCATGAGGTGGATCCGTTGGCCAAATACGTGGAAGGCCTCGACGGCAAGCACAACGTCAAGCTCATGCTTTCCGGCGACCACCACAATTACTGCTACGAACAGCGTCATGGGGTGACCTTCATCACCTCGGCCGGCATGGCCGAGGGAGCGAATCGGGATTCCGACGCTTTCACGCTGCGGGTGTACAAGGATCGTCTCAAGCTTGACCGGTATCTGCTGCCCAAGGGCAAGCCGGTCACGGCGATCGAGGGCCCGACGACGGTCTGGGAATGTGCGGGCCGTTTCTCGGAGTATCGCCGGCCGGAGTACCCCGTGGCGGGCTTATCCACCGAGCCGGCGCCGGCTCTGGGCACCGCGGTCGTTCCGACGCCCACACTGGCTCCCAACCTGCTCTTCAATGGCAACTTCGACAATCACATCTGGTACGAGCGCTATCGCGGCTGGTCGCCCAGCGGCTGGTACCAGTGGTTCACCTGCGGCGGGCACGCCCCCGAGCATGCGGTGGGCAAGGACATCCCGCATTCCGGCAAGGAATACGTTCGCATTCACATGTGGGCACATGCCTGGCGAGGCGGCGTGCTCCAGAATGTCCGCAACGTCGAACCCTGCCATTGGTACCGCCTGACCGCCTACGGCTGGTTCGCCAAAACGGTCGACAATCCCGATCCCAAGATCCGCATCGGCCTGGATCCGCTCGGCAAGCTCCGCGAGCAGTACGGCGTGAACGTGACCAGCCATCCCGCACCCGCGTACNNCGCGTACAACGAGTGCGTCGGAGACGATCCCAAGACGGCCGGTCCCGACTGGCCGGACATACCCGAAAGCACCGTGTGGTCCGACACTCACGATTATGACAAGTGGGGTTTGTTCGAGGTCATGGCCGAGGCGAGGTCCGACGTCGTCACTGCGATCCTTTATTGCGACCCTCGTCAGCGCACCGCCAATGAGCCTATCTACGAGATGAACTGGGACACTGTGGCTCTGCGCGAGGTGCCCTGGCCCACGCGGCGACTTGTGCCGGCGAATGCCGACCTGCCCGTCGAAGCACGCATCAAGAGTATGCTCCTGACCGTCCAGCGGGAACTGGGCACCGCCCAGTTGACCTGGGACACGCCGGTGCCCTGCGGGGCGTCGCAGGTGCTGTATCGGTTCCTGGATTCGGAGGCGGTCAATCATCTGCCGGACGGCGGCTCGCCCAAAACGATCCGCGAAGCAGAATTCCCCTTTGAAACCCCGATCGTCTACGAGCGGTCAGAGAAGTTTCATGGGATGGAGATTGGTCCGTTGACAATACCGGATGAGGCCGAAGAACTGCAGGTCGTCGCCCTCTCGCGGGCGCTCATCGACGGCGAATGCCGCACGCTGTGTTCTCCTCTGGCGAGGTTCAAGCTGCGGTAAAGTACTCTGAGATGTGGATTCTTCGTTGGAGTGCAGAGAGATGAGACTACCTTTTGTGTTCTCGATCGGATGCTTTGCCGGAAGCCTGGGCAAGCGAATGGCGGTGGCACTCGTTGTTGCCTGCATCCCGACAGGAACGGTCGGCTGTACGACGCCGGCGACACGGTTCGTCATCATCTCGGATCTGCACCCCGACCCGGGCGCATACGATCAACTGGAGGCGATGACCGATCATGTGATCAAACTGCGGCCGGCGCTGGCGGTCGTGCTCGGCGACATCGGCAACGATGCGGTGCCGGGGGTCAGCGAGAAAGAAATCGCCGCCATTCGCGTGTCGTTTAACCGCATGACTGCCGCCGGGATCGAAGTCTACCCCGTAATGGGCAACCATGATGTCCACCACCGCGTTCAGGATATCAAGGTCAACTGGTTCCTGAACCAGACGCCGCTGCCACTGAACCACTTGTTCGACGCGTCGGCCCGAACGCCGGCCTATCAAGCCTTCCAGGCCCGAGGTCCGTACAACTACTCGTTTAACCGCGGCGGACTGCACTTCGCGATCATCGATTCGAACATCCCCCCACCCAAGCCTGACTGGCCCGCCGAGCGCCTGGCCCGCGAACGACCACGATGGGAGGCCCATCTGCAATGGATGAAGGACGACCTCTGCCGCCACACCAACAACCCGCGGCGACTGCCGACACTCGTGTTTCTGCATGGCCCCGAGTATCTGACGGGCGATCGCGGAATGGATTCTCGGCCGCTGGGCCGCGTGCTCGAGGAGTGCCGCGAGCAGCAGACCGTCGTCGCCGCGTTTGGCGGGCACTGGCACAACGGGGCCAACCTGTCCGTCAAATGGGACCCAAACATTCAGGTCTACGCCACGCAAGCTTCTGGCCATCCGGCCAGCCGGCCGGTCGAATTCATCATCGCTGAGGTCACTGCTCAGGGCCTGACGCTGGAGCCTCGCGACTCACTGACCGGCCAACCGAGCACCGGCCCGGTGAAGTACCATGCCATTCCGGGGCGATTCACGGATCTGAAACGATGACAAGGGTTCAGGGTTCGGGGTTCAGGGTTCTGGGTTCAGTGAAGAGAAACTACAGAGTAGACGCGGGTCTCCCCAGGCGACACCTCTTCTGACCCGGGCGCACAGCTGATAGCTGACCGCTGAGAGCTGACAGCTTTCAACTCGTCATCGCAGTTTCTCCAGCAACCACAAAATATTCTTCGCCAGCTCATCGAGCGTGACCATCGCCTCCTGATCGCCGGCGATCTCACCCTCCCGCAGGCCGTGGCCGACGTTCCAATACGTGCTGCCGGGTACGACCATGCCGTTGATCAGGAACCACATGTTAAGCTGAGCAAAGGTGAACAGCTCGCCGGCCCGTCGGGCGGGTACGACGGCCGCACCGATCTTGCGAGCCAGAAACTGGTCGGTCACACGGCTGACGAAACCGACCCGGTCCATGTAAGCCTTGATCTGCCCGGTCACAGAACCGAAGTAGACCGGCGAGCCCAGCAGAATGACATCTGCCGCTCGCGAACGGTCGAGCAAGCCGTTGCAGGCGTCATCGTGTCCGTGGCACTGGCCGTCCTTCACCTCGGCACACACCATGCACGCCCGACACGGCGCGATGCCCATTTCCTCCAGGCAGACCTCGTCGATCTCGTGTCCCGCTTTCGACAGATGGCCGCAAATCCGCTGCAACATGAGGTGGGTGTTGCCTTGGGGCCTCGGACTTCCATTGACGCTCAGCACTCGCATGGTCGACTCCTTACCAAGAGCGGCTCCCGGAGCAGCACGGGGCGGCCTTCAACGCCGCTATTAGACCGGCAAGATGCCGGCCACACAACAGGACGGTGGGTGGTGTGCCTGCAGGGGGTGCATTCGCCAGACAGTGGCGGCTGGCAGAATGGGCAGGCGCCGTCGTGTGCCACGGCTGTGCCGGCAGTGCCCCCACTCCGCACTGCTCAGAGAGCAGTGGCACACGGACAAGACCTGCCCCTGAACAAAAGACCCACCTGCTTACAGGCTGCCGCCGCTCAGGGAGATTTGTACACGAAGCTGCGGGTTTGGATCGAGTCGAATGATCACATCGGCATTCGTCGCTGTCTCCCTCGCCGCGTCGATATTCAGCAAATCGTTGGTCTCGAATTTCTCATCGGCCTGCTCGGGCGACGCTCCGCCGCGGACGTGCCGCTCAATGATCCGTTCGCGGGCAAGGGCCGGGTTTGCCTCCAGGAAAAACTTCGGTTTCAACAGGGACGAGACCTTGTGNNGGTTTCAACAGGGACGAGACCCTGTCCCACGGCGGCTGGGTGCTGAGCAGGAAGTTGCCCTCGATGAACACGATCTGCGTCTGGGCGGCGATCCGGATGGTGTCGGGTACAGGGTCGTGCAGCCTGCGATCATACGCCGGCAGGTTGACGAACCGGTGCATCGGCTGCAGCGATTTCAGCGCGGCGGCCATGGCGGAGACGTCGAACGACTGCGGCCCGCCCTTGCGCTTGCGCAACGGGATGGGCTCTCCCTCTTCACCAGGCACGGTCTGTGTATCGAGAACGGCGTTCGGATAGTGCCATCCATCCATCCCCACGACGGCCAGCCGCCCGGACGGCCAGATACGGTCGCCCAGAAGCGCCACCGTGGCGGCGAACGTCGACTTGCCGCTGCCCGGTATCCCGGCCAAGCCGGCTAAAACACGCCGCCCGCCGACACGGTAGTTCGTCAGGATCGCCAGCAGCGGCAGATACACGCGATCGAGTTGCTCGGCCGTGATGTGAACGGTCACCTCATAACCGGCGACATTCAGCGCCCGGTCCCCGACCAGATCGTTCGCGAGCTCCGCCCAACCGGGGGGATAGACAAATGGGTTCTGAAGCCGATCGATGGCCATCGTTTCCGTCTGCTCAGACGCTCAGGGTCACCTGCTTGTTGCGCGCAGAAGCATGGCGCCTCACAATCGGTCCGACCACCGCCCTGACGAAATGATCGACCTGCTGCGACGCGAGCCCGACGAACCGCTTCGCGTCGAGGGCCTTGCGGAAGTCGACGTTCGCGAAGGCTTGGTCGTTCTGCAGCCTTTGTAGCAGATCGTTCGGACGACCATGCATCTTGACTTCTAATGCCGCGGCCTGGGAATGCCGTCGGATCAGTTCGTGCAGCGCCTGCCGGTCGCCGGTGCGAGTCTGCTTGCCCTTTGCGCTGCGTCCACCGGCGGTCGCGGCCATCAGGATCTCTTCCGTGGCCATGAAGGGCAGTTCCGCCCGCACATGTGCCCCGATCACTTTGGGGTAAACAACCATCCCACGAGAGACATCCGTCACCAGTCTCAAGATTCCGTCAACCGCCAGGAAGCTCTCCGGCGTCGTGAGTCGCTTGTTGGACGAATCGTCGAGCGTACGCTCGAACCACTGCTCGGCGGCCGTCTGGAAGGGCGATGACATGATCGAGATGACGTACCGAGCCAACCCTGTCATCCGCTCGCATCGCATCGGGTTGCGCTTGTACGCCATGGCCGACGAGCCGATCTGTGATTTCTCAAACGGCTCTTCGACTTCTTTCATNNCTTCTCCAGACGGGCCACCCTGGCCCCGTTGCCGTCGAACAGCGAGAGAAAGCTGGCCTGCGTGCCGGTCGCCCCGCGAATCCCGCGAAACCGCAGCCGCGCCAGGCGATCTTCCATCTCCTCAAGGTCGCGGACGAAGTCGTAGGCCCACAGACAGGCCCGCCGGCCGACGGTGGTCAGTTGGGCCGGCTGGTAGTGAGTGAAACCCAGGCAGGGCAGGCTGCGCCACTTGCGGGCGAACGTGCCCAGGGCGTCGATCGCGTTGACCAGCCAGTCGCGGATCAGCACCATCGCCTCTCGCATGATCAGCAGG
>MTKZ01057486.1_pt1 | contig 10082 bp, 11 predicted proteins | sample 1042781 | NCBI WGS metagenome assembly MTKZ01 (sample SAMN06212207, study PRJNA360539) | anaerobic digester metagenome | biome: Wastewater treatment plant; material: sludge; isolation source: anaerobic digester fed with sludge from wastewater treatment plant | place: Denmark: WWTP Viborg ...
GATTCAAAATTTGGTATTATTGAACCGGATCAGTCCTGTGGTAGCCCAGGCAACACAGATAAATCCGTTGATACACGCATTGGCCAAAACAGGGTTGGGTAGTCCAAGTTCAAAAGTGTTGGATGCTGTGGGTGTAGCTTCAAAACAAACAGGCCTTTCAGAGACATTTATTTCAGCATTGATGTTTACTGAAAGCAATTTCAATCCCAAAGCAGTCAGTAGTAAAAATTATCAGGGTTTGATGCAAATTCCTCACAAGGTTCACTATGAAGATGCTAATTGTATTATTGGTTCAAAGATATTTTTGGAGAAATTGAAAATTACAAAGGGTGACTACAAGAAAGCGATTATCCTTTACAAGGGATGGTCAATATCAGATCCAGAAGGTCACAGACAGGCACAAAAAGTTATGGATTTAGCTGTTAGGCTAAAAGAAAATATTGCAAAAAATAAGGAGAAAATGTAATGGATAAGATAATGACAAAAGAGTATTTACATAAATTTAACATATCAACATTTTCAGTATTCTTTCACAAGATTGGATTTTGGTTCCTTGTGATATTTTTGTGTGGGTTTTTGAGTGGTAATGTGTTTTCACAGAAACTTGTTGATATGAAACTCCAGTCCTCCGTAAAATTGGGAGGTGTTGTTATTGATCAAAAGGTGTTTGATTTGAAACCGAGAATGTAAAAAGAAATGACACAACAAATAAACATAGAACAGATAAGATCCTTTTTGGATGCAGAAAGAATTACAATATCACAAAAGACAACAGTATATTGTTTTCTGAAAGATTCAAAACAAGTGGAGGATGATGGTTTCATAAAGAAACTTGATCAGGTCAAAAAATTATTTCGTGATAATAGAATTGAACTCAAACTGGTCGAGGAAGCAGAACGTTGTTTTGACCTTATAGAAGAAAGGAATTAATTGGGATATAGAAGATATGATAAGGATCAAAAAGTGTTTGATTTGAAACCGAGAATGTAAAACAAATGATGTTTACAATTCCATAAAAATGTGATAAAATAAAAAGTGTAAGGAGAAAATGTGTTATGAAAAAGTTAGTAGTATTTTTAATGATGGTTCTGTTGTCCTTTCTACCTACAATGGTAGATGCATCAGTATGTTGTGGTGACAATCAAACACAGAACCAAAGTCAGAACCAAAGTCAGAACCAAACAGCAATTTCTAACTCCAGTTCTAACTCCAGTTCTAACTCCAGTTCTAACTCCAGTTCTAACTCCAGTTCATCGGCAACAGGTGGATCCTCATCTTCAACTGCTACAGGCGGAACGGCTTATGGGGGACAAGGCGGAAACGCAACAGCCTATGGTGGACAGGGAGGCCAGGGTGGCCAGGGAGGACAAGGTGGTTCATCTTATAACAATCTTGCAATCTGGTATGAAGAAAAGAGAGAACTTCCTAATATTCCTGAAGGACAAGTTGCAAAACAGTTGGAATTTAGAGGTCCTTATGGAGCCATCTTTGAGAAGATTCGTCCTTGGGAAAAGATGAAAGTCTTTACTGATGAACAGATCAATGGTTTCCCGGAATGTGGATTTTGGGATGATTGTAACATTGGCGAAGCTGTGTTGGTACCAAAATCAACAGAACCTTCAAAAAGAATTGTCATCGTTCCTTATTCGGATAGGCCTTATATGGCAATGGTGATTGTGACCGCTCCAAACCCGCTCCAACTGTTTGGTACCGTGGCGAGATTGGCATTACAGTATGCAGCAGATGAAATTGCAGAAGTCGCATATCGTTCCAGTTTCTCAAACAAGTCTACAGGATATAATTTTGGACTTGGTGGTGGTGTATCTGTTATCAATGGTGGCCAGAATGATAACATTGGCGGATCTGTTGGTGGTGGTACAGGATTTGGTTCTGTAACCACAAAGCCTGTAGAGAATATTCGGTCAGCATTTGTTTTCTACAGGAACAAATGAAGATAATTAGATCGTTCCTTGTTTGTTTTATTCTTCTCCTCGTCTTGGGTGGGTCTGTGTCCGCACAGACCTGCCCAACTGGTTTTATCCTTGAAAAAAATAATGATAAATACAATTGTAGAAACCCTATCTGTGATGCTGGTCTAAATTTTTATGGGGAATCTATTGACACTGGTGTACCAATGTTACCGGGTATGGATATGGATGCTGATGGCATGCCAAGGCCTAAAGTCAAAGGTCCTGATGGAAAATGGGTTGGATGGACAATTGGTGCCTTTCAATGTCCACCAGATACAATCGGATTACATCCTAACCCCGACTGGTGGTGTGGTAATGGCTTTGATTATTGTCCAAAAAATAAACCAGCGAAACCGATAAACTTGAAAATCGTCAACCTTGAGCCAAAATATATGAGGTAAAAAATGGAAGAAAAAGGAATGTTGAGGGAACATCTGCAAAAGAAAGTTGATATAAATGTCAATGAGCAACTGCTGGATAAATGTGATAAAATGACACATTCACTGAATTATCTTATTCTTATTCAATTAGTACAGATGGTTCTAATTTTTATCCTTTCTATACGGTATCTGTAATACATGAATAGAAAATATGATAGAATTGTAAAGTTTGATGAAAGGAGTAAAAAGTTCCCAATCCGCAAAATTCTTTCCGCAACCGAAAGGAAATCCAATTATTGGAAGTGTGAGATTATATTAGATCAAGGTTCAGAAGGAGCCTGTGCTGGTTTTGGTTTTGCACATGAAGCCGCTTCTGAACCTGTAGCACTTTCCAATATCACAGATTCAATTGCTTTTGATTTATACAAAAGAGCACAACAATTGGATGAATGGCCAGGAGAAAACTATGAAGGTACATCTATTCTTGCAGCAGTCAAGGCCGCTGTAGAAAAGGGATGGTATTCTGAATATCGATGGGCATTTGGAGAAGATGATTTAGCCTTAGCAATAGGATACAAAGGACCTGCAGTCCTGGGTATCTCATGGTATGAAGGAATGGAAAATCCCGATCCTTCTGGTTTGATCCGTGCTACAGGAAATAATCTCGGTGGTCATTGTATATTGTGTAATGGTTATGATGTCAACACCAATTTGTATCGACTACACAATTCATGGGGATCATCATGGGGAATCAACGGTGAATGTTTCATATCGGTTGCAGATATGATAAAACTGTTGAAAGAAGATGGCGAAGCATGTATTCCTCTGGTTCGGAAAAACCCAGAAATAATAGAGGAACTTTTCCAAATCTACTTGCAGGGTAATAGTTATGGATATATATAAAGCCACAAATAATATTACAGGAAAGAGTTATATTGGATATGCTGTAGATGGGTTGGAAGAAAGGAAACCAGAACATAAACGATATGCCAATAGAGGAGATGGTTATTATTTCCAAAGAGCTATAAAAAAATATGGTTGGAATAATTTCGGTTGGATTCTACTTGAACATAATATATCCGATTTTGATATACTGAATGAACTTGAAAGATACTGGATAAGGGAATTTGATACCAAACGTCCAAACGGATATAATTTGACCGAAGGTGGAGGCGGTACTCTTGGTTATAGACATTCAGACAAAACAAGAAGGAAGATGTGTGAAGCTAAGAAAGGTAGAAAACTTTCAGATGAACATAAAAGGAAAATTGGTGAAGCTTGTAAAGGTAGTAAAAATGGAAATTATGGTAAACAACATTCAGAGGATACAAAAAGAAAAATTAGTGAAGTTCATAAAGGTAAAATTCCTTGGAACAAAGGTAAAATCAATTGTTTTTCAGAAGAAACCATAAGGAAAATGTGTAAAACAAGGAAAGGTATAAAACATGGTCCAATATCAGAAGAAACAAAAAGAAAAATAAGCGAATCAAAGAAAGGTAAAATATTTTTGGAAGAACATAAAAGAAAAATAAGCGAAGCTAAGAAAGGTAAACCTCTTTCAGAAGAAACCAAAAAGAAAATAAGTTTGGCCAGTAAAGGAAAAACAAGAGGTCGTTATAAAAAATTGATGGGTGCTGGTTATTCTGGTAAATAATCTGAAAATTACATTTACTTCCAAGTCAAAAACTGATAAAATATATTCTATATACTTATGTAATTGTGAGGAGATAAAATGTGATGAATTTTGTGGGCACGAAAGAAGATTGGAAAGTAACGGAAGACCTTGAAAACAAAACTGGTAACCTATCTGATAAATATGATCAACACCATTCTGGTAAAGTACCTTCATCATACGGACTTTGTGCTAAATGTCAAAACTGTCAAATGATTCGCACTAAACTGAATAACACACAGATTTGGTGTGCGGAGTTTTCATATCGTGATGCTTTCCGACCAAAACTTATTCATACTTCATATGATCCAATTATTGAATGTAGCTATTTCCTTCAGAAAGGTTCTATTTCACTCAATGAAATGAAAAGAATTGCATGGATTATTGATGTAAGTCAAAATCAAATAGGATTTGCACCAACAGAAAAGAAAGTAACGGTTTCTTTACCAGAGGAAGAATGAGATGTTTACAATATTGAAAAATATTCAAATAATTTCGATATTTTATAACTTTGTAAAAGATGGTTGTTGTAAGTTGACAAACCATCTTTTTTTGCATAAATAATTTATTATAGAAAATGTGGAGGAAATATGTTAAAATTTGATTTGGTTTTAGCTTCAGCACCGTTTGTCGGGCATTCCGGCTATAACTCTCATTCCCAAAATTTTTTTACTGCTCTTGATAACTATATTCCTGTAAGGGTCAAAAATTACACCCACTGTAATGAACTTGATCATCTTACACAAAAACAAAAAGATATGATTATCCATCAAACTTGGAGTCATATTCCGTGGGAAGTTGGAACACCATTCAATCCTAAACCGGGTACAAAAATTGTCAATATATGTTTGTTTGAAACCAACCATGTTGAATATTATAAAGGATTTGATGGACCAAAAATTGCATATAATGTATGGGAATCAACCCTTCAACCATGGCCATTCTTTTCCAGACTTCTTCAATTTGATCAACTTTGGGTACCAACCACATGGCAAGCAAATTGTAGTATCGAACAGGGATATCCAGCAGATCGGGTAAAAATCGTACCTGAAGGTGTCAATGGTTTTGTATTCTATCCATATAAGACAGCAAATAAAAAAAATGGAAAATTCCAATTCATGATCTTTGGAAGATGGGATTACAGAAAATATAGTATGGAAATGGTCAAGGCTTTCCATGAAGAATTTGGACCTGATGAACCTGTAGAACTGATCCTTTCTGCAGACAATCCATATCCTGTTGACAAGATGAACTCAACCGAAGAAAGATTGAAGTATTATGGATTTGATAAGAATGAAAACATCATCATCAAACATTTTCCCTCAAGAGATGAATATGTGAATTATATTCGGACAGGGGATTGCCTTCTGAATGTATCAAGATCAGAGGGATGGGGTCTTCCTCCATGCGAATCCTTAGCAAGTGGTACACCAACCATGGTACTGAATTGGGGTGCTCACTTGGATTTCTGTAAGCCTGATGGTGGTGCTATTTTTGTAGATGTGAAAGAATTGAAGAAACCTGAAAATGTGTTTATGCAGGGTGATGTTCCAGGATTGTGGGGAGAACCTGATTTCGGTGATCTCAAGAAGAAGATGCGATATGTATTTGAGAACCGGGAAGAATGTAAAAAGAAGGCTGTTGATGGATCAGAATGGGTGAGAAGTGAGTTCAGTTGGTCAAATGCAGCAAAGAAAGCATTTGAAATTATTTCTGAAATTGATGTCACAAAATATTATCCAGTAAAATTGAACCTTGGATCGGGTGAATTCCGTAAAGATGGGTATATCAATATTGACAAGTATTACCCAACTGCTGATGAAAAGGCTGATGCAAAAAGTCTTCCTTATCCAAATGAAAGTGTCCAAGAAATAAATGCTTCCCACCTACTTGAACATTTCAACAAATTTGAAATTGAAGGTGTGTTGAGAGAATGGTTTCGTGTATTGAAATTTGATGGAAGGTTGATAATTGAGATACCTGATTTTGAATGGTGTGTAAAAAACTGGTTGGAAAAGGATGACAAATGGGGATTTCCTCTTGATACAATTTTTGGTTTACAGGATAAACCAGGAGAAGAACATAAGGTTGGATTCACAAGAGGCAAAATACTTGAACTGTTAGCAGAAGTTGGATTCTCAAATATAATTTTCAAGGAAATGTGGTCACATGAACAGCAGTGTTTCCGGATCACTGCAAGGAAAGAGAAGATAGAATATAATGATGATATTTTTGTAATCGACACTTATCCAAATACACCTGAAAAAGAACAAATATTGCTGGAGACCATAGATCGGGTGGCCAAGACAGGTAAACCCATTGCTCTTGTATCCCATATAGGAATTCCATCACATATTCTGGATAAGGTAAATTATTTTATATATGATAGCAACAACCGAAAGAGTCATGATTATTCATTGACCTTATGGCATACAGTTCCAAAGAAGGTGAAAGTCATTACTCATTTGGATAATACATATCATGGATTGTCCTGTCTTTCTTCAATCAAAAATGCTGTATCGTTTTTGAGTAGCAAGTATAATTTTATACATTTCATTGAATACGATATGAACGCAAATTTTGAGGAGTATCTGAAACTGGTNNATATCATGGTCTTTCATGCCTTTCTTCTATCAAAAACTCTGCAGCATTTTTGAGTAGTAAATATAATTTCATTCATTTTATTGAATATGACATGAATGCTGATTTTGAAAAGTATCTGGAATTGGTGAATGAGAAAAGAAGAAAGAATAAGAAATTCATTGGGTTCGATTATCATCACGATACACCAAAACAAGATGGTATCATCACAAACCTTTTCTCAACCGATCCGAAATGGATGAATGAGAGACTGGAAGAATATGATAATTGGGATGTTTTCTTCAAGAGAGCACATGAAATTGCTACTTCTATCGGTAAGACACCTGATATGATTCTTGAACATTGGATGTGGAATTATTTCTTATACAAGGACATGATGAAGGATTCACATATCTTTCCACAGGACATGGAAGAAAGTATTGTAACGTGTGGAAATATGATGGATCAATTGGAAGAAGAACCAGAAGTCAAGGTGAAACTTTCAGAAACAACTGATTCCAGAATTGGTGTATTTCTGATGAGGGACAGTAGAAGTAAGGAATATGGTGATTATAAAATATATTATACACCTCCGAATGATGAATTGAATAAAATCCAACATGTTGGTCATATATTTCCTGGAGATGTCAATTATCATTTCTTCCCAAAAGAGGGAACAATTGAAGTCCATTGGGGAAGAAACAGTACAAAAATATTTGAAATTGATCCCAATGAAATATACAAGGATACTGTGTTCCGTTTTTATGATGATAGTGTTCATTGTATCAGCTGGAATCACCAGGATGACGAAGGTTTCATGTGGCAACCAGGAGACAGAGATACCATAGAATTTTCATTTGTTGAGAAACCTAAAATTGAGATATTGGGAAATTCACAGGAACTTTATCAGCTCAAATTTATCGATGGTGATACAAACATAACAAGATTTGAAAACTCTATTACACCAAATCACTGGTCAGCATGTAACTTCAATTACTTTATAAATTGGAGAAATGAGGTTTACCTAAATGACAAACTGGTTGCATCCCACAATTTTGATCCAACAGGGAAAAGGGTAAAAGTAAAACTGGATTCAAAGGCAATTGGTGATACGATTGCCTGGTTCCCATATATCGAGGAGTTCCGTAAGAAATATGATTGTGATATGTATGCAGGAACTTTCCATAACTACCTGTTCAAAGAAAACTATCCGGAAATTCACTTCATTGATCCGGATCAGAGTGTAGAAAATTTGTATGCTTCTTATAATGTGGGAGCGAGGGATAATGATTACGAATCCAATAAGAACAATTGGAGAGTGGTACCCCTTCAACAGGTATCTTCTGATTACCTTGGTTTGGAATATAAAGAGATTCGGCCAAAAATTGTGGTCCCAAATAAAAAGAGGCCGATTGATAAGAAATATGTTACGATAACTGAACATTCAACTATTCAATGTAAATACTGGTTGTATAAAAATGGATGGCAGGATGTTGTTGACTATCTGATTTCAAAAGGATATATCGTTGTTGTTGTAAGTAAGGAACAAACGAATTTGAAAAATGTTGTAAAATACATCAATCGACCTATGGAAGATACTATAAATACTATCCGACATTCTGATTTCTTTATTGGAATCAGTACAGGCCCGACTTGGTTAGCATGGGCTCTGGAAGTACCAACAGTTTTGATTTCTGGATATAGTGCATTGTGGGGAGAAATGAAAGATTGTATCCGCATTGGTGCAGCAGAAGGTAAGTGTAGCGGATGCTTCAACGATAAGGACCTATTCTTTGATAGAGGAAATTGGAATTGGTGTCCAAAATCCAAAAATATGGAGTGTACCACATCAATTACCTCAAAAGAAGTGATTGACAGGATACAACCGCTGATAAAATAATATGAAAAATTCCTATAACTGTATAAAACAACATATTGAAGGATTTGGATACCAGTTGGTTTCCAAGGAATATAAAAATGCACATGTCAAACTTGAGTTTATTTGTCCTAAAGGCCACTTTTTTGAAATGACATATAATAATTTCCGTAATGGACAGAGATGTCCTACATGTTCCGGTAAACAAAAACATTCTTATGAGCATGTAAAACAACATATTGAAGGATTTGGATACCAACTGGTTTCCACGGAATATAGGAATAATAAAACCAAAATGGACTTGGTTTGTCCTAAAGGTCATTCCTTCAAAATGAGATATGATTGTTTTCAAAGAGGTGTAAGGTGTCCAACATGTTCCGGTAAACAAAAATACTCTTATATCCATGTAAAACAGTATATTGAAGGATTTGGATACACATTGGTTTCCAAGGAATATAAAAATTCTTGTACAAAAATGGAAATGGTTTGTCCTAAAGATCATTTTTTTGAAATGAGTTATGGAAGTTTCCGACAAGGACATAGATGTCCAGTGTGTTATGGTAATAAAAAGCATTCCTATAACCAAATAAAACAATATATTGAAGGGTTTGGATACCAACTGGTTTCAAATGGATATAAAAATTCAAAAACCAAAATGGACTTGGTTTGTCCTAAAGGTCATTCCTTCAAAATGCATTATAATAGTTTCCATACAGGATGTAGATGTCCTAAATGTTTTGGAACACCAAAATATTCCTATAACCATGTAAAACAACATATTGAAGAATTTGGTTACAATTTGGTCTCAAAGGAATACATAAACAACCATACAAAATTGAAAATGATTTGTTCCAAAGATCATTTTTTTGAAATGAGTTATAATAATTTTCAAACAGGGTATAGATGTCCTAAATGTTCTTTTGAAAACAAAGCTCTTTCCTATGACCAGGTAAAAGAGTATATTGAGGGTTTTGGATACCAGTTAGTTTCCAATGGATATAAAAATTCAAAAACCAAATTGGAAATGGTTTGTCCTAAAGGTCATTCCTTCAAAATGCATTACAGCGGTTTTCATCGAGGTAAAAGATGTCCTGAATGTGCAAAATATCTTACTACTTCCAGGGGTGAAAAAGAGGTCCTGAATTTTGTACAGTCTATCTATCAAGGTAAAATTATTGAAAATGACAGGACTCAAATAATCAATCCATTGACAGGTAAATATTTGGAATTGGATATATTTCTACCAGAACTGAATAAGGCTATTGAATATAATGGAATATATTGGCATAACGGAGATTATGTAAAATATAAAGATAGTCAAAAACAATTACAATGTTCAGAAAAAGGAATTGAACTTTTGACAGTTGAAGAAGAAAAGTGGATAAATTATAAAACACTTTTGATGCAACAACTGGGAAATTTTATTGAAAATGGTAATATTGATAACAGATAGATGTAATATGAAATGTGCTCATTGTTGTTTTTCATGTACCGGAAGTGGATCGGATATAAGTATGGAAGATTTTCAGTTAGCATTGAAATTGACACCATCTAATCTTGTCAATATTACTGGTGGAGAACCAACATTACATCCCCTTTATTGG
>MTKZ01073064.1_pt1 | contig 10078 bp, 7 predicted proteins | sample 1042781 | NCBI WGS metagenome assembly MTKZ01 (sample SAMN06212207, study PRJNA360539) | anaerobic digester metagenome | biome: Wastewater treatment plant; material: sludge; isolation source: anaerobic digester fed with sludge from wastewater treatment plant | place: Denmark: WWTP Viborg ...
CCAAACTCGGTGTCAACGGATAGTCAACGGATAGCGGCCTATCTGCGAAAAAAGTTGAAAAAAAAGTCTTGACAGAAATGTGATGGTGTTATAGTTGACCATAACAGTATGGCTGCTCCAACTAAGAGATTTTGAAATAGAGGTGAATATGAAGATATTCAACGAAGAGACGCCGCTCTACCTGCAACTGCGCAAACACATCGAGGAACTGATCCTCGAGCGCAAGCTGGCGGAAGACGCATCAATACCCTCGATCCGGATCATGGCCCGGGATTACAACCTCAATCCCGTTACGGTCGGCAACGCGCTGGTCAGCTTGGTCGACGAGGGTGTCCTATATAAGAAGAGAGGGGTCGGCATATTCGTGGCTCCCAAAGCGCGTGAACTGATCATCAGCAACCGCGGCGCTGATTTCGTTCAATCCACCCTGGAGCCGGCGCTGCGCAAAGCCCGGCAACTGGATCTGCCCAAAGAAGAAATTTTCAAACTTACAAACGCAATATATGGAGGTAAAGATGAGTGAGATCATCTACCAAACGCAAGGACTGACCAAGTATTACGGCAAATTGCGGGCCTTGCACGACGTCAATCTGTCCCTGGGCCGCGGCAAGATAATCGGCCTGCTGGGCAAGAATGGCGCGGGAAAATCGACCCTGATGCGCTGTATGCTCGGTTTTCTCAATCATGAGGGAGAGATCGCGCTGGAAGGGCAAAAGATCGTCCACCGCGACCACCGCGTCTTTGAAAAAGTGGCCTTCATCCCGGACGTCAGCGCCCTGGACGACAGGCTGACTGTTCAACAAACCATCGACTACATCCGGGGCGTCAATTCCCGCTGGAACGACGAACGGGCCCACAAGCTCCTGCAGATCAGCAACCTGCCGCCCAAACAGAAGGTTGGCAAACTCTCCAAAGGGATGAAGACCAAGCTCTACCTGCTAGTGACGCTCTCCCTGGACGTCAGCGTCCTTTTGCTGGACGAGCCGACCCTGGGCCTGGACATCGTCTTTCGCAAAGAGTTCTTCAATACCATCCTCGGCGAATTCTTCGACGAAGACAAGACAATATTCATCTCCACACACCAGGCCGAGGAGGTCGAAGATCTGCTGCAGGAAGTCATCTTCATCGAAAACGGCGAGATCCTGCTGCATGAGGATATGGAAAGCCTGAAAAGCCGCTTGCGCGTGGTGACGCTGCCCAGCGACCGCCAGGCCGAGCTTCTAGACCACAAACCCAAAGCGGTGTCCAAGACCCTGGGCTCTGTCAGCGCCGTTTTCGACTCGTCCCTGCAATTCGACGGCGCCAGCTACGGTCGGGCCAACTTGGCCGACATCTTCATTTCCTACGTGGGAGGATCCAATGCAACAGTGTAAAGCCCTCATCAAAAAAGAATTCCAGACCACCCGGGCCAAATTCCTCATGCCGGCCTATGTGACGGCGGTCATCTACATCCTCGTCCTGCTGGGCTGGATCGCCAGCCTGATCTGGGGCCAGGGCGTGCAATTCAATATCGATGGCCCAGACAATTTCGGCGCCTTCGCCGGACTCGGATCCCTGCTGGTCGGCACCGTGATCACCATCGTGATTGGTTTTATCTCGACCGGAGCGGTCCTGGGGATTTCGGAAACCGTCCTGAACACCGGACGCAAGATGCGCTGCGAGATCATGCACTATTCCCAGCCCGTGTCTTTCGCGAAGATCATGGGCAGCAAATACGCCTACACGACCGTGGGAAGTATTCTGCTCTTCGGCGCCCTCTCGCTGGTCAGTTGTGTAGTCTTTGCCCTGCTGGCGCATCAGTTCATGGGATCGGCTATGCAATACCCCCTGGCCGCCTGGCTGCAGACCTGGCTGCAAATGAGCCTGCGCATTTTTATAGTGGCTTCGACTATGTGGCTCTTTGCCGGCATCTTCAAGCACTCGGCGTTTGGGATGCTGATGCTGACTCTGATCGTGATCACGGCAGTGACCGAGATCCTCAACTATACCACCGGCTGGAAGATCCCCTCGCTGAGCGAGTATTTCATCTATAACCTGCTCTCCTACGGCGAAGTGTTCAGGATCTTTGACATGGCTGAGACCATTATTCCCGGAGTCGGGTCCAAAGACCTCGACCTGATTGCCAGGAGCCTGGGCAGCGGCTGGGGCAGCCTCCTCAGCTGGCATACCCTGGTACAACTGGCTTACAGCGCCCTGGCCTTTATCGGCGGTTCGCTGCTCTATAAAAGGAGGGAACTGCAGTGACGATAGCTCTTGACACAAAGTCCACGTCCCGTGTTGATACACAAATAATGCGCCAACCGAAAAGCAATCAAACAAACGGACTCCCCGCTTCCCACGGCTGCGGGGGAGAGGGACCGGCGCCTGATCAGTCCGTTCATCAAAATCCAAGTTCAATTCGATACCACTCGCCCATAATAATTTATCTGGAGGTATAAATGAGACTCCCATTGGTAACCCTGGGGAGCTTGCTGCTCCTGCTTCTTCTGCCGGTCTTCGCGACGGCGCAAACTTCGCCCGACTGGCGCTATGTCAACCTTAGGGACCTGGATTTCGCCACGGCCAGCCAGGACAACCTTTTCGCCCCGCTGGTCAATCCCTCGCTGCTGGCCACCGACGGCGCCAACGGCCTGGGCTGGTCAGATGTCTGGATGGACGGTAAAATGAAGGCCCACTACTGGCTTTTCGCCAATCTGGACGGCCTCAGCTACGTTTACGAATACAACCGCGACATCCACAATAAAAGCTTCAACAACCACACCCTGGCCCTGGGTTCGGAACTTTTTCCCGCGCACATCCTGCCCAATCTCTACGCCGGGACCGGCTACAGCTGGACTAACAACAAATTCCGTAAAGGCGCTTTCCGTACCGCGCTGACCTACCGCCCCCACGATTCCGCCTCCCTGGCGCTGCGGCTGGACAATCCCTATCAGGGCGCTCCGGCTTATCATGCCGGCCTGGCGCTGCGGCCGCTGGCCTTCGTTCCCAGGATTGCAGACTATCGCCTGGAATTGAGCGCTGATCTCGATTACTCCAAGGACGAAGCGGGCGATTACGGATTCCGCGCGCCCGTGCTGGGGATTAACACCCAGGTGCTGGATGGCCTGAACATCGGCGCCACCTACAATCTGGACACCGAGACCGCGATGCTCAATTTCGGGATCGGCTCCGGCAAGACCGCCCTCGGCTCCCTGGCCTCAGCCAAAAAGGGACAGCAGACCTACGCGCTGCCCTACGTCCACCTCGCCGACGAAGCCTTCAAGCCCTTCTTCGGATCCAAATCCCAGAAATGGTACGACATGAAGCTCAAGGGCAACATCGTCACCTACGAGGCCCCGAAATATTCCTTTGGCCAGATCAATTTCTACGAAACCGACTCCCGCAGCATCGAGGACATTATCCGCGACCTCAAGACCGCCAAAGACGACTCCAACATCCAGGGCATCCTGCTCAAGAATCCGAGCTTTTCCACGTCCCTGGCCCTGATGCAGGAACTTGTGGCCGCGGTGCAGGATTTCAAGAGCTCCGGCAAGAAGGTCGCCGCCTACTACGACAACATCAGCAACGCCGGTTACATCTTCGCCGCCTCCGTGGCCGACCTGATCTATCTCAATCCGCAGGGAAGCATCGATCTGCGGGGATTGTCCGTCACCAGTCCCTATTTCCACGACCTGCTCGATGCCATCGGGATTGACGTGCTCAATTTCCGCTCCCACCGCTACAAAAGCGCCGGCAACATGCTCTCAGAAAGCGAAATGACGGACGCCGAGCGTGAGGTCTATGAATCCATGCTGCAAAGCGATTTCGACCAACTGGTGGCCCTGATGCAGGCCGGACGCGGCTCCAAACTCAAGGCCAGCGTGGCAGAGACCATCGACGCCGGGCCCTATTTCCAGGCGCAGGACGCACTCGACGCCGGGCTGGTGGACAGCCTCATCTACGAAGACCAGTTGCCCAAGGAACTCAAATCCGCCTGCAAGTTTTCCGCCACGGACACCTGCCTGCCCGATTACCGGGATTACGACTGGTCCAAGCCCAGAGAGAAGCTCATCGCCGTGATCTACACCAGCGGCAACATCATCATGGGCAAAGGCACCCCCGGCAAGAACATCGGGCATGAGACGACCGTCAAGCAGATCCGCGCGGCCCGCAACAACAAGGACTATAAAGGCATCATCCTCCGCGTGGACAGCGGCGGCGGCAGCGGCCAGGCATCGGACATTATCCTCCACGAATTACAACTCGCCCAAACCGAAAACAAAAAGCCGGTGGTGGTCTCCATGGCCGGCATGGCGGCTTCCGGCGGCTATTACATCTCCTGCTCCGCCGACCGCATCGTCGCCGATCCCGCCACGCTTACGGGCTCCATCGGCGTCATCGGCCTGACACTGACCGTACCGCGCTTGATGGAAAAGATCAAGGTCAATTGGTCAAGCGTCAAAAAGGGCGCTCACGCCGATTTCGGAACTCCCTACCGCGCCTGGACGGACGAGGAGAAACTGCGCATGACCAGCGCGATCGAAAACTTCTACGAGGATTTCGTCGCCAAGGTGGACAAAGGCCGCACCAACCTTAATAGCGACGAGGTCCACGCCCTCGCCCAGGGACGCGTCTGGACCGGCGAACAGGCCAAAGCCAATGGCCTGATCGACGATCTCGGCGGCCTTGACACCGCTTTGGAGCACATGCGTGAGATTACCGGCATCAAAGGCAGAATCAGGCTGGTGGACGCCACTACCAAACCGAATGCCATGACCTTCCGGATGAATTCCGATCCCCTGGGCGGCCTTCCCGGCCTGGACGCCCTGCAAACAATTGGCTCCGACTACATCAAAGTTTACGAGCTCTGGCGCGATTTCCACAACGACAAGGCCCTCATGCTCTGCCCACTGGGCGCTGACTCGATCGAGTTCTAACATCCCCTGCGGCTGATATCGTTTCCGCCGGTACAGGGACTGAAAACCTAACGTCAAAGCAAAGAAGTCATACTGTTTAAACCCGGGACCATCCTCCCGGGTTTTTTTCTGGCTGGAACCGGGATAACCTTCAGTAAAAAAAGCCGCAGAAAAGCAGGGGACACCACAGATCCACTCAGAAAAAGAATACGCCACAGGGAAAAGCGGAGTTGGGTAGAGGAAAGCATAGACCAATTCACTACAGAGGGCCAGAGATAGAGATATGACCGGGAATTACACGAATTCACAGGCACTAACGATGAAGGGTGCCAATCGAAACATGGAAGCAGCCTGATCTGCTTGTTCCATACTTCAGCCATCATACTAATTCCTCTTTGCCAATGTAAAAAAACTTTTCCACTTGAGTAACACGTGGATTCCACCTTTCTCCGTCCAGTGTGGCAACTTGCCCGCCTCCTGCCGGGTTCCCGCCGGTTTGGCATGAACTCCACGGGAAGTACTCTTATTGTTATCACACCCAATTTCCGTCCCAGTAAAGAGATGATTCGCAAAAACATGTCTCAAGACGGGGAATTGGGGAATTTGGGGAATCTGACTTTGCACTCTCGTTGGAATGAATTGCCTGCCACAGGGGCAAGGTCGGAAGAAACCGGAAAGCCTGTCGATCCTGTCTTATGAATTCGGTAAATCCCATAAACCAGATTTCCCGACAATCTAGGTGTTCTTTTCTGCGTAAAGCGGTGCTTTTCCGCGCTCGGCTATGCTGAAGTCGAAGCTCTTGGTCGCCCGACTCCAGTATTCGCGGGTAAACAACCTTGGGATGGTCCGGACTTAATCCTCTCCTTCGTCAGCCGCAGTTCAAACCACAGCTCTGTTCAGATGGGATCCTATGCCAATGCTCAGGGCAAGCTGCGGGCGACCCGGAAGCCGAAATCGCCGTTGTAGATGTTGGCGCTGGTATAGAGGCGGTAGTTTACGTTGCAACTCCCGCCGGCTTGGGACCAGCATCCTCCCCTGAAGGTTCTGTAGTTGCCGGTGGTCGGGCCTTTGTAATCGTATTGCGAGGTTGCCGGATAGGCTGCGTAGATATCCCAGCACCATTCCTGGACGTTTCCGCTCATGTCGAAGGTCAGCAATTCGTTGGCGTTTAGATTTCCCACCGCGTGCTTGGTTCCTCCGGAATTGCTGTTGTACCAGGCCACCGCGCCGATGTTGTTGCTCCCGCTGTAGTCGTAATTATGGGAGAGGTTGCCGCCCTTGGCGGCGAACATCCATTCCATTTCCGTAGGCAGGCGGTAACCTGTGGCGTTCCAGTCGCAATGGACGTTGACATGGTTGTATTCGCTGCTGCTCCAACCGCTGGGCCAGTTGCCGATGTCCGTCCCGTAATCGGTCGATCCGACCACGTAATGGTAGCAGGGTGTGATGCCGTCTTGCATGCTGCGGTAGTTGCAATAGCGGATCGCGCGGTACCAGGAGATGGCGTCCACCGGCCCGCCCTCTACAGGATACCAGGAAGGATTGCCGCCCATCACCGCCATGTATTGGGCCTCCGTCACTTCATACTGGCCGATCAGAAAAGTGGATACCGTCATGGTGATGTAATTGCCGCCGCCGATGCTGACGGACATTGCGCCGCCGGGAACGAGGACGAAATTCGGCGGAATGATGATCTGGTCCTTATAGGCGGTGACGCAGTAAAAATCCTTGCTAAATGCGGAAGCGGCACCGACATGGATGTAGGACGTGCCTGTGACGTCGGCCAGATGGGTGAAGGCGCCGGGAGCAACGTTTGGATCAGGGCTGTAATAGACGCTGTAGCCGTCCGGGACGAGCGGGCTGCCATTGATGTCCGCGGTCACGGGATCCCAGGAGAGGCTGACATTGGATCCAACGACACTTACGACGACATCCTCCGGCGGAACGGGAGTCTCGGTCCGCAGCGGATTGAGGGGGTTTGCCTGGAGCGCCGGTTCAACTGCCAGCATGGTTGCGGCCAGGCATATTAAGACAATAACGAACAGCATCTGTTTCATTTCAATTACCTCCATTTATTGGTTCTTGATCATGCTGCTAAAATACCCTTGAAGACAATTCAAATAATTGTCAAGGTAAATATCACGTTCAGTAACTTGTTTTCTCTTCAATGCCTGGGACCGGCTCCACGTGAAAGGAAATGGCAAAGCCCGGAGTTTGGTCCGGGCTTCGCAATTGTCATTTTCCGTCCATAATAGGCGGTCGGATTCATCGTCTTTTAATCTGTGGCGCGCACCCTGAAGAAGCGGCGCGGATAAAGGCCGGGCCAGGTCCAGGATGGATTTCCGCTGCAGCCGACGTAGGTGAAGGTCGCGGAATCGAACATGTCGGCTTCCTCGATGATGTAATCCAGGGCGTTTGGCACGGGATCCCAGGCGATGCCGATGTTCCCGGCTCCGGCCTGGAAGCCGTAAGCGTTTTGCGGGGCGGCCAGGGCCTGGTATGTGGAGTGGACGCGGATATTGTCGATGGCGGCCGGCGGTTGGGTGCCTCCTCCGCCGTCATTGTGCCAGCTGAAGATGAGGCGCTTGGTAGCACCGGCATAGGAGGGATCGAGCGCCAGGGAATAGCGCTGCCAGTTCGGGCTGGAAACGAAGGCCGAGCCGATCTGGCCGGTGGTGAAGTATTCTCCGGCCACGGGCACGAACGAGGTGTCTGTGATATGGACGGTCAGGTAGTCGAAACCGGGCTCTCCGGCGCATTTCCAATTGAATTTGAGGGTTAAGCCCGTCATGTTGGCGGGGAAGGTGATGTCGTGGTAGATGTGCGTGTAGGAGCCGGAATTGGGGTTGTAGCTGTGGGTGGCGCCGAGGTTGGAGCTGATGTAGGCAGAATAGCTGTTGCGGTAAGGCGCAGCGGTGCCGAGCTCCCACTTGTTGGCTTGACTGCCGTTGATCAGCGCCCAGTCAGTCCAGCCTTCCTCAAAATCTTCCACGAAGGGTGGGACAAAGGGCCCGACGCCGCGTCCCGAAAGCGGGATCTGGTGCAGGGCGCGCTGGGAGGAATTGTCCGTGATCTGCAAATAGGCGCTCTTGCCCCCGATGCTCAGCGGGGCGAAGCTCACATAGTAGGTGTAGGAATTTCCGGGGGTGATGGTGACGTCGCTGCCTGGATCGGTAAGGACGAATTCGTCGGTGTTGGTTCCGGTGAGCAGGACGTCGGCCTGGTTGATGATCAGGTCGGCGTCGCCGATGTTGGTGACGGTGAAGCCTTGGGTGGCGGAGGTTGTTCCGACGTTGACCATCCCGAAATTATAGGACGTGGGGGAGACGGAGAAGACCGGCGCGGGCGCGTAGAAATCGACTCCGATGTCGTCCAGGCTGAGGAAATTGATATAGTTGATGCAAACGCCGTGGATGCCCAGGTACCAGATGCCGGTGGAGGACGGGGTGAAAACCCCTGAGGCGCGCTGGTAAGAGCCGTTGACGAATTCCTGGATGTTGATGATTGTATTGGTCATGGAAGCGATGCTGGCTGCGGTTCCATAGCGCACCTGCAGATAAGCCTGGGCTCCCGAGGAGGTGTATTGGCGGGCCCAGAGCTCGAGTTCGTAGCTTTGGCCCTGCTGCAGATAGATGGGACGGAAGAGCCAGGCGTCGCCGGAATCGCGCAGGGTGAGGTTGTAGCTGCCGGTGCGCGGGGTGCGATTGTAGGTCGTGGCGGTGTTGGCCGTCCAGTAATAGGATCCGCTGCCGAGGGCCTGGGTCCAGCGGTTGATGGTGGTGGAGCCGCCGGTATTTCCCACTTCGAAGCTTTCCAGGAAGGGATATTCCATGATGGTGTCGTCAGTGCGGGTGGTGAAGCTCCAGATGGGGCCGGTGGCCGTCCCGAGCGTGTTGACCGCGTCGATCTTCCAATAGTAGGTGTGGCTGGGCAGCAGCGTCGGATGGTAGCTGGTGGTGGTCACGTTGGAGGCGTAAAGCGGCGGTGGAGTCGAAGTGCCCAGATAGACGTTGTAATAATCCGGAACTCCGCCTCCGCTGCCGGCGCTCCAGGAGAGGGCAATGTTCAAGGCCTGGTTGGTGGCTCCGTTGGCGGGGCTGAGATAAACTGGAATGGCGGGAACCGCGGCGATTGGGGTGAAATTGCCTTCGTCAGCGCCGATATCCGGATGCGACGTATCACGTGTGTCGCCATCGAAATCGACTGTCATCCCGGAGACCACGAGGCCGTTGTTGCAGGCGTAGGTCTGCAGCGCGGGATTGATGTGCAGGTCAAAGGGTGAAACCGCGCTCATGAAAGGCGTGAGTTCCGTAAAGGAATTCTGGTCCATCGTCAGGTTGTCGAGCTTATAATCCTCCAGAGTGATGTAGCTAAGCGAGGCATGTTGGCAGATGAGGTGTTGGGCGCCGGGCGTTCCGGCCCACCAGATGTTGTTGTTGGTCTCCGTGGAGAGTTCGCTCCAGCCTGCGTCCTCCTTCCACAATGCTACGGCCTTGCCGCTGGCGCCTGGGGTGCTGCGGTCGCTGAAGATATTGTTCTTGAGTTTGATCGTAGTGCCGCCCTGGATGAAGAGCGCCGCGGTGGAGAAAGTGGCAGCGCTGCCCGTGGCGGTGAGCAGGACGCTGTTGTAACAGGCGTTCACGGTTCCGTTGATCTGGATGCCGCGGACCTGGGGTACCGCCGTGGCTGTGGGCGCGCGCAGGTCGTAGACCAGGTTGTTGTGCGCGGTGGTAGTCCCAGCTAAGTGGATGCCCTGGACGGCGTAACCGCCGGTGGCGTTGGACTGCAGGTTGTAGACCTTGTTGCGGTAGCAGCTGCCGCTGCTTTGCACGATGCCGTACAATGAGCCCGCAGAGCTTAGGTTATGCACGGTGTTCAGGTAGCAGGGGATTCCCACCGGGTAAATCCCATAGATGTAATATGAACTTCCCGTGCAGGCGAGGGCCGTGATTGTGTTGTTGTATATCTCGCCGTTGCCGCTATAGTAATTGCGGATGCCATAGATGTATTTGCTGGAACTGACAGTGGCGACGGTGTTGCCGTAAATGTCGCAGTCGCCATAGGTGCAGTAGATGCCTTCGAATTCGCCGGTCGTCGTGGCGCCGGTGACGACGTTATTGTAGATGAGGCCGGTTGCGCTGTCGTTGTAAACTTGTATTCCGTAGAAGTTCCGGGTGTTGGAG
>MTKZ01043835.1_pt1 | contig 10077 bp, 10 predicted proteins | sample 1042781 | NCBI WGS metagenome assembly MTKZ01 (sample SAMN06212207, study PRJNA360539) | anaerobic digester metagenome | biome: Wastewater treatment plant; material: sludge; isolation source: anaerobic digester fed with sludge from wastewater treatment plant | place: Denmark: WWTP Viborg ...
AGTGAGATCAGAAGAAATATGAATCCGAAATCGGCGAACGGCTTGAGTACATCGCCTATGAATCCTCCGATTGAACCTACTAGTCCCAGAGGTACTAGAGATTTTTTGAAAAAGTTTTTTACTGGCATAAATTTTTTTTGTAAAATAATATTTGTGACAGAATTAAAAAAGACGTTTAGTTTTTTTTACCAGATAAAAACACTTCTGTCCAAAACGTTTTATGTAAGTTTTGAAATAAAATTATTCAATTGGTTTCCATCTCATAATAATTGAGGTATTGTTAAGTGCAGTGGTATGACCTCCCCCGCTCGCCTATGGAACGAGGCGGAGCAAGCCCGCCTTCAGCGGTCTTCCCCCTCCTTTCGAAGGAGGGGGATTAAGGGGTAGTCGTTATGTATTGAGACAAACAATTTATAAGGATAAAGTTTAGGAGGGGTTAAATTTAGAATCTTAAATATTGATGTGTTTAGATTCAAAATTAAAAATTTATTTGTTCATCACAAAAAGTTTTGGACAGCACCAGATAAAAACACTTCTGTCCAAATTAATTTGTTTTCTAATCACAACTCAGGATTTACTTAACATCATCCTTCATTTTCTTCAGAATGTTCATAGCTTCCATCGGAGTAATGTTATTTATATCAACTTCATCAAGCATCTTTCTTAATGCTTCATCTCTGAACTCAGTTACTGCAGACTCGAACATGCTTATCTGAAACTCGTCTTTATTTTTTCTTCTGTATTCTTTGTCTTCAAGAGAGCGGAGAATCTCTTTTGCTCTTCTGGTAACTGATTCGGGAAGTCCTGCCATTTGCGCAACCTGAATACCGTAACTGTGATCGGCTGTGCCTTCGGCAATCTTTCTCAGAAAAATAACCTTATCGTTAAACTCTCTTACTTCAACCCGGAAATTCTTGATCCTGTCATATAAATCAGCAAGCGCATTAAGTTCGTGATAATGTGTCGCAAATAAAGTCTTAGCCCTGATATTCGGATTTTCGTGCAGGTATTCTGTCATAGCCCATGCAATTGAAATTCCGTCGTAAGTGCTTGTACCTCTTCCGATTTCGTCAAGAAGTATAAGACTTTTTGAAGTGGCGTTGTTAAGAATATTTGCAGCTTCATGCATCTCCACAAGAAAAGTGCTTTCGCCTTTTGCAATGTTATCCGATGCTCCGACTCTTGTGAAAATTTTATCAACAATTCCAATGCTGGCGCTCCTTGCCGGGACGAAGCAACCTATCTGAGCAAGAAGAGTAATGAGACCAACCTGCCTAAGATAGCTTGATTTACCGCTCATGTTCGGACCGGTGATAATTATTATCTGTGTATCGCCGGAGTTTATGAATGTATCATTTGCAATATATTTCTCTCCGGCGGGAAGCAGCTGCTCTATCACAGGATGTCGTCCGTCCTTTATCTGTATTTCATCCGAATCATTTACCTGCGGCAGAACATAGCTGTAAGTTTCCGACACTTCCGCAAAACTGACAAGGGCATCAAGCGTGGCAATAAGCGAAGCATTTTTCTGAATCCCGTCAGTAAACTCCAGTACTGTGAATCTCAGATCATTAAAAATTTTTCTTTCAAGGTCTTCGATCTTTTCTTCAGCATTTAAAATCTTGTCTTCATAAACTTTAAGTTCTTCGGTTATAAATCTCTCAGCATTGACAAGAGTCTGCTTCCTTACATAGTCGGAAGGAGTCTTTTCTAAGTTTGATTTTGTAATGATAATAAAATATCCGAATACTTTATTGAAATCTACTTTGAGCGAACCGATTCCCGTCCTTGCTCTTTCTTTGCTCTGGAAATTTTCTATCCAGGTCTTGCCGTTTATAAGTATGTCCTTTAATTCATCAAGTGCCTGATCAAAACCTTTATTGATAATGCCGTAAGTATCAATGCCGCTGACAAAATTTTCGTTTACACATTTTTCGATCTTCAGTATCAGTTCATTTATTTCAATGAGGTTGCTGCTGATCGACTGAACGGAAGGCGAAGTGAATTTTTTCAGTTTCTCTTTTATTTCAATAATTTTTTTCAGTGAAATTTTAAGCTGAATTATGTCTCTGGCAACTGCTCTTCCGGTGGATACTTTAGAAAGAAGTCTTTCGAGATCGGCTACTGATTTAAGATCTTCGGTTATCTTCTTTCTTCCGCTTCTGTTTTCAAAAAAATCCTTTACAGCGTTAAGTCTCTTCTCTATCTGTTCTTTTTTCTTTAAAGGTCTTGAGATCCATTTTTTCAAAAGCCGCCCGCCCATTGCTGTCTGAGATCTGTCAAGAATAGATATCAGAGTTCCTTCTCTGCCTCCTTCAGAAATGGAAGAAGTAATTTCCAGATTCCGTTTGGTCGAAGGATCCAGTATTATGTAATCAGTATAATCGTAGTGATAAATTTTTTTAATGTGTGGTAGGTTATTCTTCTGAGTTTCATTAAGATAATTCATGATACAGCCGGCAGCGATTATACCTTCTTTCATTTCATCAATGCCAAAACCTTTGAGAGAGTGTGTACCAAAATGATTTGTAAGAACTTCCTTAGCGTAGTCAAGATTAAAGACCCAGTCATCTACTTTTGTAAAAAAGAATTTACCCTTTTTTTCGGTGAATGCTGCATCAGGATCATGATTAAGTTCTTTAAAGACTTTTTCCTTTTCTCTCTTTGAAATAAGAATTTCAGAAGGATTGATCATATCAATCTGTTCGGCAAGATTTCTGATATGAATTTCGGAAGCCGCAAATTCTCCAGTAGACACATCGCAGAATGAAAATCCGCAAACATCATCCTTTATATATACTGCTGCCAGAAAATTATTGGATTTGTGATCAAGAAGTTTTTCTGAAAAAGTGGCTCCGGGAGTTACCACTTCTATTACATCACGTTTGACAATTCCTTTTGCATATTTAGGATCTTCAAGCTGTTCGCATACTGCTACTCTGTATCCGGCTTTGACAAGTTTAGGAAGATAATTATCAAGAGCATGATGCGGAAATCCTGCCAGCGGGACTTCCGAAGCGGCTCCGTTTGATCTTTTGGTAAGCGTGATACCCAGGACTTTGGAAGTTGTTACGGCATCATCTTCAAACGTCTCGAAAAAATCACCCATTCTGAAAAGTAAAATCGTATCAGGATATTTTTCTTTGATCTTTCTGTATTGCCTCATCAATGGAGTTTCATCTTTCATCAGTTTTCAGTTTAAATTTATACTTTAGTGTCGCAGGAAAATCAATAATGTTTAATTTTATCCTTCAGGTATTTGTTAAGCAGCTCTCTGCCTCTGAAGATGTGAGCTTTTACTGTTCCGAGAGGAAGTTTCATCGGCTTTGCTATTTCTTCATATTCAAGTTCCTTATTATGTCTGAGAACGATCACCTTTTTATATTTATCCGGGAGAGATTCGATTGCTTCATTCAGTATTGATCTCAGTTCCGAATCCATAATATGCTTGTCGGGCTTGTTCTCAATGTCGGGAATTTCAAATTTGTAATCACTGTCATCAGATTCAATGTCCTTATCTATAGAAAAAGTAAAAAGCTTTTTTTTTCTGAGATAATCTATGGCATTATTTGTTGCAATTTTAAAAAGCCAGGTAGAAAATGCAAACTGTTTGTCAAAATACTGAAGAGAATGAAAAGCTTTTATAAACGCTTCCTGTGTAAGATCTTCTACATCTTCTTTTTTTGAGATCATCCTGTAAACAAGATTATAGATCATCTGATAATATTTTTTCATCAGTTTTTTGTAAGACGATTGGTCACCGGCAATAGCGCTTTCAATCAGAAAAATATCTTCAGCTTTTGATTTGTTCGGTACTTTAACAGGATTTTCGATTTTCATTAAATGTCGTGAGAATTCAGAGGTAATGTAATTTTTTAGTTGTTTAAAAATTACATCTATTAGAAATGAATATCAATAAAGAAATATGCATTTGACATTGAAATATAATTCTTTACCTTGATAAAATTTATATTCAATCCTAAAACAAATTATTAATCCTTCTTCATCCTGATTTTCCATGACAAAAATTAATCTGACTGATTTAAACTTTGAACAGCTTGAAAAGGAAATAACTTTCCTGAATGAGCCATTATACAGAGCGGAACAGATTTTCACTTCTGTCCACAAAAAAAATGTTAAATCCATTAATGAGATTACGGCGATCCCTGCATCTTTAAAAGAAAAGCTCGGAAGGAATTATTTTATTATAAATTTGATCAATGCAAAGATCACTGATTCGGCGAATTCCGTTACAAGAAAATTTCTCTTCGAAACAGATTCTGCACATTCCGGTCAGAAAAATTTCATAGAGTCTGTTCTTATTTCAGAAAAGGGAAGAGAAACTGTCTGCATCTCAACTCAGTCGGGATGTAATGTCGGGTGTGAATTTTGCGCAACGGGTAAGATGGGATTTAAAAAGAATCTAAGCGTAAGCGAAATCATTTCGCAAATTTACGAGGTAAAAAAACTTTCCGGGAAGAATCCCTCAAATATAGTATACATGGGAATGGGAGAGCCGTTTCTGAATTATGATAACATGCTGAATTCACTAAAAATACTTACTCATCCTTCAGGATTCGGATTGTCATCTAAAAGGATAACTGTATCTACAGTTGGTTTTATGGGAAAAATAAAAAAGTTTGCTGATGACCTGACTTCTCCGGAAAACAGTTCGATAAAAAATGTAAAACTTGCTCTCTCGCTTCACTCAACGAACAACGGATTCAGGGAAAAGATTATTCCAACCTCTGCAAAAAACACATTGCAGGAAATTTATAAGGAGATCAGTTATTTTTATCAGAAGACAAAAAACAAAGTTACTTACGAGTATATTTATTTTGAAGACCTGAATGATACGGATAATGATGTTAAAAGAATTGCCAGACTTCTCAGAATGGTTCCTTCAAATCTTAATATAATTCCTTTTCATAAAATAGATTTTGAATTACAAAAACCGTTGGATGCATTCAACAATAAACAAGATACAAAAAAGTTACTTTCAAATAAAAAATTATTTGATTTTATTGATAAGCTAAAAAACGAAAAAGTAATTGTAAATTTAAGATCAAGCAGCGGATCGGATATTAATGCTGCATGCGGGCAGCTTTCCGTTGATCAGCAAAGAATCCAAAACAGTTTATAAACAGATATAAGAATAATAAATGCATCAGTTAATTATTTACGGAGCGCCGGGTGTTGGAAAAGGAACTCAGGCGGAACTCATAGCCATCAAACTAAACCTCGAACACATTTCTACCGGAGCCATTTTAAGAAAATCTGCCGAAGAAGGAAACGAACTGGGATTACTTGCCAAAGAAATTATGGACAGAGGAGATCTTGTTACAGATGACATTATGAACGGTATAGTTAAAGACAGTCTGAAAAAGATTAATAAAGACGGTTTTATACTTGACGGGTATCCAAGGACTCTCGCTCAGGCGGAAGCTTTATCAGAAATATTCACTGAACTTGGGTTTAAAGATATAAAAGTAATCAATCTGATTGCTGATGAAAACGAAATAATTACAAGACTCCTGAAAAGAGGAAGAAGTGATGATAATAAGGAGACAATTGCAAACAGATTCAAAGTTTATGTCGAATCTACTTCTCCTGTAAAAGAATTTTTCGCAAAACAAAATATCATAAAGGATATAAACGGTGTAGGTGAAATAGAAGACATAAATAAAATTATTCTTGAAGCAATAAAGTAATAAACCGTTAGTCTCAAAGAAAAAAAATCAGGAATTAAATTAATTAGCATTTTTATAATTGCAATTTGGAATAAAATCATATATTTTGTTAATCAAAATTTTATATTATGGCATCAATTAAAGCTAGTGAAATCTCTGATAAGGGGATAGTAATTCTCGAACCGAAAGGAAATTTTGTCGGAGGTGATGAAACTGACGAATTAAGGGAATCTATTAAAAAATATTCCGAACTTGAGAATAAAAAATTAATCATAGATCTGGGTGACGTTTTGTATCTTAACAGCACTGCTCTGGGAGTGCTTATCTCTGCACATGCAAACTATTCTAAAAGAGAAGGAAAAATAAAACTCTGCCAGCTTAACAAAAATCTTGAAAATCTATTTGTAATAACAAAACTTGCTTTAATATTCGATTCCTATAACACTAAGGAAGAGGCAATTAAGAGTTTTGAATAAAATCAACTTTATCTATTAATTTAATAAATTATAACTCTATCAGGGGTTAAACGGAGGTTAAAATTAATGAAACAATCCATCTTTATGACTGTAGTAATTGTGGTAGCATTGATAGTTTCTGCGCTTATCTTTTACGGTGTTTTCGGAAATATAAATAATTTTAAAACCCCGGAGAAAAATACACCTGCCAATATTATGGGTGCTATTTATCTGGGCGGTCCAATTGTTGTTTTACTTATGGCTTTAAGTATTATGGTTATTACATTTACCATAGAAAGACAACTCTCTTTATCAAAAGCCAAAGGAAGAGGTCCAATCGAACCATTCCTCAAGAAAGTTCAGTCATCTTTGCTGGAAGGAAATATAGATGATGCGATTGCCGAATGCGATAAGCAGCGGGGATCGATCGCAAATATTCTGCGGCAAGGTCTCGATAAATATCAGTCTCTGGCAGGAAATAATAAGATAGAAGCAGAACAGAAATTACAGGAAGTTCAGTCAGCAATAGAAGAAGCTATGATGCTTGAAGTTCCTCTTCTTGAAAAAAACCTCGTAGTACTTTCTACAATTGCATCTGTTTCAGTTCTTATCGGACTTTTCGGAACAGTAGTAGGAATGATAAGATCATTTCAGGCGCTTGCAACAGCAGGAACGCCAAATGCTGCGGAATTATCATCCGGTATTTCTGAAGCTCTTATTAATACAGCCGGAGGTTAATTCGGAGCTATTGTTGGTACAATATCCTATAATTACTTCGTAACTAAAGTTGGAAATATTACCTATATGATTGACGAAGCTACTTATAACATGCTTCAGATTCTGACTTTAAAAGGAAATAAAAAGAGCGCTTAATTTTCTTAAGAATTCTATTAAAATTTTTTCAATCAGATAATCTATGAAAAAAGCCAGATCCATTAAAAAACCGGGTGTTAATATTGACATGACGCCCTTAGTTGACGTGATTATGTTATTGCTTACTTTCTTTATGCTTGTAGCAACATTTAAAGTGGAATCTACAGAAGCAATTGATGTTAAACTGCCTGAATCCGTTGTTACTGATACAACCAAATTACCCGAAAAAGATATTATGACTTTAACTCTTACTAAAGCCGGAGACGTATTTCTGGATGTGGATAATTATAAAGTTAAGGAAAAAGTCTTTGGTGATCCTTTCGGAGTAGGGTTGTTTCACCCTGATAGCACTTCAAAAAGTGAATACGAAACCACAGGCGGAAATGTAGGAGGCAAACCATTTAAAAGAAAAGTAACTATACTTAACAGAGCGCAGTTTGAAAAAGCTCTTGTTGATTTAAGAGTTGCTTTAAAAAATGAAACAAACGGTAAATCGGATTTCCGTATTGTTCTTAAAGGTGATATGGAAACTGATTATGGAATTGTAGAAGATCTGATGGCTATTTTCAAAGCTACAAAAAATACCAGGTTTGCTCTCGTTACAGATGTTAAGTCTGATAGTAAGGAATAATTAAAAAATCTATTACAAAATTTAATTAATAAGGAATTAAATTATGGCAGGTGGCGGATTTGATGCCCCGGATTCCGGCGGGGGACTCCATAAACAAAAGAAATATAAGAAAGGTAAAAGAATTGGCGTAAGAATTGATATGACTCCCATGGTGGATGTGATTATGCTTTTGCTTACATTCTTTATTCTTACAACTACCTTGAACACACCTCAGATCATGCAGATAAATCTGCCTAAAGGTGATGAAAGTGATAAAATAAAAGTAGATATGGGTGACGTGCTCTATATAAGAGTTTCTGAAACCGGTAAAGTTTATTTCTCAAGAGGATTGTCAGACGGCACAGAAGCTGCCCCTGAAACAATTACATTCAATGATATGAAAGGTAAGATTGAAGCAATATATGCCTCAAATCCTAAGTTACTCATCCTTCTGAAGTTTGACAGAAAAATGAAGTATAATTATATGGTGGATATTCTCGATGAAATAAACAGAGCTGCTATCGAAAAAAGATACAGCTTTATGAAAATGGAAGATGCTGACAAGGAAATTGTAACTAAAGCCGGCGGTTAATTCAAACAAAATTTGTAAATAAGTAATAAAGCGATCTGAATTTTTTCTGATCGCTTTTTTTTTTAATATGTAATCATTCTAATTTATTATTCTTTTTGAAAATAAAGTTTTTAATATATTTTGCTTTTGCTTTTTATCTGATCTGCAGCAATTATTCTTTATCTCAGATTAATAAAAATCAAACAGGCAGTGATAATCCTGCTCAGTTAGTTAAGTATGTTACTGATGAAACAGGTACGCTTAACGCTAATCAAATCACTCAGCTGAATAATAAACTCGTAAGTTTTAACAGAACAACCTCCAATCAGGTCTTAGTATATTTAATTCCGAGTCTTAACGGCGAATCTCTTGAAGATTATTCGATCCGCCTGGCCGAGAAAAATAAAATCGGGAAGAAAGATAAGAATAACGGTGTTCTTGTGCTGATAGTTAAAGATGACAGGAAAATCAGGATTGAAGTGGGTTACGGTCTCGAAGGAGTTCTGACTGACGCTATGAGTTCTAAGATAATCCGGAATGATTTTACTCCTCAGTTTAAATCCGGAAAATACTATGAAGGAATTGATAAAGGAATAGATGCGATTATTTCCGTAACAAAAGGAGAATACACAGCGGATAAGAATCAGAATGACATGAATGCCGAATGTTGTTTCGGTATGCCGATTTTTGTAATGCTGATCTTTGGTATAATTTTTATTTTTATTTTCACTTCAATTATCAGAAGTATGTTTGGAGTCGGCAGGTCGGTTTATTCCGGTAAAAGCGGCTGGGGTTCCGGCTGGGGCGGTGGTTTTGGCGGAGGCAGTTCAGGCAGCAGCAGCGGAGGTTTCGGCGGCGGCGGATTTTCAGGCGGCGGCGGATCATTCGGCGGCGGCGGCGCAAGCGGCAGCTGGTAATTGAGAAATCGGAATTTTAAATTTAATTCAGAAAATTATTTTCTGTCTTAGTTAAGTTTAATGTAACAAAAAAACAAAATGTTTAAGAATAATCTTATTTCGGAATTTTTATCAGAAAAGGATCTTGAAGATATTTCTCTTACAATCAGAGATATTGAAAAGAACACTTCCGGGGAAATCCGTGTATGCCTTAAAAGAAAAAGAGGATATCTTGAAAAGGAATTTTCTCCCAGAGAAATTGCTCTGAAGGAATTTACCGGACTGAATATGCATCAGACAAAGGACAGAACAGGTGTTTTGTTTTTTGTTCTCTTTGATGAAAACAAATTTGAAATAATCGCAGATGAAGGTATTAACTCTAAGATTTCGGAAGATGTCTGGAGTTTAATTTCAGAAGATATAAGAAAACATTTCAGAGATAAAAAATATTGTGAAGGTATCAAAAAGATTTTAATGAAAATCGGGGAATATCTGATAAGTGAATTCCCTGCTAAAAAAGAGAATGTTAACGAATTACCCGATGACGTTATTATAAAACCATAAGGATTTTATTGTTCCGGAATAAATTAATTGTTCAAAGAACTATTGTATTAATGTCTGATATTAAAACTGCATATAACCTGCTTGATAAATTTATTAAAAACGAGAATCTTAAAAAACATTGCTATTCAGTCGAATCTGTAATGCGGTTTTATGCCGGACAGCTCGGTGAAAATTCTGATAAATGGGCATCTGCAGGTTTGCTTCATGATCTTGACTGGGAAATGTTTCCGGATACACATCCGAATACTGCCGCGCCAATTCTTTTGGAATCGGGATTTGATGAAGAGTTAGTGGAAGCTGTTCTTGGTCATGCTTATCCCGACAGAACTGATGTTCCGAGAATTTCTTTACTTTCGAAATACCTGTTTGCCTGTGATGAAATTACCGGCTTTGTTATGGCTTATTCACTTATGAAATC
>MTKZ01128521.1_pt1 | contig 10074 bp, 8 predicted proteins | sample 1042781 | NCBI WGS metagenome assembly MTKZ01 (sample SAMN06212207, study PRJNA360539) | anaerobic digester metagenome | biome: Wastewater treatment plant; material: sludge; isolation source: anaerobic digester fed with sludge from wastewater treatment plant | place: Denmark: WWTP Viborg ...
CGGTGGAAGGAAACGTTGCTGGTGGCGCGGTTTGCCGCTCCGACGTCGGCAGGCGTTCTGTTCTCCATGTTGGCCGCCGCAGGTTTGTCGGCGACCTGGGTTTTCCGCAAGGTACGCGTTCTGGCCATCTTCGATGATCTCGATACCGTTCTGCTGATGATTCCGCTCAAGATGATGATCGTCGGGGCTCGCTGGCAGTTGGGGATGGTGGTCGTCGTCATGCTTGTTTTGCTGTGGGCGGCATGGCGGTACTTTNNCCCGGTCTCCTGGCCGTATGTGACGGCGTACGCTGTCGTCATTACCGGGGCTTGCGAAGCGGTCTATGTCGGCAGCAAGCTGCTCAGCGACGTGGTCGCGATTCACCTGGAGGTGCTCTTGCCCGCGTTTGTCCTGGGCTGTGTGATGGCTCGGCCGTCGGGCGTTGATCTGCACGTTGACGACACGCGCGAGGGTCATCAGGAGGGCCCCGAAAGCCCCGCCGAACAGCGAGTCGCGGCGGTCATTTCCGGAGCGTTCATGGTGCTGGTTGGCCTGTCGATGCCGTCTCTGGGAGGCAAGGCGACCGACGGCGGCGCGGTGGGACCGGGCTGGATCATGATCCTGGTGCATGTGATGCTTATTACCCTGGTGGCCAATCTCGGCAAGCTCTTCCCCGTGCTGTGCTATCGCCGCCAGGCTCATTGGCGGGAGCGTCTGGCCGTGGCGGTCAGCATGTTTCCGCGCGGCGAAGTCGGCGCCGGCGTGCTGGTGGTTTCGTTATCCTACGGAATCGGCGGGCCGATGGTCACTGTGGCGGTGCTCTCGCTGGCCCTCAACCTGCTGCTGACCGGTGCGTTTATCGTCATCGTGCAGCGGTTGATCAGGTCAGCCGCCGCAGCTCCCGCGACAAAGCAATAGCTCAGCGGGGGCGGCGGGCGATTCAGCGCCGTCCTTGCAGGAAAGGATCATCACCTCGAGCCCGCGCCCTCGGCCCTCGCAGCCTGACGGCGGCTTGCCGGAGGTGAACCACATTACATCAGGAAGACCGCCGTGATCACCAGGAAGAGCGGAATCAGAATCCCGATGCTGTACAGCATATAACCGAAGAAGCTGGGCATCTTGACGCCCGACTGCTCGGCGATGCTTTTGACCATGAAGTTTGGCCCGTTGCCGATGTAGGTATTCGCGCCCATGAACACCGCGCCGAGCGAGATCGCGACCAGCAATGATTCCCGCATGAAGTTCCCGTCAACCAGTTGGATGATCCCCGATCCGGCGGCGTTGGTCATCGAGTTGGCGGTCTCGAAGTACACCACGTAGGTTGGGGCGTTGTCCAGGAAGCTCGACAAGCCGCCGGTTGCCCAGAAGAACTGCCAGGGCTGGGTGAGACCAAGCCTGGGCCCTTCGGCTTTCAGGATTTCAATTGGAACCTGCATGGTGATGAAGATGCCGATGAACAGGACGGCCACCTCGGTGATAGCAGTGAAGTCGAAGCTGTTGGCCTTGCGGATCTCCGACGAACTCGTGAACCAGGCGATGAGTACGAGGGCCAGCAGCACGCCCTCACGCAGGTAATGGGGCACCTCAAACGAACTGCCAAGAAGCGGCTCTTCCGGTACCATCACCCCCACCGCGACGACCACGCCGACCAGCCAGAGGAAGTTCAGGCCGCCGACAATTCGTAGCGGCTCGATATGGGTCCGGTCCTTCCATCGATCTTCCTCTGCTTCCTTGCGATAGACGATCGTGTCCCAAGCCCAGTAGACCACCAACAGAAGACAGCAGGCGAAGGCCCATTCTTTCCACAGACCGAGTGTCCACAGGAACGGTACGCCTCGCAGGTAGCCCAGGAACAAAGGCGGATCCCCGGTCGGCAGCAGGCAGCCGCCGATATTGCTGACCAGGAAGATGAAGAAAATCACTGTGTGGCAGACGTGCTTTCGTTCGCTGTTGGTCTGCAGCAGCGGGCGAATCAACAGCATCGATGCCCCCGTGGTCCCGATGATGCTGGCCAGGATCGCCCCCAGCCCGAGGAATGCCGTGTTTACCGCCGGTCTGGCCCGCAGGTCGCCCCGCAGTTGGATCCGCCCGCTGATGGTGTACAGGCTGAACAGCAGAACAATGAACGGTACATAGTCGCCCAGCACAGCGTGCTTCAGGACCATCTTGACCGAGGGAAGCCCCGGCTCGGCATGAAACCCGGCACGTCGCAGCAGATAGTAGACCAACGTGACGACAGCCAGAGTCGCTGCGATGATGAACTTATTGCGATTGTGATGCCACCAGTGCTCGACGCGGTGGACCAGCGGCAGTATGGCGATGCACAACAGCAGAATGACGAATGGGGCCACTGCCACCAGCGGGGGGGAGAAATGGGCATCTGCCCCGTGTTCGCCCTGCGTGCGATGGGCATCCGCCGCCTCATGAGTCTCCTCCTGAACCGGAGCTGCATGCGTCCCCGTCCGGGCGGGTTGATGTGCTGCTTCCGATGCTGCCGCCACGGCGTCCGCGGCCGGTTGGCTTGCCTTTGGCGGGGCCGATGCTTCCTGCGCCGCTGCACTGGATGCCAAGACACAAGTTGCCAGCAAGATCAGCGCGCAGCAGATGAGGGCGGAACCTTTACCGGGCAGGCTCAAGTGCATGAGTCGAGTCTCCGTTCGATCCGAGGGTTTGCGACAACCGACGTCAGCATATCGCTCGACGACAATATGGTCACATTATCGGCAGATTGCGGCAGAGCTCTATCTCTCACCTTCAGTTGCATAGAAGCCGACCAGGGATCATCGGATGGAGCCCTGAAGACGGGCTTCTTACCGAGTTTCTTGGCCTGCACCGAAACGCTCCCGCCAGTGCATTCGCCGTGTGCGACAGAACAAGCCCCATTCCCCATTCTGCATTCGCCATTCTTCCTTCACTCCCCAGCGTTGCCGTNNGGGATCTATACTGGCCTTGAGCCGAGGAACAGTGAACCGTCACGACCGTATCCCGGTTGGGACCGATGGTGTCACGGCGAGCCGATCGTCGTGAAGGAGGACGCAATTTCGTGTGTGCGGAGCGACATCTCCACCGAATCCTGGGCGCCCCTCGACGAAAAGCCGTCGCACTGGTCGTCTCTCTGTTCTTTTATGCTGGCTGCACCAAGGACCCCGCCGCTGGTCAACCCGGCGCGGCTCGGAACGATCTGAGCACCATGCAGACTGCTCGCGTGATGATCGGTGATGATCAGTTTGAGGTCTGGCTTGCGAAGACCCATCGCCAGCGCGAGCTCGGTTTAATGCGGGTGCAACAAGAGGAACTGGCCTCATTTCAGGAACAGACCGGGCAGGATTTATCGGACATCCACCGAGGCATGCTCTTCGTGTTCGACTTCGAACAACCGCTGTCCTTCTGGATGTCCAACACCATCATACCCCTCGATATCGCCTACATACGCAACGACGGCCGAATTGTTGCGATTTACACGATGGCTCCGCTCGAAACACGGACCTATCCCTCCGGCGAGCCCGCTCGCTGGGCTCTCGAGGTGAAGGCAGGGTTGTTTGCCAGCCTCGGGGTGAGAGTGGGCGACCACGTTCAAATCCCCGACTCAGTCCTCAAGGACGTTCTGAGATAGGTCGAAGCTGATTCTGGAAGAGATGTCGGTGACGGCGTCGAGTTTCCGGCGAGACCGGAGCCATCGGCGGATCGCATTTCGGGAGCAACAAGCCTGACACAGTTATCGGTACAGCCTGTCTCGACACCCGCGAAGCCATTTCGGCTGCTGATCGCGGGTTCTTCCGAAGGCCTGCCGCAAGCCCTGGCGGAACTCATCGAAACGCTGGAGGCCGACGTCGTTTTTGCCGGCTCGCTTCAGGATGCCCGGGACCCGCGAGTCCTTGCCAACGTCGAGGCGGTTCTTCTCTGCGAGCAAAAGGAATCTGATACGCGCCGGCCCACCGACCGGGCCACATTCCTGCTCGCCGATGCACTGGTGAGTCATCACCTGATGGGATTGGTGTTCTCATCGGGCGGATACGGGGTGGTGCCCGGTTGCGGTGACGTGTTCATCCATATTCCGACGGAAGTGTCCTCGCGTGAACTGCACGGCTGGCTATCGGTATTGAGGCACGTCAGACCTCACCTGCGACGCATGAACGAGCAGGTCGTGGCGATGCAGCGGCTGGGGCGTCGGGTCAACGAGAACCTGCTGGAGGTGGATCAGGAACTTCGGCTCGCCGGGCGGCTGCAGCGGGACTTCCTGCCCAAGACCTTCCCGGAGTTAGCGGACGTTCGCTTCGCGGCCATGTATCGTCCCGCGACGTGGGTCTCGGGAGACATTTATGATGTCCGCCAGTTTGACGACCGGCATATTGGTTTTTTCCTGGCTGATGCGATGGGACATGGCGTGGCGGCGGGTCTTTTGACCATGTTCATCAAAGAGGCCATCGTCGGACGGCGGATGTGCGACATCGGGTCGCCGGCCAGACGTCCCAGCGAGGTACTCACCTCGCTCAACTCCGATCTGGCCGCTCAACAGCTTCCCAACTGCCAGTTTGTCACCGCCTGTTACGGTCAGATCGATCTCGACTCGCATGAGGTGGTCTTTGCCCGTGCCGGTCATCCTCATCCCATACACATTTCGACCGACGGCCAGATGCGCGAGGTGGAAACCCCGGGAGGATTGCTCGGCATCTTTCCCGAAGGCGACTTTCCCAGCACGAGGCTGACATTGGTACCCGGCGACAAGCTTTTCATTTACAGCGACGGCCTCGAGGACATCATCTCGGCCGGTCGCGACGACCAGGGACGACCGACGTTCGGCCCGGTTTTCCTCAAAGCCATTCAATTGCCCGCCCAGGAATGCCTGGACATGCTCGCCCAGCACCTCGACAGTGCCGAGGGCAGTCTCCAGCCTTCAGACGATCAATCGTGTCTGGTCGTTGAACGACTTCCGGCGTGATTCGCTGTCAGTTCGTGCACCTTCTGTTATAATGCCCTGAAGAACCGGCCGGAAGGGATCGCATGGCACAGTTGCAGGGGCTCTTTCTCGATTTCTACGGGACCGTTGTCGGCGGTGATCGCCTGGCGGTCGAGTCGGCCTGCCAGGCAGTGGTGCGTGACCATGGCCTGCCGCTGATGGCGGCTGAACTGGCTGTCCGGTGGGGCCATGCCTACTTCCGGGCTATCGAAGCGCGCGACGGGGACGGATTCCGCAATCTGGTCGAAATCGAGCGAGATACTCTCATCGAGACCGTTGCACCACTTGCCGGGCCGATCGACCCCGAGCCGTACGTAGCCATTCTCCAGGACTACCTGGCCAATCCGCCGCTCTGTCCAGAAATCCGCGAAGTCCTGGGGCAAAAAAGGCTGCCGATTTGTATTGTGAGCAATGCGGACGACCGGGAAATCGGTAAAGCCTTGTCCTTGCACGACTTAAGTTTCGAATTCGTCGTAACATCCGAATCGGCCCGCAGCTACAAGCCGGATTCAGGCATCTTCAAAACCGCACTTCGACTTACCGGTTGGCGAGCTGACCGTGTCATTCATATAGGAGACTCGCTTCACAGCGATGTGGGCGGGGCTCGATCGGCTGGTCTGAAAGCGGTGTGGGTTTGCCGCGAGGATCGGATCAGTGACGTTGGTCGTGAGCGGCCGGATCAGACTTGGAGGGATCTGTACCCGATAGTCGATTTGTGAGGCCGGCCTTCACGAAATGGGAACGCCGAAATGAAAGGTATGAAAGCAGCCAGACAGTCCCTTGGGGGGACTTGAGGGGCTGGCAGGAGGCCTAACGCCATGTCGCCCATGAATCGTATAAACGCCTTGCGGGCAGTCGTTTGCGGTGTCCTCTGCTTTGCTCTGATGAGCGGCGTTGCCACCGCGGCAAGCAAGAGTGGCGGTGGAGGCTCGAAGCGATCCTACTCTTCGGGCTTCTCGGGCCGCTCGGGTTCTTCAGGTCGATCAAGCTTCTCGGGTGGCTCAAGCTTTTCGGGCCGCTCAGGTGGCTTCTCCAAGTCCTACACCAGTCCTCGATCCAGCTCGTCTTCAATCGGGAGCTTCGGGCGATCGAGCGGTTCAAGCCAGTCGAGTTTTGCGCGGCCGTCCACAAGAGGAGGCGGGTCGTTTCTCCGCCCGAGCACGACTCCGAAGGCGGCTCCTTCGGTTTCAATCCCGGCCCCAAGTTCCAGTGTGCCATCGCCGTCGGGGTCATCTTTGAAGTCAAACGGACCGACCATCAGCCGGTCTCCGGCGCTGCCTGCCGGAGCCAGAGCCTCCTCAACACCCAAGTCCTCGGGCACAGGCGGCGCGCCGGCCGGTGCGGCCCCGTCCCTGTCAGGGAAGAAAACACCTTTTACCTCGACCCCGACGGTCACGAGCCCGAAGGGATCGTATACGCCGTCCGCCGGTCAGTCCGGCGGGGTGAAGATGCCTTCTCAGGTCAGTTCCGGCAGTTCCAAGTCCGGAGGCTCCCAGGCTCCCTCGGCAGGATCGAAGTCATCCGGAACGTCTACGACCTTTATGCCCTCGGTGACCGGGAAGAAGACCCCGACAGGCGGGTCTCGTGGTAGCGGCGCCTCCTCCTCATTCAAGAGCACTTCGCCCGGCAATACGAAGGTCCTCAGGCCGCCGTCCGGGACTGGTGGAACGAAGGTTCCAACCGGCTCCGCGGTGGGCAAGTCCGGCGCCATCTCGGGCGGATCGTCCGGCGACCGGTTCTTCTCCGGCGCAAGCCGGTCCGGCAGCGGGTTCACGGGCTCGGTCAAGAAAAGCAGCACCGGCGGCTACTTCATGAATCCGGAGCGATCCGGCAGGCTGAATGTCAGCGTGAACCGCAACCACCGCGATGGCGATGGGCGCTATTTCTTCAGGGACGGACACGGGCGGCACGACTACTGCGGTTGTCACCGGCCTCGGCACGAATGTTACTATCACAGACACTCGAGTTACTGGTTCGGATTCGGATTCTGCGACTACGATCCGTACTACTACCCGGTCTATCCGGTGTACCCGGTTTACACCTGGCCGGTGTATGAAGTGGTGACCGTGCCGACGTACGTGGTTCAGCCGGCACCGGTCGTGGCTCAGGCCCCGGTGACCGTGCCCGGAGCAGTGGCCTATCCGGGCGAGTCCGCGCCAGGCGTTGAAGTGCTGACACCGGGTGCGTACTCGACCGTCCCGCCCGCGCAGCAGCCGGCGGAGCAGCCTCAGCCCGAAGAGCAGGCAGTCCCAGTACCACCCCAGGGGCAGCCGCAGGAGCAGCCAGCGGAACAGACCCAGCCCCCGACCGTTCCCAGTTCGCCTGACGCCGTCGAGTCGGGAGGCATGCCGGTTGACGAAATGGACCGGCTCATGAAGGAAGGCGTTGAAGTCTTCGCTGCCGGAGACTACGAGAAAGCCGCCCAGAACTTCATGAAGGTCTCGATGGCGATGCCCGAGAACATCGACGCACTACTGGCCTACGCGGTGGCGCGCTTTGCCACCGGCGACTACGCCAACTCCGCGACCGCGATCCGGCGGGCGGTTCGTAAGGTGCCCGATGTCGTCAATTCGCTGTTCGACCTGCGGGACCGGTACGGCAAGATGTCCGACTTTGACGGACACGTGGCCAGCCTGGTCCGGTACGTGAACGAGAAGAAGGATGATATTGACGGGTGGCTGGTGCTCGGATTCGTCCAGCACTTCATCGGCGACCGGGCGCACTCCAAGGAGACCTTTGAGGGCGTCAAGAAGCGGTCGCCGGCCGACGCGGACGTCGCCGAGTTGTTCATCAACGCCAAGTCCGTTGAGCAGCTTGCCAAGGAGGCCCGTGAGGCGCAAGCGAGAGAGCAATCGGGTGCCACCCAGCCGTCGGCGCAGGAAAGCTCAAGCCAGACTCTGCCGAGTTCCGTCGGAGCCGCGAACTCTGAGGCCCTGACGCCCGTCCCCGCTGAGCCCCCGGCTGCGGCCTTGAGCGGCGACTTCAGCGATCCGTTCTGAGACCTGCCGGCGGTGAACCGGCCGGCAGGAGGCGGCCCGCCCGCGCGGCGCCATCAGCTTCCTCGATGACCGGGTGGCCGCAACCGCCATGAGGAACCTGCCAACGGCCGGTGAGTTCGCCGGCCGTTTTCGTGTCTGAACCGCGCCGCCGACGCCGGCCACGAGAGGCACACCGGCGGCCGACGCTCAGTCGAGTGTTCTTGCGGCTCACGGCCTGCTTCAACCGTTTCACACTTTTGCGAGCACCTGCGCCGTTCGCGTGGGCAGGTAGATCTGAATGCTCTGGTTCCGACCGTGCGCCGGCTGATACTGACAGGGGTAGATCTGGCCTGTGGCGACGATTCCGTGGCCGCCGAACCAGAAATCATCCGTGTTGAGGATGATCTTGTAGTCGCTGGGTCCGGGCACACCGATCCGATAGTGAGGATGCGAGTCGGTCGGGTGGAAGTTGAAGACGAACACCAGCGGGCCGCGTCGGCAAGCGATCAGCTTGCAGCCCTCGTCGGTGTGAAGGATCTCGGTATCCGAGGCGGCCAGCAGACCGAACCGCTCGTCCAGCGCCTGAAGCTCGCGGTCGAACGTGGCCAGATCGCGGTATCGCAGCAGCGGATCATCGCACAGGGACCATTGCCGCCGGGCATACTTGTAGGAGAATCCGTTGCCTTCGCGGGGGAAGTCGATCCACTCCGGGTGCCCGAACTCGTTACCCATGAAGTTCAGGTATCCCTCGCCACCCAGGGCGAACGTGATCAACCGAATCATCTTGTGCAGCGACATGCCCCGCTCGATGATCAGATTTGACCCGACCGCCTTGCTCATCAGCCAGTACATCTCCGCGTCCATCAGGCGGAACGCGATGGTCTTGTCGCCGACCAGTGCCTGGTCGTGGCTCTCGGCGTAAGCGATGTGCTTCTCGGCCGGCCGGCGGTTGGTCAGGGTGTGGCAGATCTCACCCATATTCCACTGTTCGTCCCGATATTCCTTGAGAAGCTTGATCCAGTAATCCGGGATGCCCATCGCAAGCCGGTAGTCGAAGCCGAGGCCTCCTTCATCCAACGGCCGGGCCAGTCCCACCATGCCCGACACGTCCTCCGCGATGGTGATGGCCCTGGGGTTCACCTCATGAGCGACCTGGTTGGCCAGTTGCAGGTAGGTGACGGCGTCGGTGTCGATATCGTGGATCAGGTAATCGTCATACGAGGAGAATGTCTTGAAGCCGTGGTGCAGGTACATCATGCTGGTGACGCCGTCGAATCGCAACCCGTCAAACCGGAACTCCTCCAGCCAGTAGCGCAGGTTGCTGAGCAGGAAACGGAGCACCTCCGTCTTGCCGTAGTCGAACAGCAGCGAGTCCCACGCCGGGTGTTCGCCTCGCGGACCGGCATGGAAGTACTGATGATCCGTTCCGTCGAACCGGTTCAATCCCTCGTTGACGTTCTTGACGGAATGGCTGTGCACGATGTCGAGCAGCACCAGCAGCCCCAGCCCGTGGGCGGTGTCGATCAGTTCCTTGAGGTCTTCCGGCGTTCCGAACCGGGACGAGGGGGCGAAGAAGTTGCTCACGTGGTAGCCGAACGAGGCGTAGTAGGGGTGTTCCTGAATGGCCATCAATTGCACGACGTTGTATCCGGCCGCCGCAACGCGGGGCAGCACGTTTCGGGTGAATTCCTGGTAGGTGCCGATTCGCTCCTGCTCGGTGGCCATGCCGACATGAGCTTCGTAGATGCGCGGGCTGTGAATCTGTGGGGGTACGTTCCTCCACGCGTAGGGGGCCGCGGGATTCCAGTACTGCCCCGCCCAGTCTGCCGAGTGCGGCTCGTTTGTCAGCCGGCGGATGTAGGCGGGGATACGGTCTTTGGCGTCCGTTGCGGTGTGCACGTGTACTTTAATCCTGCTGCCGTGAACAAGCCGAGCGGTGGACTGATCGTCGGGCAGGAAAATGCTCCAGACGCCGAATTCGTCCCTGGCCAGCGAGTGCGATTGGCGGTTCCAGCCGTTGAAATCACCGGTCAGGAACACGCCCTTTGCCCCCGGCGCCCATTCGCGGTACCAGACGCCCGGCCGGCCCTGGTGTGTGCCCCGGTTCAGGCCGAAGTATTCGTGGCCGCGGCTCGCTGCTTCCAGCGAGCCGAACGCGGA
>MTKZ01121498.1_pt1 | contig 10073 bp, 15 predicted proteins | sample 1042781 | NCBI WGS metagenome assembly MTKZ01 (sample SAMN06212207, study PRJNA360539) | anaerobic digester metagenome | biome: Wastewater treatment plant; material: sludge; isolation source: anaerobic digester fed with sludge from wastewater treatment plant | place: Denmark: WWTP Viborg ...
AGGCATATCCCTTGATTGATTATAAACTATTGTCCAGCTTTTACCTTTATCAGTTGATTTATGGATAAATGCACAACCATCATTATCCCCTCCATATTCTCCAATATATATATTGCCCCACTTATCTTCAGTATAACTCCAATCAGATTGGGCAATAGCAAAACCTTTTCCAGTTTGATTTCTACAAACAAAAATAGGTATATTTTCTGTGAAATTAGAATCATTTCCAATACTTACTGAAATATTTCCTGTATTTGTAAAAGATAAAAATAGTGAATTAGTGGATTTCCAAATTGAAGTTAAAGTACCTGTAAAATTCTTAAAATTAACCCAAGTTTTTTCACCATCTGCACTATAACAAATTTTACCTGTTCCACATTTAGAATAAGATAATGTATCATTATATTTATAATAAACAGAAGTATTAAATGTATTACTTGCAGGTACTAAATTTAAAGAATAATTTTTATAATTCTCTTTTAATGTATTCATATCTTTCAATACAATACTATTAATATTAGAATTAAAAACAAAAACATCGTATAAATTACCAGTATAATTTCTAATTGAACTATTACTTTGAGAACCTATGTTAAAAGCATTATTTGTAAAAATATCTGTACCAACTAATGATACAGAACATTGTCTAATTTTATTTCCATCTTCATAAGTTTTAATTGAACCATTATAAACGAAAACTAAATCATGAATTTTAGAATCTGTTAAATTAACCCCACTACCTTTACATTGAACTTCTTTTGTTCCATTAGTGATAGAAGTATCTAATGAACCTGAACTATTAATTTTAACTTCATAAGAACCAACTTTATTTACTAAATGTGAATAATAACCTACTGGAGCATAATCTGAACTCATTCTTATATAAATAGTAAAATTATCATTTAAAGAATAGTTAAATAATGCTGGATTTTTAAATGAAATATTATCTGCTGTTCCTACAAGTCCTTTAAAATTCAACCACGTCTGATTATAAACCTGTGCTGAAAACGATGTTATACCATCTGATACTGGAGAAATAATTTGTGCAGAATTAATATATAAGGAATCATTTGAACTAGAAGAATCACTTCTATAAGTTACTTCATTAGTTCTTTCCATCATTATAATTCCAAAAACTAATGTAAGCCCAGCTATAAATATAAACAATATAGTTCCACCTAAACCTTCTATCTGAGCTTTTTTATTTTTCATTCTATTCTTCTTGTTTCTCCTTATTTTTATATTTTACTAACTATGAACCACCTTGAAAACAAGTGGTGGTTTAAACAATTTATCTTCTAGTTTTCCCACCGAATATCACAAGCAATAATCCTATAACTATTGTTATCACAATAGCAAGTACAATTATTTCCCAGAAATCAGCGAAAGAACCTAAACCTACGACAGTCAGATTAGCAGTATCACAAGCTTCTCCACCATGTGTATATGTATAAGTCAGTTTTATAGGACCTTCCCAATATGTAACATTTGTCAATGTACCATCAGAATTAACAGTATAATCAGTTGTTAATACTAATGTTTGGTTTCCTAAATCTGTATCATTATACACTTTTGTTGGTGTAAAAGAACCAAAACCACAATCAGTAGCATGGGTAATTGCAGATGTCTTTGTACCTGTAATAGTTAATGTTTCATTAGCAGATACAGTACCAGTTTCTTGTCCTGTTTGTGTATCTCTTAATGATTCAGACATTATAATACCAAATACAAGAACAATTCCAGCAAATACTAAAGCTAATATTGCTGGTGCTAAAGAACTAACCTGCCCTTTTTTAGCAGTTAAGGACAAATTTCTCATCTTAAATAGATTGAGAAATTTATCTCTTAGANNATTTCCCAAAAGTCTGCAAATGTTCCTAATCCAACAACAGTCAAATTAGCAGCATCATATGCTTCAGTTCCAGAAGTTTGTGTATCCCTCAATTCTTGGGACATTACAACACCGAATACTAAAACAATACCTGCGAAAACTAGTGAGAGAATAGCTGGAGCGAGGTTTCCAATTTGCCCTTTCTTTTTCATCTCTAAGATATTTCTCATTTCTTTTTACCCCCTTTCATTTGTATAAGTTTTATTAGCAAAACTAAGCTTTGCTATTTAATTTACATTAATTTCTATATTTATAAATGTGAGTTACAAATTGTTACAAACTAATCTTTGGATAATACTAATCCAACTAGTCCTATTACTCCTATTATTATGAATGTTGAACCTAACCACCAAGCAATTAATTTAAGTACAGATAACCAAACTCCTCCTAAAAGAAGTATGAATGAAGAAAAACCAAATGCCCTATTATTTCCATATCTTGCTGTTGCTAAAAATATTACTACTGCAAATGTAATTAATGCAAATCCCCAAAATAAACCAGTTGTAACTGTTGAAGCCCAATTAGCATAACAATAAAAGAATCCATCACAACCATCCATTATATCTGTTGGTAATAAATGTGCCATTATGCTGTACCATCCCCTTTTCTAAAGAAAAGTGCTATTATTGCGAATATTATTGATAAAATCATCATAGATATAAATCCAATTACTATATAATTAGGTATGTTCCATCTATCTTCTATACTATCTATCATTCCACCTTCTCCAAACACAACATTAAATGGAGTAAAGATATTATTAACTACTGAAAATGCTCCTCTAAGACTTGTACCTTCAAAATCCCCTCCAGATGTAGTATCAAATGAACTTTTAGTTGCTAAATCACTTTTTGTTGAAGTAGCATATTCACTTAAAGTATCTAGTTCATTGTATTCATATAAATCATAAGTTAATCCAGCATCATACTTTGTATTCCATTCATTTACCCAAATACCAATTCCATAAATACTCATACTAATTATAATTAAAGCAAAAAGTCCTTTCTTAAACTCAAATCCTTTTTTATCTTGTATTATTCTCATGTTTTTACCGCCCATACAAAGAGTATTACCAATAAAGTATTAGCAAAGAATACTGGCAATGGCATATATATTATTTTTAATATTCCCATAAATATAAATCCTACTCCATATAAAACAGCTCCAACTTTTGGATCATAAACACCTATACCTACACAAATCATTAATAAAATAAATACCCAGAATAAACCCTCTACCACAAATGTCGATGAATAATCTCCTACAATTATCTGTAAATAAGAAATTCTTCTCTCCTCCTCTCCATCAACTTGTCTAAATATTTGTATTGTATATGAAGATGGGTTACTTCCAACATTACAAGTTAAAGATGATACAGAAGTAGTTGAAGTAGTATTACAAACTAATGTACTTTCATTAAAAGCATATCTTACAACTTCTAATCTATATGTTGCACTTTCTCCTCTCTGGTCATCCCAAGCATAAGTAACTATATTGGTTGAGTTGTCAAATGATAATTCATAATCAAATAGAGTAAGATTTTCATACCTATCTAAATAATCATCTGTTGTCTCTATAATAAAAGGTATAACACATATCGTTGAACGGCAAATAACTGTAACTTTATCTGACTCTTTTAATAAAGTTCCATTAGAATCATAAAATCCAAACTTATATATTACATTATTCTCAACTAATTTAGCTATAATTTGTCCAAATTCATCTGTTATTTTAGTTTCTACAACTTCATATTCATCATATTCTGGATAATATCTTGATATTTTAACAGTTATATCTTCTTCTGGAACTAATCCTTGGTTCTTTACTTCTATTATAATATTACTAATGAATGCACTATCTGGAATGAATAATTTTTGAATTTTTAGGGTGTTGTCATATATTTGTTTTATAAATTGGTATAATCTTGTATTAACTCCAGAAGTTAGTTCTATTTCTGAATTAGTTATATAAGATTGATTATGACTTACACAAAATAAATAATGATTATGCCCTGAACCAGAAAAGTTATAACTATCTTTAACTGTTCCTTCTCCTAACCAGAAATTAAATGTAGATTTAAAATCTGAATTTATTAATGCTTGACTTGTTTCATTATAAATTGTAAAATTAATACTTGCATTATATCCAGGAGAACATCCACTATTACTAAATAGCAAATTTGTTACATTTTGATTTATAGGAGTTGTTGTAGTAGTAGAAGTTCCAAAAGTTCCAAATAAAGTAATGCTCCAATAGAAAGATTTATTTTCATTTAATGCTCCAGTAGTTGTAACTAAAGGAATATCTATCTTTCTCCAAATCTGACAAGTAGTTCCAGAACAAGAATGTTCTGCTGCATAAGATGTTCCATTATAAACTAAGAAAGCACCCATATTTGAAGTTCCTGAAGCAGTTGAAATATTTAAATAAAATGTTTCATTTTTTGTTTCATATGTTGATAAACTATAACTTTCTCCTGTATTTGAAAATGGTACATATTGAAATGTATAATTATTGCTAGACCATACACATCCTCCAAATGTTGAATTATCATAACATCCATAAACATTCCAAATATAATTACCAAAAGAAAAATCATCTAAAAATAATGTTACAATAGTATTATTCCCAGATAAACCTTCCACCAGTGTAGAATTAAATAGTGTTCCATTAGAAAACCAAGTATTATATGTTGCATTTTTCCATTCATAAGAATAATTTGTACCAGTAATATTAAGACTTGATGTAAAATTATAATTATCTGTTGCATTTAATAGATATATAATATAATCAGATTCTCCTTCTACCCCATTAACCCAATAAATTGCTTCTTCGTATATTGTTCTATCCCCACAACTTCTATTTATTTCATACCAATCAGTTCCATTTTGACAATACCATATTACTCCACAAGCACCACCTGCTGATGATAAAGCCCTAAAAACAAGTTTAGTTTCTAAACTGTCCCAACAACCAATAGGTATTGTATGGTTTCTTATTGGTAGATGGTCTTTGACTACTAACAATGTTGAACTATTTGAACCAGCTGGTTTTGTATAATTAAAATAATAATATCCATCTATATCCTTTGAATAAGACCAATATCCAGTACCAGTTCCACTCCATATACCATCTATTGCTTTTCCAGAATAATACCACGAACCAGTAAATAAAAATTCAGAATCTGAAAAATTTTCTTGATAAGTTACATTAGTAAATGCACTAGCAAAATCCATTAAAAATAAGCTGAATAATATCATTATTCCTAGTAAAAAAACATTCCTATGAGCTTTATATACGCTGTTTTTTTTCATTATTCCTCCGTTTGTCCCGGAAATTTACCAAAAATGAATATTAACCCTAAAAATATGAAACCAGTTATAATTGTTGGATAATAACTTCCCAAGATAGTATTTGTAATTGTGAATCTAGATATTGTATCTGCAAAGACTGGTTCTGCTGCAACTTCTTGCCAGATATTACTTAATACAACTGCAATCATAAGTATAACTAAACTTAAAATTACATAGATCCAAAAGAATAAAACATTTGTTCTTGAAGCAAATGCTAGTATAATCATTTGAATAAACATTCCTATAAATATTGCTAAGAAAACATAATCCCATATTCTACTCCCTTCAACCTCCTGTAATTTTTCTACAACATCGTGAGCTTCTGTATTATTATATGATGGACTTGCTTCCATATACTCATCAAATTTATCATAAACTTCTTTATCAAGTTTATTCATGAATAATAAGATAATTCCAACTATGAAGATAGTTACAACTGCGAGTATAACTCCTGCTATTTGAGCTTTTTTGTTCATCATTTAGAATTTTATATCTCCTTTTTTATTTACCTTATTCTTCAATTCTAAAAATTCATTACAAAATGATTCACTTGCTTGAGGAAAGGATATTTTAGTTCTTGTTGCTTTTTGGAGTTCATTCTGTTTTTTCTTTATCTCATCTGATAATTTCTTACTCATCCTTTGNNAGTAAAAGACTTTGAAGTGTAGTTAAGAACCACATTATAGCAAGTAATCCAAATGCAAACCAGAACAATATTGAAGATGCTGATGCTAGGAAACTAAAGTAGTTTTCTATATTAGAACCAACTATCTCATTAGACATTGAAGTAAATAAGATATAAAGTGTTTGCATTAAGAACATCATAGCTATCAAAAAGAAAGTCCATTTTATTGGAGATTTAGCACTAACAAACAAATATCCTAAGAACATTACAATGAATATAGAAAATAAAACCCATACACCATTAGTCATAGATTGTGTTCTTGATTCTGAATGAGGTAATCCATTGTTAGTTACTTCAAATGCTCCAGCTAATGCTCCACCAAATCCTCCATCTTGACAATTAACACCATAAGAATAATATCCTGTATAGTTAAAGATATAAGAAGAAATATTATAATACCAATATCCCCCAGATAAACTATAACTCATATTGGTTGCTAGGACAATATCTCCATTATAATCTGAAGAAAATATTTCACACACTACAGTAGAGTTATCAATAGTTACTCCATTACTTGTATTATATAAAAAGAAGTGATAAGTATAATGTTCTCCTAATTTTATGTTTTGTTGTTGTGCTTCTATAACTACATATCCTTCAGCAAATTGTCCAACAGTAGTTACAGGAGGAATTGCAGAGATAAAACTAATAAGAAACATTCCTAAGATAAGAAGAATATATCCTTTAAAATTATATGTTTTCATTTTTTATTTTATAATAATATGGATTTATATTTGGAAATAGGTTAAATGTATTTGGATATAATTCTTCAAACATTAATTCCCATATTGCAAACATCATTAAGTATTTCTTCATTTTAAAATATCTTTTATTTTTTTAATTGCTTTATTATCTTCGATATTATCAAATTCCCAACTAATAACTATCTCTTGTATTTTTTCCATTTTTGTTTTTTTCATCTTAATACTCCTGCTATAGTATATCCTCTATAAGTCTTTACAACAGATAATCTCTTCCATTTAGGAAGTAATTTATATTTTCTTACATATCTTAAACTTCTTTCTGCTTCTTTTGATGTTTTATAATCCTCCCGTAAAGGAACTTTACTTCCAAGATTACCAGAGTAATTCATTTTGTATTTCTTTTTATATTTCATTCTAAACTTTGATACCTCCTTTCATTTTCATATTTAACCAAATCTCCTTCTTGCATTTATAGCTGCTTTTTTTGTATAATACAATGGAGAAAACTTTCTTGCTTTAGTACCTACTCTATATCTTGTTTCTATTTTTCCTGTCTTGGTGTTTTTATATTTTACTTTATATATTTTTACCATTTCTTTACCCCCTTTCATATTTTGAATTTACTCCAGAAGCTGTCTTTTTTCATTTGAGGAAATCTATTACCAGCAGAGATATTTTCTATTGAAATCTTTCCTAACCAGTTCTTTTCATTCTGTCCTTCTGCTCTCTTCAGAGCAAAATAAATATTACACAATACAGAATTATTAATATCATCCAAATCTGTTTTATCTCTTATACCAAAACTCCTCCAATTTAAAGCAAGACAATCCACTAAGTCATCAGAAAGAGATAAGATAATATGTCTAATTTCTTCTTCTTCCAAGTGGGAAAGAATTACATTTTGATTTATATGGCTTTCAAGGATAAACCAAATTCTTTCAAGTCCAATCTTATTCATCTTTGGAGTAGCAACAGCAACTAAAGTTCCATCTCCTTTTCTTTCTACTCCCCTTAATCTTAACATTACATCTTCAACTATCTTTTTAGGATTAGTTTGTTCTACTAAAACAGCTTGTTGTCTTTGCATTTCTTCTGCTAATTGAGGAGCAGATATTGCTTGTTGTCTCTCATATACTCCTTGTTGTATAGCATCTTGCATTTGGTATGATTCATACTCATCTTGTTGCATTTTATATTATAGTTGGTAATTTGATTCCAGTTTTAAATGGTCTTTCAAATAAACCAGTCATACCTCCTAATTCCATTTTATCAAAACTTATTCCAAATTCTCTTCCTAATGCTGCTCCAAATGTTGGTGTCCATTTAAATCCTCTTTCAAATGTTTTAGTTCTTCCTCTTCCTTCTGGAAAAAATAATGGAGGAATAACAAAACCGGGAGGTGCAACTCTAGCTTTATATCCCCATCTAAAATCAAAACCTCTAATTTGTTTGGGTATTTGGGTTTGAAATTGTGCAGTTATAGGAATTTCTACTTGTTTATACCTATAAGATTCTACTGGAGTTGATATAGAAAAAGGAGTTTGTCTTGGAATTGAAGTTATTTTTTCTGGTTGAAATTGAGATAAAACTCTCCCCATAGAAAAACTTTCTCCTGGAAGAATCCTTGTAGTTTCAAAACTTCTTTGTGATGGAGGTTTTATTGAATATTCATTAATTACTCCCCCTGTTATAGATGGTCTTTTAAACCCTCCAAATTCTGTTGTTCTTTCATATTGTCCAGTTCCATAATAAGCAGAAGTTGGAGTATAAACTCTTTCACTTACTGCTGGTTTTTGAACAGAAGATAAAGAACTTTGTATATTTTGTAATTGTGTTCCTAACGATTTATCTATTGGTTTTTGAATTTCTTGGGTAATCAATTTTTGAGAACCAAAAGTATCTGAAAAAGGTGTTTTCTTTCCAGTTCCAGTGGTTGAAATTTTAAATGAAGGTTGTTCCATACTTGCTAATTGTTTAAGATTTATTTCATACCCTGTAATAGTTGGTTTAAATCTGTATCTTCCAGAAGGTTCTCTTATAACAATATCTCCTTCTATTCTTTGTTGGGGTATAGAAGTTCTTTTACCAAATCCAAATTGACTAAGAGCTTCATTTATATCTTTAGAAACTCCAGCTCCTCTGGATATTTTAAATAAATTAGTATTATACCCTTCTCCAAATGCTTCTACTCCTGTTTTAGTTTCTTTAAAAAATAAACTATATTTTGGTCTTGTAGCAGAAGTAGTTATTCCAGGTTGATATGTTTCAAACATTTCTCCACTTAAAGCAAAGTTCTCATCTCCTATACCTACTTGAGAAACCTTCCCAGTTCTAATAGGAGAAAATTGAAATCCTTCTGCTTTTGAATAAATTAATCCTTCTTGTATTTTTCCTCCACCAATTTGTGTTGCTTCTTGCATTATCCTAGTTTGAGATGGACCAGATATTATCTCTCCAGTTGGAGATATTTTACTAATTTGTTTAGAAGAAATAGTAAATCCTTCTCCTTTACCAATAATATTTCTTAATTGAAGTTCTCCTTGGTCTGATACTAAACTAACAGCTTTAAAAGAAGTTTCTTCTGTTAAAGGTATAGTATATATTCCAGATTTAGGTCTTAATGGGGAAAATAAACCAGCTGTTTCAGCTATTGCACCACTAGTTCCATATTCTACCTTTGCTAATTTAAATCCCTTCATTCCAGAATATCCTCCATAAACAAGAGTAGAAACTCCTAAACCAATTTCTGTTGCAGTTCCAACACCAGAAGTAGGTTTATCTATCCATTCTCCAAATTTAGGGTATCTTTCTTTTAATCCTGCTTCTGTCTTTCCAAATGGAAGTTCAAACATCTTTATATCTTCTCCAGATTCAAGAGTTTGTGTTCCTGCTAGAGAAAGAATATCTGCTGTTGTTGTTCCAACTCTTACTCCAAATTTTGCTGCACCTTTTCCAATATCTCTTAATGGTTGTTCTCCTAAAAATGTTCCAAAGGTATATTTTTCTGGTTTAGATATAAATTCACTACCAACAAAAACAACTCCAGAAGAACCAGGTGTTGCTCCCATTAAAGATTCAGAAAATTCTATTGCTCTTTGTCCTGCTCCTTTAGTTCCCCCCTCTACAAAAGAAGTAGTAATACCAAAACTAACAGCTTCAGAAGGAGTTAAGAATATTCCACCTCCAGTAGCTAATAATTCTCCTTGGGTTGGAGGTCTTATATCTTCTTGTTGCCCAGTAATCATTTCATATTCACTAACTTTAACACCTCCAGCTCCTAACTCCACTACCTCTCTTTTACCTCCAGTTCCAAATGTAAATGTTCTTTTATCCCCACTAACATCTGCAAAGGTTTCTCCATCTCTTGTAAATGTTCTTCCAACTTCTTTTCCTTCTTGATAATATTTAGTTTCTTCAACACCAGTATCTCCAATAACTTC
>MTKZ01003224.1_pt2 | contig 10072 bp, 9 predicted proteins | sample 1042781 | NCBI WGS metagenome assembly MTKZ01 (sample SAMN06212207, study PRJNA360539) | anaerobic digester metagenome | biome: Wastewater treatment plant; material: sludge; isolation source: anaerobic digester fed with sludge from wastewater treatment plant | place: Denmark: WWTP Viborg ...
CGGAGCCCCGCCCGAGAGGCACACCACAGCTCTGCTGCGGTCTGCGCTTCGGCCAAACAGCCGAAGTCTTCACCCGCCCAAAACGAGGTCTGCACGAACTGGACCGCCCGCTCCACACGCCCTTTGTCCTGCGGTGCGCGCACCCTCGCCGGGTCGATCAGGAACCCCCGCGACTGGGCGTATTCGACGAACGCCACGTTCAACACAGGGTCGAGCGCGTCGGCTTTCGTCACCACCGTCGCCATGTTGTCGGGGACCAGCACCTTGAACACCCCGCCGAAGAACGTCCATGCTGCTTCGCACCCGTCGATCACCGTTGCCAGGTTCTGGTTGAACGACAACCACACAAACGTGTGACGCGACAGACCGGCGGTGAACACCAGCGCCCACACCCGCCTTCTTTTGCCGGTCTCCTCGTCGAACATGGCGCCCAACTCGCCGAAGTCGACCTGCAACTCGACCCCGGGCTCACCATCAACAACCGGGACCGTCGACCGGACCGGTGACCCGAACTCGGCGGCCAGGAACCGGTTCAACGTCCGCTCCGGGACGACCACCCCCTGCCGGGCCAACAGCTCGACCATCTTCTTCGCCGGCACCCTGCTGTCACGCCAGCCCTTCAGCTTGTCGCGATGCTCGGCGAGCGCCGCCCACGACTCGCCGTGACGATCCGGCCGCGCCGGCGCCAACTCGACCATCACCGCACCCACAAAATCGTCGGTCAAACGCTCCGGGCTGTCGGTGCGGACCAGCCCCAGAGCCTCCGCGATCCTCACGATCTTGGTGACCGTTTTCCGGTCACACCTCACCATGTCCGCGATCCGGCGGAACCCGATCACCGACAGCCACAACCTCAACACTTCACGAACCTCGAACACAGGAACCTCCCGGTATGCCATAGACGCGCCGCCTTTCGGGTCGTGGACGCAACGACGGCAGTTCAGCGTCTACGACACCGACCCCGGAAGACCCCCCACCAAGTGGTCCCTTTCAGCTGGCGCAAAGGTGGTCCCTACCAGGTGGCGCAACCCCCAAAAACTGGTCCCTACCAGGTGGCGCACGACACCTCGACACCCTGAGCCGTTCACACCCCACATGGAGCACCGACTACGGGACCGCCGCCCGATTCCTGGGGGCCAAAACACCCCACCAAATCCGACGCCCGAACCCCGAATAGGCCCGGATAAGTCCAGATTGCCGGATATTGGCCACATTGAGTCTTCCCGGGGCAGACCGGACCGACAACGGGGCTCGACAGAACGCACAAACCACCCGGTACTATTTACACCCGGGCCCGCTCAATGAGGGCCCAAAACGGCACCGAGCCCCCCGAGGGGAGCCCGGACCATGCCGCCGCACCTTTACTCAGGCACAACGGACACACAGAACCTCCGCACCAAGGAATCCAAGGTACAGAAGGCCGGTTGAGGTAGCACGAACTCCCTCGACCGGAACCCCCAGTATGACACCCCCCAAGGGCGACACACCGGGCAAGGCGACGACAAGGTTCACTCTCCCCCGGCCGGGCTCTCGACGCACACGGGAGAACCGACCATGGAACTACTCACCCCGCGAGAGGTGGCCCACTACCTGGGCATCCACCCGCAAACCCTGAAGGAATGGCGAAGCAAGGGGTACGGGCCCCCCGCCATTCATGTTGGCGGGCTACGCCGCTACCGGCCCGACGACGTGGCCGCCTGGCTCGACGCTCAACCCGTCACCGCCGGTTGAGCCGATGCCAACCGCAACGGGCCACGAGCCCGCAACCGCCGATGACCTGACGCGCTCACAAACAGAACGCCCCCCAGCTGGAGGGCTGGAGGGCGCAAGTAGTACCGGGCCGGGCAGGCTGGGAACCGTTCTCAGTATAGCGCCACCGGGTGACGATGAAGGCCCCAGAACGGACCGGGCCGAGGTGGCCGACTGGCTCCGCCTGCTCTATGGCCGATGCCCCGGTAACGCCGTGCTCGCCGCCTCGATGGTGGCCCGCACCGGTGAGAAAGCCGGGCGCCTACGTGCCCGAGCGTTTCGCACCGTCGACGACCTCGACCGCCTGGCCGACGAGGTGGCCACCACCGCCGAACGCCACGACATGTACGTAGGGTGCTGCCCGCTCGATGAGCAACCGGGCAAGGGGCGAGGCACTGCCGCCGACGTTGCCTACCTGCCCGCCCTCTGGGCCGACCTCGACGTAGCGGGCCCCGGGCACTCACCGCCCGCCGATGGGCTCCCGCTCCCGCCGACCCGGGCCGACGCCCTCGACGCCGTGGCCACCCTCCCGCCCCCATCGGTGGTGATCGACACGGGGGGAGGGCTTCAAGCCTGGTGGATCCTCGCTGAACCGTTGGCGATCGACGACGGCAACCGGGCCGAGGTGGCCGAGGTGGTCGCCGGCTGGGGCCGCGCCCTGGTCGCCGCTGGTGCCGCCAAGGGGTGGCACGTTGACGACGTGAGCGACCTGGCCCGGATCCTCCGACCGCCCGGCACCGTCAACCGCAAGCCGGGACGCCCGCCGGCGCCCGTGTTCATCGTGCGCGGTGAGGGGTGCGCCGACCTCTACGACCTGGCCGACCTGACGCCGCACCTGGTCGCCGCTCCGCCGATGGTGGAGCGACCGACGAGGCCACCGACCACACCGCCACAGCTGGGCAACCTGGGCCCGGCTGACGCGTTCGAGCACCTTCGATGGGCCGAGATTCTCGAGCCGCTCCGCTGGACCTACGCCGGCTATGAGGTGATCGACGGGGCCGAGGTGGAGCTGTGGCGCCGGCCTAACGCCGAGTCGGCCTACTCACTCAAGTGCTGGCCCAACGGTGGCGCCGTGGTTTGGTCGTCGGCCGTGGCCACCCCCGGCACCGGCTGGAGCAAGTTCACGACCTGGGCGCAGCTTGCCCACGGTGGCGACCTGGCCGCCGCCGCACGAGCTGCGCGCACCGAAGCCAACGCCCACCGAAAGGGGCGCCGATGAGTGCCGCCGTACCTGGCCGGGTGCTCGACATTCTGGCCGACGACACCGACCACCGCCGACGCCACGAGGCCACCGACCTTCAGACCTACATCGGCCCGAGTCTGGCCAACATGCCGCCCGACGACGGGGCCCCACACTCAGCAAACACCCCCGAGGCCGACCGGGCCACCGAGCTGGTGAAACCGTGGGAGGTGCACGACTGGCTGACGATGGACGCCGAGCCGATGGAGGATTGCGGGTGGCTGGTGCGCGGGCTCTGGCCGGCCGACGCCTACGGGGTCATCGCCGCAGAATCGAAGGCCGGTAAGACCTGGCTCGCCCTCGACCTGGCCGTATCGGCCGTGTGCGGTGCGCCGCTCCTGGGCCAGTTCGAGACCGAGGAACCGGGGCCAGTCCTGTACTACTCCGGTGAGGGCGGAACGCGGAACATTCGCCGCCGACTACGGGCCATCCTCGACGCCAAGGGCACCGCCTGGGATGACCCCCGGCTCGCCGGGCTGCACATCGTGACCAAACCGCCACGCCTGGCCGACTCCCACCACCTTGCCGAGATGAAGGCCAACGCTCAAGCGATCCGCCCCCGGCTGATCGTGCTCGACCCGCTCTACCTGTCGTTGAGCGCCAACATGGCATCACTCAACGAGGTGGGCGCCGAGCTGCGCGAGCTGCAGCCGGTAGCCGAGGACGTGGGCGCCGCCCTGGCGGTGGTGCATCACTGGAACAAGACCGGGACCGGGACCGGCGCCGGTCGTATGTCTGGAGCTGGGGCCGAGCAATGGGGGCGAGTGCTCTGGTCGGTTTCGGTCGGCTCCCGGTCGACTGACCCCGACCGCGAGCTGTCATCGGTGGTGGGGCTCGACGTTGAGCTGATCGGGGGTGAGCTGTCGGGGCTGTCCTACTCAGTTCGCCGCACCGTGTGGAGCGATGACCCCGACGACCTCAGTTCACCGATGCACTACGAGGTGACCGCCTCACCGCTGGCTGCCTCATCGGCTGGGGCCAAGGACAAAACCTCCGAAGGGCTCAGCGCTCGATCGGGGCCGGGCCGCTGTCTGGCCATCCTCAAGGCCGAGCCCTCGCGGTGGTTCACCGTTGACGAGGTGCAAGACCGCACCGCCGACGAGGCCGACGAGGATCCATCGGTGCGCCCGTTGAAGCGCGACACGGTGGGTAAGGCCCTGGGCAAGCTGCACGAGGACGTACACGCCGACCGGGCCGGCACCGCTGGGGGTGCTGGGGGTGGAGGGTACAGCTACCGAGCAAGGGCCGCCGATGCCGCCAACTAGCGCACCCTCACCCGTTCGGACGGATTCGTTCGGATCAATCCGAACGAATCCCATCGGGACGCCTGGGGCGGGTGCTGGGAGGGGGGAGAGATGGGGGCGCAAGCCCTCTCACCCATCACCACGCCAAGCCTCCCGACCGATCGGACGGATTCACATATACCTAAGGATCCGATCGGAACGTCCGAACGCCTCAGGCTCCCCTCAGAACCTCGACGACGGGCCGACGAGATGACCGCCACCGTTACGCCTGTCGCGCTCATGGCCGACGCCTCGACGACCGCCCGCGAGCTGGCCAACGCCGGCGACCGAGCTGCCCGAGGCCGGGCCCGCCTCCGCTTCAATCGGTGCTGCGTCGGTATGGCCGACTCGATACGCCGCACCCAACAATGCGACTGCGATCACCGCCGCTGGCGCCTGGAGGTGCTGCACCGCCCCGAAGGGCTCGCCGTTCGCGTTGACCCGTACCACCGCCCCGACTGTCGAGCTATTGAGCTGGCCCGGCAACGTCGCCAGCGTGAGGCCGACGAGCGACGCCCACCCCCGGCCGACTACCCACCGCCCACAAGCTGACCCGAGAGGGCTCACCCCCGCTTGCCCCGACCTCGACGACCACGAGCGCCCACCACCTGCACCGCTCGACCTCGACGACCTCGACCGCCCACCGATCCGAAACAGACACTTGCATCTTTCTCGATGGGTCGGGAAGGGCCCCGCCGATGGGCTCACGACCCGTACATGTTGTGAGCGACAGTACCTACCGGTGTCGCGGATCCGATCGGCCCGAGGTGGTACCCCCCCCTCCCCTGGTCGCCCTCGACGGGCCCGCCATGATGGGCCGATGAGCGACGACGAGGCACCGGCCGGGCTCACCATCGGCACCCGGGGCGACCCGCTCGACGCCGCAGCGCTCACCGTGCTGGCCCGCCTGGTGACCGCCTGCGACCTGGGCGCCGTGCTCATCGGTGACGACCTGGCCACCGCCGACGCCCTGGTGTCCGCGCTGCTCGCCCGTCCCGCGTGGCGACCGGGTGACCGTGAGGGCCGCTACCAACTCACGACGAGCTGGCACCGGTACGAGGCCACCGCCATGCTGCTGGCCGCACCCGACGCCCTCGACGACTGGGCGCCGACCTGGTGGCCACCTGGTGCCCTCGATGAGCTGGCCGACGTGCTCGCGCCGGCGGTCGGCATCGAGCTGGGCCGATGGTGCGCCGCATCGGTGGCCGGGCTGGAGGTGGCCCGATCGTAGAAACCTCCGGTAATGCGCGATAAGGGTAACTAGCGCGCATTATGCTGGTTCCTATGGGCACCGAGCTAGCAACCGCCACCGTTCACCCCGCCGAGCTGGTCGACGACCGCCGAGCGCCGGCGCCGACGAGCACCGACGCCCGCACCGTCACCGCCGAGCGGGCCGCGCTGCTGGTCGCTGAGTGGCTGGTCGGCAAGGCCGGGCCGACCGTGACCGCCTACCGGGCCGACCTCGACGCGTTCGCCGCCTACCTGGTCGCCATGGCCGACGAGCTGGGGGCCCGGCCACCCGCCGACGCACCCGAGGCCGTCGCCGTGCTGCTGAGCCGATCCAAGGGAGAAGCCGCGAGCATCGCCACCGCTTACCGGCAATGGATGGAGGCACCCACCGACGACCGCCCCAAGCTGGCACCCTCGACCGTGGGCCGCCGCCTGGCCGCCCTCAGTTCACTGGTGGCCGCCGCCTACCGCTCCGACCTGATCGGCTGGGAACTCACCCTCAAGGGGCCGAAGGTGGCCGCCTACCGGGACACCCGAGGCCCTGGAGCCGACGCCGTGGCCGACATGGTGGAGGCCCTCGACCCCTCGACCGCCGCCGGCGCTCGTGATCGTGCCATCGTGCTGGCCCTCGCCGGTATGGGTCTACGCCGTGGTGAGCTGGTCGCCCTCGACCTCGACGACCTCGACACCGACCGGGGCACCCTCATGGTGACCGGCAAGGGCCACACCCAAGCCGCACCGCTCACCGTGCCCCCCGCCGTGCTCGATGCGCTCGCGGCATGGATCGACCACCGAGGCACCGAGCCCGGCCCGCTGTTCCACGGCTTCCGAGGCAAGGCCGGACGCCTCAACGGTGGGAGCGTCGCCCGGATCGTGGCCAAGGCCGCCAAGGTGGCCGAGGTGCCCGGCACCGTCCGCCCCCACGGGCTCCGACACACCGCCATCACCGAGGCCCTGGAGGTGAGCGGGGGCAACCTCCGAGCCGCCGCCCGGTTTAGCCGGCACCAACGCCTAGAAACCATCCTCATCTACGACGACAACCGCACCGACCTGGGCGGACAACTCGCCGCCAAGGTCACGAGCCGATTCACCCGCACCGCCTGACCTGACGAGGTGAGTAGGGGTAGGGGTAGGGGCTTCCGATCCTGGGGCCATCGCCGCCGGCACCGCCCTGGAGCCGCACCGTGCACGGCCGTGAGTTCCAGACCATTTCTCGGCAAGCCTCCCGAGGTAGGTACACGGTGCACGGTGGGGTAGGTACACGGTGCACCGTGTGGAGTGGGTAGGGTGGCCCGCACATAGAAGGCCCCCGCGTCGCGCTAACGACCGGGGGCACGGCTGACGCCCTAGGAGGCACCAACATGGCCAAGGATACCGCCCGCCCGCTCACCATCGCCGTGGTGAACTCGAAAGGTGGAGTAGGCAAGACGACCACCGCCGTAGCGCTGGCCGAGCTGCTGGCCGAGGAAGGCCCCGCCGAGCTGGTCGACCTCGACCCGCAAGGCTCCGCCGACGACTGGCACCGCTCAGCCGCCACCGCCGGCACTCCGATGGTGGCCACCCTCGCCCGATCGATCACCGGGCCGCCCGCCGGCTCCCGAGTGATCGACACCCCACCGGGCCACCCCGAAGCGATCCGCCGAGCGATCGACGCCGCCGACCTGGTGCTAGTGCCCTCCCAACCGTGGCTAGGTGACCTCAAGCGCGCCGTTCCATCACTGGCCGAGGCCACCACCACCGGCACCCCCGCCATGGTGCTGCTCACGATGACCGACGCCCGGACGATCGACGACGACGGGGCCCGCGAGATCCTCGACACGCTGGAGCTGCCCACCCTCGACGCCCACGTACCCCGGGCCGTCGCCATCGGCCGCGCATGGGGTGCCCCGCTCACGTTCTTTCAGCTGGAGCCCTGGCGGGCCGCACTGGCCGAGGTGCGCGAGCTACTCGACGATCTAGCCGCTACCCGAGAGGGCACACGATGAGTAAGAAGCTCGACCACCTGGCCGCTCAGCTGACGCCCCCACCTACCGCCGAGGCACCCCCAGCGCCGACCGAGGCCGCCCCGGCACCGGTCGACCCCCTGGCACCGAACAAGGCCCCCACCTGGGAGCAACTGCACCAACGGGCAACGTTCCACCTGCCCCGCGAGGTGGTGGCCCGAGTGAGGGCGACCGCCAAGGCCGAAGGGCTGAGCGCGTCGGCCTGGGTGGCCCGTGCGCTGGGCGCAGCGCTCGACGACTAGGTACACCGCACACGGTAGGTACACGGTGCACGTACCGCACACGGTGGACCCCACCAAAAAACGAGATCCCGCGTTCTACACGTCAGAGGTGAGGAGGTGGCTCACTGAGCGGACCGCGAGTCGCTGAACTTTGGGCGATCGTTCGCCGCTGTCGTGCTCGATGCACTCGACCAAACGCACCGAGGCCGGGGACGACCGCCGACCGTACGGGTTTGAGAAACGCAACCGAGAGGGAGGGGAGGGGGCCCCTCCCCGCACGCGACGCCCCCCGGTCCGCTTAGCAACTCGAATCCTGTACGGGTTTCAGCGGTCGCCCTGGAGGTGGGCGGGCTGACCCGCAAGCCGCACCGCTTGCCGCCGTGTGTAGGGTGGTCGGCACATAGAGCGCTGTCCCTCACCACCTGGTGAGGGCGGACGACGGAGGGCGTTACACCGCCCCGCCGTCGCCCTAAGCGCACCACCTGCACAAACAGGAAGGCACGCCATGACTGGCACGATACCCGCCGCCCTCGCGCACCCGTGCGCCCGGCCGGCACCCACCACCGCACCGGGGCCGGCACTGTGACCGCCGCCGTTACCCGCCACCGCCCGGGCCGCAAGAAGGCCACCACCCGTACACCCGTGAGCGTGACCACCGCTCCGCCGCTGTTCCGGTTCGTTCGGCCCTGGTGGTCGACGAGCTGGGCCGCACCGCTGTGGACCGTGCCCGCTACCGGCGCCGCCACCTGGGCCGCCATCGAGTGGGCGGGCTGGGCCCCCTGGGCTGCTGTGGCCGCCCTGGTCGCCCTCGCNNGCTGGGCTGCTGGCTGCTGTGCTGGCCGCCTCGACCGCCCCCGACGTGGGCCGTGGGGCCGTGCTGATCGTGGCCACCGGTGGCGCCCTGGCCGCTTGGCCGTGGCTCCCGATGCGAACCCTTGCCGCTCGCCGTGCCCGGGTGCGGACGATCCGCGCCGCCTGGCCCGCCGTGGTGGAGGTGACCGGGCTTCCCGAGGGCACCGCCCTGGAGGCAGTCGAGCCGACCGCCCGGGGGTGGCGCCTCAACGTGAGGGCCCCGAGGGGTGCCGACGCGGGCACCCTCGCCCACGGTGCCCGCCGTATCGGCTCAGCGCTGGGCCGTGGAGAGGTGGCCGTAGACCTCGACGGCTCCGACGCCGGCCGGGCCGTTGTGCGCGTCACCGAGGGGGCCGACCCGTTGACCGGGCCGCCCCGACCTCGACCCGACACGGCCGTAGGCACCGTGACCGAGGGGGCACCGTTCGCCCTCGACGAGAACGGCCGGCCCGTCGTGTTGCCGCTGGTGGAGTCTTCCGGGCTCATCGGCGGTCGCCCTGGTGCTGGCAAGTCTGTCGGCCTGTCGCTCATCGCCGCCGCTGCTGTGGAGGCACCCGACGCCGTGCTGTGGGCGGTCGACTTGAAAGGAGGGGTGGAGCTGGGGCCGTGGCTACCGGCCACCACCCGGGCCGCTACGACCAACACCGCCGCCGCTGACCTGTTCGCCGCCCTCGATGGGGTGATGACTCAACGCCTGGAACGCCTCGCGCTCGATGGTGCCCGCAAGCTGACCCCGACCGCCGATGAGCCGCTCATCGTGCTGCTCGTCGACGAGCTGGCCGAACTCGAGAAACCCCAGCTGGCCCAACTTCGACGCCTGGTGTCGCTGGGCCGTGCCCCCGGTATCTCGGTATGGGCCGCCACCCAACGGCCGAGCGCCGACCTGATCCCCACATCACTGCGCGGCCTGTTCCGGTTCGCTTTCAGCTTCCCAATCAAGCGCCGCCGAGATTCCGACGTGATCCTTGGCGACGGCTGGGCCGCCGAGGGCGTCGACGCCTCGACGTTGAAAGCGCCCGGCCAGTGCTGGGCGATCCTCGACGACGGGGCCGTGAGGTGCCGCTCATGGCTGATGACCGATGAGGACATAGGCCGGACAGTCGCCCGGGCCGCTGGCGGTCACCGACCGGACACGTACACCGCACACGGTGCACCCATGGCCGGAGATGACCGGACGCCACCCCCGAGCAATGACGCCCCCGTCGTGTGTGCGCCCGCTGTGCGCCCGCTCGCCGCTGTGGCCGAGCCCGTACCCGATCCTGTAGCGCTCGCCCGTCACCCGGGCTGGAGCGTGGCGGGGCAGTACGCGCACGCCATGCACGCCCACCTGACGACGTGCACCGACTCAGCTGCCAGCACCGCCCGGGCTGTGGGCGCCTCCGACCGGACCGCCCGCCGCACCCTGCCCCGCCTGGAGGCCGTCGGCCTGGTGGAGCTACGCGGGGGCCGTTGGGTGGCCCTGCCCGCCACCCTCGACGCACTGGAGGCCCTAGA
>MTKZ01049697.1_pt1 | contig 10072 bp, 10 predicted proteins | sample 1042781 | NCBI WGS metagenome assembly MTKZ01 (sample SAMN06212207, study PRJNA360539) | anaerobic digester metagenome | biome: Wastewater treatment plant; material: sludge; isolation source: anaerobic digester fed with sludge from wastewater treatment plant | place: Denmark: WWTP Viborg ...
GAATATTTAAGGTCAAATTCCGGCGGCAGCACCCGGTTGATATTTTCGTACTTGATTTTTATTGTCATGAGCTTAAGCTAGCCATAGAAGTCGACGGTGAGATTCACTTAAGCACTGAAGCGAGGGAATACGACGATTGTAGAACTTACGAACTTGAAAAGTACGGCATAAAAATCTTCAGGTTCACAAATGAACAGATCTTTGAAAATATAGACTACGTTCAGGATTCTATACTCAACATAATCAAAGACATAGCCCCCCTTTAGGGGGGTTGGGGGGTAAAACAAGCAGGGAAGACATACCATTTTCCGGGGGTTAGGGGGCGGAAAGTAAATTGGAAGTGAAGTAATCCGACTTTATAAAAAGATGTGTATAGAGATTAGTACGGCGTAGAGAGGGGGATCGAGGGGGTGAGTTCGTGTTGAACGGGCTGATTTGGAAGGACTATCTTTCAGATGATGAAATTGATCCGGATACCAATGACCTGAAGTATAATGAAATCCCCGACGGGGTAAACCTTAAGCTACCTTTACTGCTGCATGCTCCCTTATTATTATGACCCCGCTGAGAAGGTGGTTTTAAGGGAAAATCGTACCTTTGCCAGATCAAAACAGGATGGGCCATGGAATCAACAAGACAGAAAAAGGTATCGAGGCTTATACAGAAGGAGATGGCCGATATTTTTCTCAGGAAAGGCAATGAGCTTGCCCACGGTGCGATGATCTCTGTGACGAAGGTCAGGATAAGCCCCGACCTGTCGTTCGCAAGGGTCTTCGTCAGCATATTTCCCTCGAACAGGCAGGAAGAAGTGTTGAAGGTAATTCAGGACCACACCTCAAGGATAAGGTTCGAGATGGGACAGAAGGTGAGGCAGCAGCTTCGCATTGTTCCTGAGATTGCTTTTTTTGTCGACGACAGCCTCGATTATATCGACAACATCGACAAGCTCCTGAAATCGTGAGAATATGCAGTACGATCCTGTAAAAAAGAGTGTTGGCCGTTTTTTCTCAGGCTCCGTCGCCGGCAGAAAGATCTTCCTTCTGCTTCTCGACCTGCTCCTTCTCAGGGCATGGCATGTAAGAAGAGCCCTCAGACGTGTGGCTCTGAAAAACCCCCACAAGGCATCGATGCTTGATGCCGGGGCAGGATTCGGTCAGTACTCGTGGCGCCTTGGAAGGATGAACGGAAACTGGAAAATAAAAGCTGTCGACATAGACCCTGATCATACTGGAGCGAACAGGGACTTTTTTGAAAAGGCCGGCATGGAAGGAAGAATAACATGCGAAACTGCCGACCTCAGGGAACTGAACGACAGCGAAGCCTACGACTTCATCCTCTCGGTCGATGTAATGGAACATATCGACGACGACCAGAAAGTGTTCGGCAACTTCTTCAGGGCTCTCAAACCCGGCGGTATTCTTCTTATCTCAACACCTTCCGACAAGGGAGGCTCAGATGTACACGGCAAAGACGACCGGTCTTTTATTGACGAGCACGTCAGAGACGGTTACAGCATCGCGGAAATAACGGAAAAACTTTCAAAGGCGGGATTCAGGAATATAAGGGCAAAGTATACCTACGGAAAACCCGGGCACATCTCTTGGATACTCTCCATGAAGATCCCCGTAAAAATTGCAGGGACTTCGTGGTTTTTCCTCCTTCTTCTGCCTTTTTACTATATGGTGGTTTTTCCTTTTGCCGTCATTCTCAATATTTTTGATATCTTTTTGACCCACAGTACAGGTACCGGATTACTGGTTTCAGCTGACAGGTAAAGTGAAGCTTTCGCTATATATTGCCCGCAGGTATCTCTTCGCCAAAAAGTCGAGGAATGCTATCAACGTGATCTCGTCGGTCTCAGTGGCCGGAGTAACTGTAGGAACAATGGCCCTTATAATAGTCCTCTCTGTTTTCAACGGGCTTGAGACTCTTGTCCGCTCCATCTTCAATACCTTCGATCCCGACCTGAAAATATCTCCTTCCGTTGGCAAGACCTTCGTTCCTGAGGAGGCGGATCTGAAACTTCTTTCTCAAGTAAACGGGGTTGCATGTTACTCACTTTGCCTCGAGGAGAACGCTCTTCTCCGCTATGATGAAAAACAATACATTGCTACCATAAAAGGGGTCGATGATAATTACCCCGAAGTGACAGGTATCGACAGCTCGATGTGGGATGGCGAGTTCATCCTCAGGTCGGAACAGGGAAGACCCTATGCCATTCCGGGTATCGGCATTGCCAACTACCTGGGGATGAGGATAAACTTCATCTCCCCCCTGAACATTTATGTCCCGCGCCGCACCGCAGGAATCGACATGAATCCCGAAAATGCCTTTGTCAGGAACTTCATCTTTCCTTCAGGGATATATCAGGTGGAACAGGAATTTGATTCAAAATACGTCTTCCTTCCAATCGATTTTACACGTGAGCTTCTTGAATATGATAACGAAGTCTCTACCATTGAGATAAAATTCTCACCGGGAGCCACCGAACCATCGGTGCAGAAAGAGGTAAGAGGCATCTTCGGAGAAGGATTCACGGTTCAGAACAAATATGAACAGCAGGAAATCTTCTACAAGGTGATGCGTTCTGAACGCCTGGCTATCTTCCTCATTCTTACCCTTATCCTGATTATAGCGTCATTCAGTATCATCGGCTCCCTGACAATGCTCATCATCGAGAAGGAAAGGGATATCGGGATACTAAGGAGCCTTGGTGCCGACAACGACCTCATAAGAAAGATATTTATCTTTGAAGGATGGCTGATTGCGATAATAGGAGCTGCTGCAGGAATCTTCCTCGGCTTCGTTGTCTGCTATATCCAGCAGAGATACGGTATTGTCCGTCTCAGGGGCGAATCGCTTATAATGGATGCCTACCCTGTGGTCCTCCGGTTAAGGGATTTTATCATCGTCCCGGCCACCGTTCTTCTGATAGGTTACTGGGCAGCCTGGTACCCGGTCAGGTACCTGACAAAGAAATACCTTGCCGGCCACTAAGAAACACAACAAAATGAGAAATATCCTGCTGTATACAATACTCTCCCTCGTTCTGCTTTCTTCTCTGTGGTCGTCATGCAGCAGCCGGAGAAGCAAAGCCGAGCACAGGGATATTATCCCCGAAAAGGATCTTATCGGTATCCTTACCGATTCCTACATAGCCGACGGCCTTCTTTCCCAGGCCGGGATATTTGAAGCTTTTTCGGAAGGCGATACTCTGACATCATACACCGATATAATTGAATGGCACGGCTATACGAAGGAGCAGATGGACCGGACCATGCGTTTTTACTTCATCAGGAAACCCAAGAAACTTGTTAATATCTATGACAAGGTTCTGGGAGAGCTAAGCAAACTGGAATCGGTTGTTGACAGGGATTTTCCTGCCGCCCGGATCAGGGGACTCAACTTCTGGCCAGGTGAAGAGTTATATGCATTCCCTTCCCCTGATGAAGATGAAGGCCATGAACTGGATCTCGTCCTGCCTCAGCATGAAGCCTATAACATTAACTTCACCATGACGCTTTATCCCGGCGACCAGACCGTCGATCCCCGTCCCTCACTTTACCTTTCGCATACCGATTCAACAGGCGCTGAGCAAAGAATATATTTTCCTTCTTTTCCCTATATCAGGGATGGTCAGCCTCATAATTATAACCTCTTCAGGATGAATGAGATCCCTTCACCCGTCAGGCTCAGGGGATCTTTCATCAATAGCAGCTCTACGCCTCCCGGCAGATTCAGACATTACAGGGTCGAAAATATCCTAATGACGCGGAGCCGTGTAGATCAATGAGAAAGTTCTCGGCACAGTATATAATTACCAATGCAGGACCTCCCCTGAAGAGAGGGATTGTTACGGTTGCCGGCGACGGAACCATAGAAGGTGTTGAGGATACAGGGGGTTCGCCTGAAGAAAGCGAAGGCATTGAATTTCATAATGGGTTAATAGTTCCCGGATTTGTTAACTGCCATTGCCATCTCGAGCTTTCCCATATGAAGGATATCATTCCTCCGCGAACAGGGCTGGCTCAGTTCCTGAAGCTTTTCAAGGAGGCACGGATTGACGAACCCGCAGTTATTGAAGCTTCAGCAGCCGGAGCCGATGCATCAATGTACAGCGACGGGATAGTGCTCTGCGGNNCTCGAGGTTTTCGGGATCGAACCGTCAAAAGCCCTCCGGAGGATGACGGAGATCAGAAAACTGGCCGATCAGGCTGAGAATGCGGGTCTTGAGTGGCATATTGTACCCCATGCAGTCTATTCGATCTCACTGAGCCTGTTCGGTCTTCTCCGCGAAGAGACGCTGAACAACAGGGTAAGCTCGCTTCATTTCATGGAGACCAGGGCAGAGAAGATGCTCCTCGGGGATCACAGCGGTCCTCTTATGGACTCATACCGCGAATCGGAACTGCTGACAGGGAAGCCTGAAACAGCAGCAAGTCACACCGAAGCAGTAATGAAGTACGTTACCCCGTCGGGCAACCTGATACTTGTGCATAACACCTTTGCGGAAAGGGAGGTAGTAAGGCAGGTGAACAGCCGGGGAAAGGTATTCTGGTGTCTCTGCCCGAAGGCCAACATGTACATAGAGGGCAATATGCCTCCTCTCGGAATGCTATTGGAAGAAGGATGCACGATTGTGACCGGAACCGACAGTTTTGCTTCCAACGACACACTAAGCATCCTCGGGGAGATAAAACTTCTTCAGGATCGCTTCCCGTCAGTACCTCTTGAGAACCTTATAAGCTTTGCCACCATCAATGGCGCCAGAGCTCTCGGCGAAGAAGAGCTGTTCGGTTCAATTGAAGAGGGCAAAAGGCCCGGACTGCTTCTTCTGAAAAACGTGGACCTGCAGACAATGAGGCTTCTTCCGGAAACCAATATCACAAGGCTTATCTGAAAGAAGGGTACAATCCGGCTTATTATTGCTAATTTTGCCTTTCTTAAAAGATCTCTTATGCCGACCTTCCTTTTTGATAAAATAATTTTCGGCCCCGTGGTGAGCAGGCGTCTGGGCGATTCGCTGGGAATAAACCTCCTTCCGGCCACAAGGAAAGTCTGCAATTTCAACTGTATCTACTGTGAGTGCGGGTGGACGATGAACAGCGGGGAGGACAGAAGCAGCCTGCCATCGAGAAAAGATGTATACGATGCCCTCAGTCTTAAACTCGCGGAGCTGAAAGAAATGAACAGGCAGCCTGATGTTATTACCTTTGCCGGAAATGGTGAGCCCACCCTTCACCCCGATTTCCCCGCGATCGTCGATGATACCATAGAACTCAGGAACAAGTATTTCCCAACAACCAGGATCGCAGTTCTGTCAAATTCGACAACGATAACCATACCCCACATACGTGAGGCCCTCCTGAAGGTTGACCAGAACATTCTCAAACTCGACTCTGGCTTCGACCTGACCGTAAGGACTCACAATCAGCCCAGGGTCAACTTCAAGGTTGCCGAACTTATAAGAAATCTGAAGGACTTCAACGGCCGGCTTATAGTACAGACTCTTTTCCTGCGGGGAACCTACAGGGGCAGGACCATCGACAACACAACTCCCGAAGAGCTGGAAGCGTGGCTCAAAGCCCTCGAAATGATAAAGCCTGAAGAAGTTATGATCTACACCATATCGAGAGACACCCCCGATGGAGGCGAGCTTGCAAAGGTGCCGGAAGCTGAGCTTCACCGTATCGCCTCGATGGTAAACAGTATCGGTATCAGGGCAAGCGTATCCGGCTGACATTGAAAACTTATCCGACCATACTCATCTGTCCCCTCGAATGGGGACTCGGTCATGCAGGCCGGATGGCAGCCCTCGCCAGGCGGCTTCAGGACCGGGGCTGTAAGATCATAATAGGCTCAGGGAAAGAGCACCGGGCCTTCTTCACAAATCATCTTCCCGGAACCGGCTTTATCGATTTTCCGGGCTTCAGGCCGCGCTATTCATCAGTTTTTCCCCAATACCTTGCCCTCCTCGCCCAGTTCCCTCTTCTGCTGTTCCATATCGCTTCGGAACACATGAAACTTAAATCACTGCTCAGGAACCATCCCGTTGATATCATAATCAGCGACAACCGCTTCGGGCTCTGGAACAGGAGTGTCAGAAGCGTTTATGTGACTCATCAGATCCTTATACCTTTCCCCCGTCCGTTCAGGCTTACAGAGCCCCTGGGCGTATTGTTCCACCGTTTTTTCATTGGAAAATATGATCTCTGCCTCATACCCGATCTTCCCGGAGCAGAAAACCTCTCGGGACGTCTTTCGCATGGAATGCGTATGCCTCCGGATACCGTCTATGCAGGAATAATGTCGCGATTCCACGTCGGCGATGATCACTCACCGGAGCCGGACGATGAAGGACACCATACCCTTATCCTTTCCGGACCCGAACCGCAGAGAAGCCTTTTCAGGAAGAAAGCAATGGAGGCTCTTAAGGAAAGGACGAAGAAACTCATCGTCCTTGAAGGAAGGCCTCTCGGGAACGGAAAAGCCTCAAACACCGCCAGTACGGTCTCTCACAACGACCTTCCCGGCACCGGGATGCAGAAGATCATCAGGGGAAGCAAAGGAATTGTCTGCCGTCCGGGATACACGACAATCATGGAGCTTGTAAGCTTAGGCCGCAGTGCCCTTCTTGTACCTACACCCGGTCAGACTGAACAGGAGTATCTCGCCGAGTACCTTTCAGGCAGGGGTTGGTTCACCTCGGTGCGACAGAAAGACCTGGATAAAAACTGCATCATCCCTCCGGCGAAGGGGAACTGGTCAGAAGCTTTGATTGAGGAAAGCGGCAGGCTTCTTGAAAAAGCAGTCGATACGATTCTAAACCAGTAAGATGAAAAGGCTCACCCCCAGGAAACCCGTGAAATAGCCCGTCCATACCTGGGCAGGATCGTGCGCGTTGAGTTTCAGCCGGCTCGAAAGTATCATTCCGCTGACAATTATAACAGCAGCCAGGTGAAGAATAAGGCCGGTGTGCATCCTGAACGAAAGCAGCATTACCATTGCTGTCAGAGCTCCTGCAGCTGCGGCATGTATTGATATCTTCCACCAGAAGTTGATCATCGATAATATTATTGCCACTATTGAAGTGGCAAAAATGAACGACTTAAGAAAGAAAGGTATCTGGTATCTGAAAATAATGAATGATGTAGTGCAGTAAAGAATTGACGCAAGAAGAAGGGGTATTATCCTCTCTGTCCTGTCTTCTATGGAATAGGAACTTATCACATTCCTGTACCTGAGAAAGGGAAGGAGTCCGATCGGCAGCAATACGTTGTTTATCAGTACTATTGCCAGCAGAAGGTACTTCACCTGCGAAGGAAGGTATTTCAGGAATGTCGGCGCTGTGAAAAGAATTATAAGTCCGTACACAGGCATGAACAGCGGATGGAAGATGACCGAGACTATCCTGGCCAGTTTAAAGTATGTACCGGATTCCTGCATTTTCTCCATTCAGATCTCTCTCCTTAAGCGGGCCACCGGTATGTTCAGCTGTTCCCTGTATTTTGCAACCGTTCTCCTGGCTATCTGATATCCCTTTTCCTGAAGTATCTCTGTAAGCCTTTCGTCGGTAAGGGGTCTTCTCTTTTCCTCATTCTCGATGCAGTCCTGGAGTATTCTCTTTATCTCTCTTGTCGAGACCTCCTCTCCCGTATCTGTCTGAAGCCCTTCGGAGAAGAAGAATTTAAGGGGGAAAATGCCAAAATGAGTCTGTATGTATTTGCTGTTTGCAACCCTCGACACCGTTGAAATATCAAGACCCGTCATCTCAGCCACATCCTTGAGGATCATCGGCTTGAGCCTGGTCTCGTCCCCGTCTTCAAAATATTCCTCCTGGTAGGAGAGAATGGCGTTCATTGTAAGGAGAAGAGTGTTCTGGCGCTGTCTTATGGCATCAATGAACCATTTTGCGGAATCGATCTTCTGCTTAACGAACATGATCGCATCCTTCATATCCTTCTTCTGCTCCTTGTTCCTTACGTAGGTCTGGAGCATCTCGTTATAGGAAGGACTGAGTCGCAGTTCCGGGACGTTGCGTGAGTTAAGGTGAAGGTCGAATCCGTTCTCGTTCATCTCGAGGATGAAATCGGGGATTATGTGCTGTGAAGTCTTGGAATAGGTGTCACCGTAAAGGCTTCCCGGCTTGGGATTAAGCTTCAGTATCTCATCTATTGCCGCTTTAAGCTCATTCTCAGGAATATTCATCTTCGCCGTTATCTTGTCGTAGTGGCGTTTCGAGAATTCCTCAAAGTAGAGATCGATAACAGTGTAAGCCGTCCTGAGTGAAGGTACCGTACGATCCTTGATTGCCAGCTGAATGAGAAGGCACTCCCTGAGTGAGCGAGCTCCCACGCCCGGAGGATCGAGATCCTGAATGATATGAAGGACCTCTTCCAGTTCTTCCTCATTGGTCGGGATATTCTGAAGGAAGGCAAGATCGTCGACAATGTTTTCCAGTTCCCTTCTCAGGTAACCGTCCTCGTCGATGTTCCCCAGGATATATTCTCCAAGCACCTTCTGCTTTTCGGTAAGGTCCCTCAGGCCCAGCTGCGACTGCAGATGCTCATGGAACGACGATCCGGCTGAGAAAGGGATCTCGCTCCTTTTCTCGTCCTCCTTGCTGTAGTTGTTTGTCTGAAGCCGGTATTCAGGGATTTCATCCTCTTCAATGTAATCGTCGAGCGTGAACTCCTCCTGATCCCTGTCGTCGTCGTTGTATTCCTCCTCTTCCTCTCCGTTGTTGTTTATCTCGTCCACATCATCATCGGGTCCTTCCTCCAGGGCCGGATTCTCCTCGAGCTCCTTCTTGATCCTCTGTTCAATCTGGATCGTGGGGATCTCAAGCAGCTTGATCATCTGGATCTGCTGGGGAGACAGTTTCTGAAGAAGTTTCTGTTGCAGCTTTTGCTTTAACATCCGGTGCAGTTAAAGAGGTTATCGGCAAAGATACATTTAAAATTCAGCATTTTTGGGCGTTCGCGGAAAGGGTATAACATCCCTTATATTCATCATCCCTGTCATAAAGAGGATCAGTCTTTCAAATCCAAGGCCGAACCCGCTGTGGGGCGCCGTCCCGAACTTCCTGGTCTCGAGGTACCACCAAAGGTCCTTTTCGGGAAGATTCAGCTCCCTGATCCTCGAAAGGAGCTTTTCATGATCCTCCTCCCTCTGCGACCCTCCTATTATCTCGCCTATCCCGGGGAAGAGGACATCCATCGCCCTGACAGTCTTTCCGTCTTCATTCTGCTTCATGTAAAAGGCTTTTATCTCCTTCGGGTAATCGGTAAGTATCACAGGTCGTTTGAAATGATCCTCAACCAGATAACGTTCATGTTCCGCCTGAAGGTCCCTTCCCCATCCCACCGGGAACTCCCATTTCCTTTCTGCTGCTGTGAGAATATCCACGGCTTCCGTATATGTTATCCTTACGAAGCTGTTATCCACGACGAATTTCAGTCGTTCGACAAGATATTTGTCAATCATTTCATTGAGAAATGTCAAGTCGTCACTGCAGTTTTCAAGAGCGTATCTTATGAGGTACTTGACGAAATCCTCGGCAAGGTCCATATTGTCATTAAGGTCGTAGAATGCCATTTCCGGTTCGATCATCCAGAACTCGGCAAGATGCCTGGGTGTATTTGAATTTTCTGCCCTGAAGGTCGGACCGAAGGTATAGATCTCTCCAAGGGCGAGGGCTCCAAGTTCTCCTTCAAGCTGACCCGATACAGTAAGGTTAGTCTCCTTTCCGAAGAAATCGTTACTGTAGTCAATCTTTCCATCTTCGGTAAGAGGAAGATCTTTAAGGTCGAGGGTAGTCACATGGAACATCTCCCCTGCTCCCTCAGCGTCGCTTCCTGTTATTATCGGCGTATGGAGGTAGTAGAATCCCTTGTCGTTAAAGTATTTATGAATAGCAAAGGCCATAGCGTGCCTTATCCTGAAGACTGCTCCGAAGGTGTTTGTGCGGAAGCGGAGATGTGCATGTTCCCTGAGAAACTCCATCGAGTGACCTTTTTTCTGAAGTGGATAAGTCTCAGCGTCGCATTTACCGTAAAGAAGGATCTCTGAT
>MTKZ01048076.1_pt1 | contig 10071 bp, 7 predicted proteins | sample 1042781 | NCBI WGS metagenome assembly MTKZ01 (sample SAMN06212207, study PRJNA360539) | anaerobic digester metagenome | biome: Wastewater treatment plant; material: sludge; isolation source: anaerobic digester fed with sludge from wastewater treatment plant | place: Denmark: WWTP Viborg ...
GCAGCGTGACAAGTTTTTTGACATTAAAACTTGACATGTTACCCGGAGACATGGCAAGCTTGGGCTATGGAACAACGCAAGGCTAGGCCGAAAAGCGCGATGGGGGTTGTCCGGCGAAACGTGAGCGCCGGCGGATCAAGGCTCTGGACTTACGCTGACTTTGCGAGCCTGCCGCCAGCCGCCGTCAGCCAGGCCCTGTCGCGCCTCAGCAGGGAGGGCGTGCTGCAGCGCGTGCGCAAGGGCGTCTACCACAAGCCCGAGCAGACAGTCGTCGGCCCCAGCCGGCCGCGGGAGTCCGCTGTGGTGTTCAAAGTGCTCGGCGGCAGAGCACGACCGACAGGCCCCACTGCCGCCAACGTCCTCGGCTTCTCGACGCAGACGTCACCGGTGGCGGTGTATGCCGTTTCGGCGGCAAACAAGCCGTCGCGCCTTGAGGGCGCCAGAGTCATCCCGCGCCGCCCTGAGCTGCCGCGATCTCTGGGCGCCGAGGACGCCGCCATCCTGGAGATTCTTCGAGACCGGGGCCGCTGGGCCGAGCTATCGCCGGAAGAGACGGTGGCAAGGATGCAGAAGCTGCTGCGCGAGGAAGGCCGTTACGAACGGCTTGCACGGGCGGCTGAGAAGGAGCCGCCCAGGGTACGGGCCATGCTCGGCGCGCTCGGCGAGACGATCGGGGCGCCCGAGGCTGTGCTGCGGAGGCTTCGGCAGTCGCTGAACCCGCTCTCGAAGTTCGAGTTCGGCGTGTTTCGCGTGCTGCCGAACGCTAAGGAGTGGCAGGGGAAGATAGTGGAAGGAGTTGGACCTGCAGATATGAGCATACAAAGCGTATGGGAGTTCATCACCGATGTCCCGGATGATGCCGCCGCGCTGGCTTCGGGCGAGTTGGCCAGCCTCTTGACGGTCTGGGAAGCACAGCGGGCAAAACTGAAGGATACTGAGCAGTTTCACGCGTTCAATGAGCGTCTGGCGCGCGAGTGGGCTATCGAAACGGGCATTCTGGAGAGGCTGTATGACATCGACCGGGGGGTTACTCAGCTTCTCATCGAGAAAGGGCTGGATGAAGCGCTCCTCGAGCACGGGTCAACAAGCAAGCCGCCGGCCTATGTCATCCAGCTGATAAAGGACCAGCGCGATGCACTTGAGGGCCTGTTCGATTACGTAGCGGAGCGAAGACCGCTTTCCACGGCATACATCAAGGAGCTTCATCACCTGATGGTGCAGCACCAGACGCATACTGACGCCGTAGATTCGCTGGGCCGAAAAGTGCAGGCGCCGCTCATCAAGGGCGATTACAAGAAGCTGCCCAACAATCCGGCACGCCCGGATGGGACGACGTGCACCTATTGCCCTCCCGAGCACGTTGCTGCCGAGATGGACCGCCTCATAGAGATGCACCATGGCCATCGCGACAATGTACCAGTCGAGATTGCGGCAGCCTGGCTGCACCACAGGTTCACGCAGATTCATCCGTTCCAGGATGGCAACGGCCGAATTGCACGATCGCTCGCCTCACTGGTATTCATACAGGCTGGCCTTTTCCCCCTGGTTGTCCGCCGTGACGACCGAATCGCCTACATTTCGGCGCTGGAGGAGGCTGATGCTGGCGACCTGAAGCCACTGGTGGATTTGTTTGTGAAGCTGCAGACCGACCAGTTCAAGAAAGCAATCAGGATTTCGGAGCAGGTACTGACCGACAACCGGCCACTGGACGAGCTGGTTGGCGGGGTGGTCGAGGGCCTTCGGCAAAAACAGAGGCAGGAACGAGAGGCTCTCCAGACCGTGTTCCGCCATGCAGAGCTTCACGAGGAGACGGTCCTTTTGGAGCTCGAGCAGTTGCGAAACAAGCTGCTACCGCAGATCAGAGCGATCAACAGCGACTTCGGCTGCGTCGTGGACCGTTCGAGCACGGATAACGACTACTGGTGGCGGAGCGACGTGGTTGAGACAGCCCGGCGATTGCACTACTACGCCAATACCCAGGCGTACCGGTCCTGGGTCAGGCTGCGGCTGTTCTGGGACCGGACTGCTCACCTCGTCTTCTCGTTCCACGGGGCCGCATTTGATTTTGAAGGGGTAATGGCATGCAGCGCCTTCGTGCAGTTTGAGGACGAGGAGGAGGAAGGTGACAAGACCAGGACTCTGGCGCCTGTGACCGCGGAACCATTCCTGTTCTACTACAGCGAGACCCAGGAGGCCACCAGGAACAGGTTCGCTGCGTGGCTGAAAGATGTGATGGTGCAGGCCTTGTCCGAGCTGCAACGGAACCTGTAGAATGCCCGCCCTCCTGCTCAACCAGCTCGACCAGCTCAAGAACCCAGATGCGAGGGTGGTGCTGGCGCGGCTCAGTGAAGGGGAGCGGCTCAGCCGCGTGGTGGATGCAGCAGAAGGTTTGTCCACGGGTGACAACGCCCGGTTCGTTCGGGGGTTCTGGGAAGTAGGTCTTAGGTGCCCTAGCTGGGTACGGTACGCCGGGGCGGACGTTACGAACCAGTTATATGGGGGGCGGGAACTACTGGTGCGCTGGGACGATGGATCAGGGCCGCTTGCCACAAGCCCTCAGGCCCGCATACAAGGCGTTTCGATGTGGGAGCGGACAGGTGTTCTCGTCGGGCGCATCCGTGGCATATCGGCAAGTGCGTACACGGGTGGTGCGTTCGACAAGAGCTGCCTAGCAGTCTGCCCCAAGGGTAGCAACGTTCCAGTCGCCGCACTCCTGTGCTACCTGTCGTCGCACGAGTACCGGGTGGATGTCCGGAGGCTCGACCAGAAACTTGGTGCGGCAGCCAGCGCTCTGCTCTCCGTGGCATATGCAGAGGGCCACTGGCAGAAGGTGGCTGAGGAGCAGTACCCGAACGGGCTGCCCGAGCCGTATTCGGACGACCCCACGCAGTGGCTGTTCCACGGCCACCCGTCGGGCAGCGTGGTGTGGGATGAACAGGCGAAGTGGACGCGCCATGGGCCGCCGCGGACGGATTCGACGGTGCTGCAGGTGGCCGTGGCGCGCCTGCTGGGCTACCGCTGGCCGGCCGAGCAGGACGCGGAGATGCGCCTGGCGGACGAGCAGCGGCATTGGGTCGAGAAAGCCGCCGAACTGCACGAGTTCGAAGACCCGGACGGGGTGGTGTGCGTGCCGGCGGTTCTGAAGGAGAGGAGCGCCGCCGACCGCCTGCGCGATGTGCTGGCCGCGTCCTTCCCCGGCAAGTGGAGCCTGAGCCTGGAGGAATCGCTGCTGGAGGCGGCGGGGTACAGGGGCAGGGGCGTGGAGGCGTGGCTGCGGGACGGGTTCTTCCAGCAGCACTGCCAGCTCTTCCACCATCGTCCGTTCATCTGGCACATCTGGGACGGGCGCAGAGACGGCTTTTCGGCGCTGGTGAACTACCACTGGCTCGACCGGGCGAAGCTGGACAAGCTGACGTACAGCTACCTTGGCGACTGGATAAGCCGGCAGAAGCAGGCGGCCCAGGCCGGCACGCCCGGCGCCGAGGGGCGCCTCGGCGCGGCGCAGGACCTGCAGGCAAAGCTGAAGCTCATCAGCGACGGCGAGGCGCCCTGCGACATCTACGTGCGCTGGAAGGCGCTGGCCGAGCAGCCCATCGGCTGGGAGCCCGACCTGAACGACGGCGTGCGGCTGAACATCCGGCCGTTTGTGACCGCGGGGGTTCTGCGATGGAACCCGAACATCAAGTGGAACAAGGACCGGGGGAAGGACCCCGACGGCTCGGAGCGGATCAACGACCGGCACCTGACGCTGGAGGAGAAACGGGGGGCAAGGGGGAGTTGAGCCAGGCGCGCCCAAGCGTGGAATGGCATGGCGCAAACATTAAATATAGCAAAGACCGGAATATAACTTGCGTATTTGCACAAAATCTGCATAATAGAGTTTTAGAGTGCGCAAAGCGCAGGTTTGAGGCGTCCCGCGGGCCGTCGGGAGACTATCCCGGCAAAGATGGCGCCGAAGCCGGAGGATCAGGATATGTTAGTCGAGTTCAGCGTCAGCAACTATCGGTCCATAAGAGACAGGGTGACACTGAGCCTTGTTGCCTCTGCCGACGAAAGCCACCCGAGCAACTACTTCAAGGATGTCGCCGGCAAGCACCGTCTGCTGAAGACAGCCGCCATCTACGGCGCGAATGCCTCGGGCAAATCGAATGTCATCGCCGCCCTCCACACGATGCGGCGGGTGATACGGGAGTCGCACACGGCCCAACGGGGAGAGCCGATCCCGGTTGTCCCGTTCAGGCTTGATAAGCAGACCGCCAATGCTCCAACGGAGTTCGAGATCGTGTTCATCATTGACAGCGCGCGCTACGTGTATGGCTTCGCCGCCGACCNNCGCCGCCGACCGGGAGCGCATCCACGGCGAGTGGCTGACGGAAGCGGGCCTGGGCGGCGCGCGGGTTGTGCCCCGGAATCTTTTCCAGCGGTCGCTGCAACCGGACGGAATAGCGTACAGGCAGGAGTTCGGCGCGCACTGGAAACCGGCGAAGACGGGCATCGCGGACGATACGCTCGAGAACCAGCTCTTCCTGTCCAAGTTCGCTCAGAACAACCATCCAATAGCAGGCCGGGTGTTGGACTGGTTTCGCGAGAGGCTCCGCTCGATGTCCAGTGAGCCGGAGGACGCGGGTGAACTAGCCTATACAGCGAGCCTGTGTGACAAGGAGGAGAAGACTCGAGAGCGCGTGCAACAGATGCTTCGCGATGCGGACCTTGGTATTGAGGACTTTGCCTGCAGGAAAGTGCCGCGGCAGGAATCGCGCGAGTGGCAGAGGCTACCGAGTTCAGTCCGGAAGAGAATACTCAAGGACATGGGCGAGCGGGCCGACCCGACGGTTCTGCAGGCGATCCTGACGAAACACCAGATGACCGACGGTTCTGGCTTCGCGGAGTTCGATCTCAAGCGGGACGAGTCCAGCGGCACCCAGAGGTTCTTCTCTCTGGCTGGCCCGTTCATCGATTCGATGAGGAGCGGGAACATCCTGTTCTGCGACGAGCTGGACTCCAGCCTCCACCCGGCCCTTTCGCGTGCGCTCGTGCGAATGGTTCACCAGAACACGACCACCCCGTTCCAGTTCGTGTTCACGACCCACGACTGCTCTTTGCTCGACGCGGACCTGCTGCGGCGTGACCAGGTGTGGTTCACTGAAAAGAACAAGTCGATGGCCACCGACCTTTACTCGCTGTCCGACGTCAAGCCAAGGAGCGGCGAGAACTTCAGGAAGGGTTATCTCAACGGCCGCTACGGCGCCATCCCGTTTCTCGGGGAGTTCACGTTTTGAGAGGCCCGGGCGCCAAAGGCGACTTTCGCAGGAAGGGGCCGTCTCGGGAACCGAGGCGCACCGTCTACATCATCTGCGAAGGCGACAAGACGGAGTACAGCTACTTCAGGGCCATAAGGCGGGAATTGCGGCTCAGGTCCGTCCACATCGAGATCGACCCCGGTTCACGGTCTGGCTCGGACCCCGTGAGGATGGTTGACTACGCGCTCGCCAAGCAGCAGGCAGAAGACTACGACGCCGTCTGGTGCGTGTTCGACGACGACGGGCGCTGCCGCGCGTCCGAGGCACTCCAGATGGCCGAGGACGCTGACATGGGTGTAGCCTTCTCCAACCCGTGCTTCGAGCTGTGGTACCTGCTGCATTTCAGTTACTCGACCAGCGCTTGCGACCAGGCCAAGATGGAGAAGCGGTTGCGGAAGCACCTTCCCGGCTACGACAAGGGCGCGGACGTCTTCGAGCGCCTGCCCGATAGATCGGTTGCGGCAAAGAACGCGGCCAACCTTCGCAAGCATCACGAGGCGGCCGGGAACAAGTCCACCGACAACCCTTCCACGAACGTATATGAGCTTGTGGAGTTCCTCTTCGCTCTGCAGGATCCCGGATGATACTGGAGACAGCCCGCGATGTCACGTAGCAGAGACTGGAACGAAGGCCTGGCAAAGGATCTGAGAGACCCAGAGTTCGCGCGGGAGTTCGTGCGCGCGGCAATCGAGGAAGGCGCCTCGGTTCAGACCGCGCTTGGCAAGGTGGTCAGGGCCTACGGCGTCACTGAATACGCCGGGATGTCTGGCATGGCCGCGCCGCACGTGCTGCGGGCCATCAACCCCAGGCACAACCCCACGCAGGAGACGCTGAACCGGCTTCTGGCCCCACTGGGCCTGCGGCTGACCGTGGCCGCGCTCGAGACTGCGGGCGACAGGGCAGCCTGATGACAACCGTCCTTGACGCACTGACAGACTCTCTGAAGTCAGCCGTGGCAGGCAGCAGCCATCTGGCCGCGCCCACAGCGGTGCTGTGGACCGACAGAGACAGGGAGTGGGAAGAGATAGTTCCTCTCCTGCGCCCGCGGATTCCCATTCTCACCCTGGGGCCGTTCGACCCCGGCGCCCTCACGGGGCCGGCCATCTGGATCCGGTGCATGCTCAGCCGCTCGCTGCCGGAGGCCGAAGCGTGGGATGCCGCGACGGCTCCGATTGTGTATCTGCCCGGCTACAGCCGCGCCGACCTGCGCGCCGTGGAGGACTGCCCGGAGGAGATCAAGGCGCTCGCCTGCCTGCAGTACAGCGGGCTCATCTGGAGCCAGACGAACAACCGCGACTGGACGCTGGCCGCGTTTGTTCAGACCCGGGCCGGAGGCCTGGGAATCGCCGTCGCTTCCGACCGGGCGACCATCGAGTCGCTCCGGCGAGCGGCGCCCGTTCTTGCCGAAGCGCCGGTGGAAGAGCTGCGCAGGAACGCGCCCATCAAAGCAGGCTATCTGAACGGACTCGTGGCGCCGGACCTGCAGCGGCTCCTGCTGCTCTGGATGAACGACCCGCCGGGCCAGAAGGCGAAGAGAGCGCCGGCCGAGTGGGAGGCCTTTTGTTCGTCCTGTCTTGACACGCTGCATTTCGACCCTGAAAAGGACGGCGAGCTGCACGCCGCGGAGTTGCTCGCGGAGCAGGAGGGGGAGTGGAAGGCCGTCTGGCAACGCTTCTGCGAGGCGCCGGGCAACTACCCGGCGGTCCCGGAGCTTCTTCGGAAGACCAGGACCGGCGGCGTTATGCACTACGAACCGCGCGAGGTCTGGCCGCAGGACAACGAGGCTGAGGAGAAAGCGCTGCGCGCGGCGCTCGCCGGCCTGGCCAAATCGCCGCCTGCCGACGCGGCGGAAGCCGTGAGGAAGCTCGACTCCGAGCACGGACGTCGCAGGGAGTGGGTGTGGGCGAAGCTGGGGCAAACGCCGCTGGCCTCCGCGCTGGAGCATCTCGTGACGCTTGCCGATGCGGCGAAGCCCCTGGGCAGCGATGACCCGCACAAGATCGCGGAGCGCTATGCCGCCGAAGGGTGGCAGGCCGATGCGGCGGCCGTGAGGGCTCTTGCGAGCGTCGGCGCCGGTCCGGACTCGAAGGCGGTCGCGGCTGTGCTGAACAGCCTGTACCGCCCGTGGCTCACCACGGTCTGCGAAGGCTTCCAGGCGGCCGCGGCAAAGACGCCGCTCACCAGAACGCCGGTCGAAGTATCGGAGGGCACGGCGGTTGTTTTCGTGGATGGCCTGAGGATGGATGCGGCCATGGCCATGCGCGATAGGCTGCACGAGGCGGGCTTTGAGTGTGAGACCCGCTGGCGCTTCGCCGCGCTGCCGACCGTGACCCCCACGGCCAAGCCGGAGGTTGCGCCGGTTGGGGATGTGTTCGGTCCGGGGCCGGAACTGGCGCCGGCGAGAGATTCGGGCGCGGTGGCAGGCATTGACGCTATACGAGGCGCGCTCGAAGCGAAGGGCTTCCAGGTGCTGGCTCAGGACGAGACGGGGGATCCGAGCGGGCGGGCCTGGGTGGAGGCTGGCAAGATAGACGAGGCCGGACATCAGCAGGGCTGGAAGCTGGCGCATCGGTTGGCTCAGGAACTCAGGACGGTGGTGGAGCGGGCGCAGGACCTGCTCGAGGCGGGCTGGAAGCAGATCGCAGTCCTTACCGACCACGGGTGGCTTCTGTGCCCGGGCGGGTTGCCAAAGCACGAGCTTCCGGAGGTCGCGACCGTTGTTCGCAAAGGCCGCTGCGCCAGGCTGAAGGATGGAGCGAAGGTGGATTGCCAGACCGTGCCGTGGCACTGGGACCCGGATGTCTCCATCGCCGTCGCTCCGGGCATGAGCTGCTTTGTGGCCGGCAAGGACTACGAACACGGGGGGCTGAGCCCGCAGGAGTGCGTGACGCCCGTGCTCCTGGTCAGCGCGGGCGCCAGCGCCCGGCAGGTGGAGATTGTCAGCATCCAGTGGCGCGGCCTGAGGTGCAACCTGCAGGCGACCGGCGCCGAGGGGCTGTCGGCAGACCTGCGCCAGAAGGCCGGCGACCCGTCATCGTCCCTGGTGCAGCCGAAGGCTTTCGACGCTGGCGGCAAGGCATCGCTTGTTTGCGAAAACTATGATCTGGAAGGACAGGCTGCGCTGGTTGTGGCCTTTGACCCCGCGCAGCCGGGCAGTCCGCTGACACAGCAGCATACGACCGTTGGAGGTGGCGAGTGAGCGCAGAGCTCGATTCGGTAGACAGGCTTGCGGTTGAGGCCTTTCCCGGGCTTATCGTGCGCAAGGATCTTGCGCGCTTGTTCAAGGGACGGTATCCCGTACCCACGTACGTCGGTGAGTTCCTCTTGGGGCGCTACTGCGCCACGACCGACGAGAAGGAGATCGAGGAGGGCATAGGGATCGTGGAGCGTCAGCTTCGCGAGCGCGCGGTCAAGGCCGGTGAAGAGGAGCTGTTCAAGTCCATGGCTCGCGAGCGCGGGACGGTGAAGATCATAGACCTGATCACCGCCCGTCTGGACGCTTCCACCGACAGCTACGTCGCCACGCTCCCGAGTCTCAGGCTTCACGACGTCCGCATTGAAGCAAGCCTTATCCACGACGCGAACGAACGGATGCTGACCGGCGGTTTCTACGCAGAGATCGAGATGGAGTACGATTCGACCATCGCTCAGGAGAAGCACGGGCGGCCATTCGGAATCGTGGGCCTTCGCCCGATTCAGTTGAGCAAGAGGGAGGTGCTGTCCGACCTCGTCAACGGCCGGGACATGTTCACCACAGCCGAGTGGAAGCAGTTCCTGCTCCGCAGCGCCGGACTGGAGCCTGCGGCGATGACGGAACGGGCGGCGGACGTGCTTCTGCTGCGGATGGCGCCGTTCGTGGAACGCAACTTCAACGCCGTGGAACTTGGTCCCCGGGGCACCGGCAAGAGCCATCTCTTCCAGCAGGTGAGCCCCTATTCGCACCTGGTGAGCGGCGGCAAAGCGACAGTCGCGCGCATGTTCGTCAACAACTCGACAGGGCAGCGGGGGCTGGTCTGCCAGTATGACGTCGTCTGCTTCGATGAGGTCAGCGGCATAACCTTCGACCAGAAAGACGGCGTCAACATTATGAAGGGGTACATGGAGAGCGGCGAGTTCAGCCGCGGCCGCGAGAGTATCCGAGGCGATGGTTCCATAGTGATGGTGGGCAACTTCGAGGTGGATGTCGAGCACCAGCAGAGAGTGGGGCATCTGCTCGGCCCCATGCCGCCGGAGATGCGCGATGACACGGCGTTTATGGACAGGATTCACGCTTACGTTCCGGGCTGGGATGTGCCGAAGATGGAGCCGACGCTGTTCACCAATCACTACGGGCTTGTGAGCGACTTCCTGAGCGAGTGCTGGACGAGACTGCGCGCCCAGAGCCGTGTTTCCACGGTTCAGGGCCGCATCGAGTTCGGGGGCGCTCTGAGCGGGAGGGACGCGAACGCTGCCCAAAAGACCGCAAGCGCGCTTTTGAAACTGCTGCACCCATCGTCGGAGGCCGAAGTCCCCGAAGAGGATGTGGAATGGGCCGCCCGGCTGGCGCTGGAATGCCGCCGGCGCGTGAAGGAGCAACAGAAGCGTATCGGCTCCGCGGAGTTCCGCAACACGTCGTTCAGTTACCGTATGGGGTACGACGGAGTTGAGCAGTTCGTAGTGACACCAGAGCTTCAGAGCGCTGACACGATTGGCCTGGATCCGCTGCCGCCCGGTCACGTTTGGGCGATCAGCCCCGGAGGACAGGACGAGGGCAGCGGGCTGTATCGCCTGA
>MTKZ01011351.1_pt1 | contig 10070 bp, 9 predicted proteins | sample 1042781 | NCBI WGS metagenome assembly MTKZ01 (sample SAMN06212207, study PRJNA360539) | anaerobic digester metagenome | biome: Wastewater treatment plant; material: sludge; isolation source: anaerobic digester fed with sludge from wastewater treatment plant | place: Denmark: WWTP Viborg ...
AAACCAAGCGCGAGCAAAAAAACGCCAGCCAAGTCCCACCAGAAAGATACAAGCTTCCCAGCATGTCCAGGACTGGAACTTGGCGGAGCATTGAGGTTTTCTAGCGGTTTAGGTTTTATGCGCGAGTCTGAACCAGCCAGCTTTTTGGCTTTTTCATCTTTGGGGACGGTTTTCGTCTTGGGCTTAGGCATCGTGAAATAAGCTTTCCTTGCTTAATAGACTGCAAATTCTGTGCCAGGTCGTTTGAAGGCACACGGCTTATTGATCTTGGTCTGTTTGGGTTTCTGGGGTTGGCTTAACTTCAGTGCTAGTAGCTTCTGCTTCCATCTTCATCAGGTTTTGTGCCACGCTTTCTAAGGCAATGCGTTGTTTGCGGTAAAGATCGGCTTCAGAAACAGACAGTTTGCGTGCCACCTCGCGCACTTTTTCCCCCTGGATAAACTTGAGATCCAAAATATTATATAAAATCCAGTCGGAAGTATACTTACGTTCCCCTTCCGGCCTTATTTGCTCGATAGCTTGCTTCAACAAGGCACGTAAAGCGTTCGTGCGGCTGCCATCGTACGATTTGCTTTCCGCCTGGACAATTTTGAGCTCTAAAAGCGAACTATTGGTCAGTTTAGGCCCACCCCAATAGTGAGAAAGGGCATCTTTAACCCAGTCCACAAATTCCGGCGGGACATGCTGGGCGCCGTTGCGATATAGACCCCGTTGGTTATAGCTAGCGCTGGCAATTAGCTCTTGAATGTAATCAACTTCCGGCTGGAGTGTTGATAGTGATTCCAGCACTTGCATTTGTAACGCCCGATCTTTGAGCGCTAAAGTTGCCCGTTCTGCTAACAAGTGCACCGCCTTTAACTGCTCAGGCTCGAATTTTTGATCAGCTTCTAGCGGAAAGCCGCAGATGCCGAACAAGCGGTATTGCCCTGGTTCGTCTAACTCGTATTCCAAAGGGATTAGGCCGAAACCATCCAAGTGATAAATTTCCCTTGCTTCTTCGTGGGAATGATGAATTTTTTGGATGAGTGCATCAGAAACGGGCAAATGGTCTAAGATATGGCGGTCGCCCGCATGAATGATATAAGAAACCGTGCTGCCTTCCAAAACGGCAATAAAAGCTCCAGGCACTTGCAGTTGATCGCAAATCGAGGCAGTGATGATTTCCAAGAATTGATCAAGATCCTTCTCCGTGAGCATGCGTTCTTCTAAGTTGCGAATCAAGCTCAAATCTTCTCGATCTGCACCGAAAAAGAGCGCTTTTTCCAGCGCAGGTGCCACTAAAGTGATCACATATTCCAAGAGCATAATCGTCGCGATCATCACCACGGGCACAAACGGGTTATAGGGGTTCCCATAGAGTTCTCCATAGCGGCGGACCACGGTAGTCATCCCCAAGGTAACCACAGCTACGAAAGGTCCGCGCATCATCCAGCGGAAAAGGCGGCTTTTAATTGCGCGGTCGGTCCAATTGAACCCGAAGAACGAAACCACATAAGCCATTGCCATCAACGAGACCACTGTGATAATGCTGCCAATTAAGTTCAAGATCCAAAAGAAATCTGGGTTACGATAGAAAAGCTGGCTGCCATGCAGCAAGAATAGAATTGAAATAACAGCCGGTGCAATTGTGCCCACACAGAGGTACAACAACCGCCGGCGTGTGGTTGTGGTGTTGCTGCGCCGCACTGCCCGTCCCAAGTTATAAAACGAAAGGCCATTTACCAATATGTAATACAGGTCAAAAAACCGCGTGCCGTCAGTGCGCAGCAGGTAAGGCATAGGGCTCTCCTGGGGAGCCAAACTGCCGACCGTAATGCCTGCAGGAATAAGTGCAATCCAAACCAGCGCGATGACATAAAAAATTCTCACCAACCAGGTGCGCCGCCCTCGGCTAGGCCTTCCCGTTATCGTCAGCAATGCATCTGAAAAATGGAAATAGGCTGCTGGCAGCATCGCCATAGCTGCCCAGCGAATTTGCAACCACAGTTGAATCAATTCTGGTGAATTGGAAATATTGGCAATGGTTTCTGTGGTAAACATCAACGCCAGCGCCGCCATCACGATCACAAACGTGCGCGAAAGCTTATCCTTCAGGTTAAACCCCGAGGAGTACATTAATAAAGCAATAGCCGTGATCGCTACGCCGGCAGTAAATATCTGCGAGAGTATCTCCAGGACTGAAGTTACTGTAACCTGTAAAAGTGAGTTCGAAATTGAAAAAACCATCACACGCGTTTTTCGAAGAATAGTGCCATTTCTTGATTGGGGAAATATTGATCAACGTAACCGCATAGTTGATAACCAAGCTTGAGCATCATCTTAATCGCTGGGTCGTTACGGATTTGCAATTCCGTCAGAATACGGTAAGCCCCACGGTCATGCGCCCAAGCTTCGCCGGCTAAAAGCATGCGGCTGCCGATGCCCTTTCGCCGCAACCCTCGTGCCACCACCAAATCGCTCACCCGGGCGGTAGCTCTAAAGCGCCGCAACTCCAAAGCCACATAAGCAATCACCTCATCCAAAACACAGCCAACAAAGATGGCATCCGCTTCATCCCAAGAGGCTAAGAGTGCTTCTTCATCCCTTGGGTAACTGAGCGTCACCGCTCGAGGAAGGTGAATGCGCTGGAAACTACGCGAAAAGTTATCTTTCCCATCCAGTACTTCCATTTTGTAAGCATAGGCACTCTTAGAAGCATGATCCAATGCAATCATGCGGTCTAAATCTGCCTGCCGCGCGGCGCGAATCTCTAACTCTGCCATAGCTTAATCATATCCTATTCTGGTGGCACCGTCACTTTGATGACAATTACGCATGCTGAGGTTTCAATACCCTGATTATCCAGCGCGACCAAGCGCAGCATATACTCCCCAGGGACTAGATCCGTTGTGTACCAATAACCTAAGCTGCTCTCTAGCTGCACGCCGCTGCCGGCGGCGATCACTTGCCAGTTTGGCTCGCCCATAGTGGAATACTCGTAGCGGTAAGAGCCGTAATTAGGTGTGTTCACCGAACCAATTATCTCCACCACACCGCTGACTTCGTCACCATGCTTGGGTGAGGAGATTTCCAGTACGCCTGCAACACAGTTGCTATCGATGCCCTCGATTTGCGCTTGAGGATAGGGCGTTGGGGTTGAGGTAGCATCCGTCGGGATAACCTCTGGCAGCGTTGCCGTCGGAGTGATCAAAATCTCAATCGTAGGAGTGGCGTAAAGCGGTTGCTGCGCAATCTCGCCTACCAAAAATGTTGCCACAATGAACTCCCCTACAGCGAGCAAGCCCAACAGCACCAAAACCGTTGTGGCAGAAGCCACTTTTTCATGTGCCACTTGCCGTTCCAGCCCGAAGACCGAGCTGCGGCGCTCCTCGAGCGCAATCGCCAAACGGCGCAGATAGACAATCCCAACCACACCTAAGATCAGATAGATGGGGATCTCCATCTCGGCGAGGAATTTAATGATGGCGTCCATAGGCGTCTAAAGGGTAGAGCAATATTGCCAGAGCAATGAATGCCTAGAGCTCAGCCAGCACTCCTTTTATCAGTGTGGTCAGCTTAGGGACGATTACTTTGCCAGCTTCCAGCACCTCCTCATGGGAAGCGACATTTTTGCCGCTGAGGTCAATTTTATTAGAAATGCCGGAAATTCCCAGCACTTTCATACCTCCATGCTTCGCCACAATGGCTTCGGGCACCGTAGACATCCCCACGGCGTCTGCACCGGCTTGGCGCAAGAAGCGGCAGTCGGCTGGCGTCTCAAAGGACGGGCCAGAAAGGCACACGTACACTCCCTGCCGCACCGCAAGTGCATTGGCAGCACTGACACGTCTCGCTAGCTCGAGTAAACCTAGGTCATAGACTTGACTCATATCAGGGAAGCGCGGCCCAAATTCATCTAAATTAGGTCCGCGTAAGGGGTTTGGTCCCGTCATGGGCAGCAACGAGAGGTGATCTGTGATGAGCATCAAGTCTCCCGGGGAAAATTCTGGGTTCAGCCCGCCAGCCGCGTTGGTGAGGATGAGCGTGTGTACGCCCAAACGCTGCATCACGCGCACGGGCAAGCCAATACGGGACATGCTGTGCCCTTCGTAATAGTGCGCCCTGCCCTGCAGCACCAGCACAATCTTACCTTCCATCCTGCCGATGACTAAGCGCCCTTCGTGACCAGCCACCGTCGAGATTGGCCAGTGAGGAATCTCGCGGGTTAGAATAATGACCGGATCCTCGACTGCCTCAGCCAGAGCGCCCAACCCGGAGCCAAGCACCAAGCCAATCTGCGGTTGAAGGCTGATACGCTCCCTAATATATGCCGTCGCGGCATCAATTTGCTCTATGGTAATGAAATCAGACATGCGCACCTCACAAATGTATGTCTGGTTATTATAACATTTGGAAAAAGAACCGCCCAAATAACCCTAACTTAAAGCGTAGAAACATAGACACATGGAAATGTTGATTTGAAGCAATCAAATTATTCACCTAAAGGTGGGAAATAAATTGCGCGGGCTCTTAGGCTCACGCGTTTTTGTTAGTGGGCCCGGAAGGATTCGAACCTTCAACCAAGCGGTTATGAGCCGCCTGCTCTGCCACTGAGCTACGGGCCCCCACACGTTTATTTTATCATACCGATTGGGCTACGCGCTTGTGCCTTGCAGCTTTGCCCAAGAATCAACCAGCGAAATGGTACGGTTGAACACCAGCTGCCCTTCACGGGTGTCGACGCTATCTAAGCAAAAGTATCCATTGCGCATAAACTGGTAGGATTCACCAATCACTGCTTGTGCTAAGGCAGGCTCTAATTTGCAGCTCGTGAGCACTTCCAACGAGCGCGGGTTTAGGTTATCGAGGAAATCCTGACCTTCTTCTACCTCATACGGGTCTTTTTTTGTAAATAGATTATCGTAAAGGCGCACTTCCGCCTCGATGGCGTATTGTGCCGAGACCCAATGGATGGTGCCTTTGACCTTTCGTCCATCTGCCGACATACCCCCGCGCGTTTCGGGGTCATAAGTGCAATGTACTTCGATCACCTGATCATCGGCGTCTTTGACCACCTCAGTACAAGTGATGTAATAAGCATTCATCAAGCGCACTTCGCTACCCGGTGCCAAGCGAAAGTACTTGGGCGGAGGTACTTCCATAAAGTCTTCTTGTTCAATGTAAAGCTCACGCCCAAAGGGTATTTTACGGCTGGTAGTGCACTCTGGATCCTGTGGAAAGTCAGGAACTTCGAACTCTTCCACCTGGTCTGCTGGGTAATTATCCAGCACCACTTTGAGCGGCTTTAGCACAGCCATGCGGCGTTTAGCCCGCAGGTTGAGATCGTCGCGTAAAACGTGCTCCAGCAGCTCCATATCGACAACGCTATTGTTTTTCGCCACGCCAACCACATCAGCAAATTTCCGAATAGCTTCCGGCGTGTACCCTCTGCGCCGCATCCCTGCTAATGTGGGCATGCGCGGGTCATCCCAACCACTAACGTAATTTTGCTGCACAAGCTGAAGCAATTTCCGCTTGCTCATCACGGTGTAGGTTAAGTTGAGGCGGGCAAATTCAATTTGCTGCGGATGATACAGTTCCAGCTCATCCAGGAACCAGTCATACAGCGGACGGTGGTCCTCGAACTCAAGCGTGCAAATGGAGTGCGTGATGCCCTCCACAGAATCGGAAACACAATGGGCATAGTCATACATGGGGTAAATGCACCACTTATTACCCGTGCGATGGTGCTCAGCGTGCAAAATGCGGTACATAATTGGGTCGCGCAGGTTGAGGTTCGGCGATGCCATGTCGATTTTAGCCCGCAGCGTGCGAGAGCCATCTGGAAATTCACCGGCACGCATGCGCCTGAAAAGATCCAAATTTTCCTCCACCGAGCGGTTACGGTAGGGGCTCTCCCGACCTGGCTCGGTGAGCGTGCCGCGGTATTCACGCACCTCGTCTGGGGTTAAGTCGCAGACGTAGGCTTTGCCCTTCTCAATGAGGCGGACCGCATTTTGATAGAGCACTTCAAAGTAATCCGAAGCATAATACTCGCGTTCTCCCCAATCGAAACCTAACCAGCGGATCGTATCCTTGATGGACTCAACATACTCGGTATCTTCTTTTACTGGGTTGGTGTCATCGAAGCGCAGGTTGGTCAGCCCGCCATAATCTTGTGCAATGCCAAAATTCAGGCAGATCGATTTGGCATGCCCGATATGCAGGTAGCCATTAGGCTCCGGTGGAAAACGCGTGTGCACTCTCCCGCCAAAGCGTCCGCTGCGGTTATGTTCGTCGATGATCTCACGAATAAAATTAGTTTTGGGCGAAGTCTGTTCACTCATGGTCTGCCTCTTCCTCTTTGGACTGGCAGAAATTATACCCCGACGGCTTCAAAAGTCGCCTGAAAATTAGGATGGATGTATAATAAATCCAAGCTTAACTGCAGTGCAACATACTTTTTTTGGCTGGATATAAAGTTGTAAATTAGTATATCAGAAGTCCGTATATTTAATAGTTATAGATATACAAAAATGAAGGAGTGTTGAAATGTATAAGCTTCCAATAATTATCAGCTCGGTTCTCTTGGTTATAGTAGTTGTTGCCTGCGCTTACCTGCTGAAATCTTCTCAGCTGACATTAACCGACGCTCAACTGGTCTCCAGCGTGATAACCCTTTTTACCTGTCTGGGGGCCCTGATTTCTGCTACATTTGTTGTGTACAGTTACTTGCAAACGAACCGCATTTTCCTGCTTGGGCAGAGACCGTCATTGCTCATCCAGGTGACGAGTGACCATCTTAATCCAACGCCACAGTCCGAAAATACTGTTCCCTTTACCTTCATTCATTACACAAACACTACTTCCAACGAATTTGATGATCTCACCATTTTGGTAAAACTTAGAATTGGAACCCGAGAAATCGACTTGAGTGACTTGTTTAAACCAAATATGTTCATGGCTGGTCATGATAAAAGGCATAGACGATTTGAAACGCTTTCCTTCCTTGCCAGTCATGGAGCAGACATCAATAAAGAAATAACGTCAGGGAACCAAGTCATACTGTCACTGAGCTACACTTTCACCTTTAACAGTAAGCTCGAAGAAAGAAAAGGCCCAGAATACAAATGGAATTCCGAAATCCAAGAATGGGAACTGGTGTAGTTCGACAGTCTCCCGACGGGGAACTCATAACAACCAGATGAAGCCGATTCCTTGAGGTCGCGGCTTTCCCAGTCCGTTAGGTGACCTCCTGGCCAAATAAATAGGAACAGCATCCGGGCAGGATCAACCTGTGACCCCACCCGAAAAGCGTTTTCCGACCCCCTCAGAACCCAAGCAGCCGCCCAACCTGGTAGATGAGCGTGGAGACGAACCAGACCAGGGCTGTCAGGTAGGCGGCATTAAACAGCATCCACCGGGCGCCTTACTCGTGGCGATGGGCATCAACGCCCGCTTAACCACCGTCTACTATTTAGATTTTTTTCAATCATGTAATCCAACTTTTGTTTCACGCTACAAAAATTAATTTAAAACCCTGTGCATTTAACAACACAGGGTTTTAGGAGGCAACTTGGCTATTCAGCCTTATTTACTCTTGAGCGCTAACTGCCGGCTCAGCGCGCGAATTTGCTCTAAATCATCTGCCTTGGCACTGCCAATAAACTCATGCGTGCCAACAACGTCCCAATTGAGCCGCTCAGCATAGCCCTCGAAAACACCCTTCGCGCCGCCAGACCAAGAATAACTGCCAATATACGCAGCAGTTTTATTACGCACTCCCTTGATTTCTGCCATATTAAGTGCATGTACCATGGCTGGGAACATCGCGCGTTCATAAGTCGGCGCGGCGATCAGCACACCTTGTTTTGTCCACAGCTCAGGAAGAATATAGCTCGGATCCGTCAAAGCGACATTAAAGACTTCCACAGGTACGTTCTCGCTGGCAAGAGCCTGCAAGGCATGCTCCAACGCCCGCTCTGTATTACGATACATAGTGCCATAAAGTACCGTCACCCCCGCCTCGGCACGTTCAGTAGCTAAGCTTGCCCAATACTTGTAAAGCGAGATGATCCGTTCTGGATCTTTACGCCACACCAAGCCGTGGGCTGGTGCAACCATTTGCACTTCATAAGCGCTCAGTTTATCCAATGCTTGCAAAACATGCTTGCTGAAAGCTGCAATGATGTTGGTATAGTAGCGCAGAGCTTCGCGCTCGTAAAAACCTTGGTCACTGGTCTCATCATCGAAAAGCACGCCATCTAGGCAGCCAAAGGAACCAAACCCATCGCAGGAGAACAAAATCTTCTCCTCTACCATGTAGGTCATCATGGTTTCGGGCCAATGCACGAAGGGTGTATAGATAAACTTCAAGGTATTCCTGCCCAGGCTAAGCGTCTGCTCGTGCTTGAGGACTTCCACGTTTTGTTCTATGTTATAGAAATCCTTCATCATTGCGACGGCTTTATTCATCCCCAAGAATTTCGCCTGGGGAGCCAGTTCGCGCAGCCGCAGCAACGCCCCGGAATGGTCCGGTTCCATATGGTTGGTAATCACATAATCCAAGTTTTCTAAGCCAATCAGACTCTCCAGTTGGTTGATGAAATCATCGGTAAAAGTCTCTTTGGAAAGATCGATGAGTGCGTTTTTCTCATCCTTGATCAGATAGGCGTTATAAGTAACACCCTGATTAGAGATCGGCCATAGACCCTCGAATAAATCTGTTGACCTGTCGTTAACTCCCACCCAGAAGATGTTGGGACGAATTTCTATCGGCTGCATAAGCGTCATGCTCCGATAAATTTGCGTACTTCTGGGAGCTGGCCGGCGCTGCCCAAGTATTCGTTCTTCTTAGCAATAAAGTTGGCGTATTCCACCATGAAGATCTTGCCGGGGTCGCGCAAGTCAAATTTTTCGGGATGATCGCGGAAAAACTCGCGATGCACACGCGTCCAAACCAACCTACCATCGGTATCGATGTTAATCTTGGTGACGCCTAAGGTAGCTGCTTTACGGAACTGGGTCGCATCAACACCCTTTGCGCCAGACAGCTTGCCGCCAGCAGCATTAATGCGTTCAACTTCTTCCTGCGGCACCGAGCTGGAGCCGTGCATCACCAGCGGGAAGCCAGGCAGTTCTTTCTGAATCTGCTCCAAAACATCAAAGTGCAGTGATTGCGTGCCAGAGAACTTGAAAGCCCCATGGCTGGTGCCAATCGCTACGGCAAGCGAATCACAACCTGTGCGCTCCACAAAATCGCGGGCTTGCTTGGGGTCGGTCAAACTGGCATTTGACTCATCCACCTGGATGTGTTCCTCGACGCCACCCAGTTGACCCAGTTCAGCTTCGACTACCAAACCTTTGGCATGGGCAGCTTCGACCACGCGCTTGGTCACAGCAATGTTTTCCTCATAGGGCAGCATGCTGCCATCGATCATTACTGAGCTGTAAAAGCCAGATTCGATACAGTCATAGCAGGTAGCTTCATCGCCATGATCCAAATGCACCGCAAAAATGGCTTCCGGGTAGATTTGGTCTGCTGTGCGGATAAGCGCCTCGAGGTAAAGCTTATTGGTATACGAACGAGCACCTTTGCTGATCTGAATGATAAAGGGGGCTTGAGATTGTAAATTGCCTCTGAAGAGACCTTCAATTTGTTCCAAATTGTTGATGTTATACGCGCCAAGGGCATACTTGCCGTAGGCATGTTCGAAGAGTTTTTTTGTGGTAACGATCATTTCTGCTCCTATTCTCAAACGGGATATGTTTGAAATTTTAATTAATTATACACTACCGCGACCTAGGTTTGACCAAATTGGGTTTGGTTTTTACTAGTTCACTTCAAAGCTAATCGATAGATTTGCCGGAGAGCTTCAGCATACATTTGCGGGTCGTGCTGTTGGCGGATGCGCGCGAGCGCCGCAGTACCTTTAATCGCAATTTGACTTGGATCATCGATAATGCTGCGCACGATTGCTTCCAAGCCAGTTTGAATCGCGTTACTCAGCTCTGCCCTTTCCTCCGGCGTGGTATAGAGCGCCTCGCCTAATTCGTTTTTAGGAACTTTAATCAACCAGCCGGCTGTTTCG
>MTKZ01005110.1_pt1 | contig 10069 bp, 9 predicted proteins | sample 1042781 | NCBI WGS metagenome assembly MTKZ01 (sample SAMN06212207, study PRJNA360539) | anaerobic digester metagenome | biome: Wastewater treatment plant; material: sludge; isolation source: anaerobic digester fed with sludge from wastewater treatment plant | place: Denmark: WWTP Viborg ...
TGCCACCGAGCAGGCCATGCGCGGCTTCCAGGAAGCCCGCGGGCTGCACGTCGACGGGCGCTGCGACGAACACAGCTGGATGGCACTGGTCGAGGCGTCATGGAAGCCCGGCGACCGGCAACTGCTTCTCACCTCGCCCAATCTGCGTGGTGACGATGTCGCCGACCTCCAGTCGCGTTTGGCGCGCCTGGGCTTCGATTGCGGGCGCGTCGACGGCATCTTCGGCCCGCGCACCTCGCGGGCCTTGGCCGACTTCCAGTCGAACTGCGGCGTCACCGCCGACGGCGTGTGCGGGCCGGAGACCATCCGCGGCATCATGCGGGTGAGCGGGCAGACGGGTACCGGGCCCGGAGTCGGCACCGTTCGCGAGCGTGAGCGTCTCCGAACCGGTTTCGACTCGGTGGCCAACTGCCGCGTGGTGGTCGGGCAGTTCGGGGGCCTCAGCGGGCTCACCCGTGCGCTCGCTCGCGAGTTGCGTCAGCGCGGCGCGACGGTGATGCCGCTCGACGAACCCGATGCCGTGGCACAGGCCATCGCCGCCAACCACTTCGGTGCCCATGTGTACGTCGGTTTCCAGAGCACGTCCGAGCAGACGGCGGTGGCCAACTTCTACCAGGTGCCCGCATTCGAGTCGGTGGGCGGCCGAGCGCTGGCCGAGCTGATCGCAGACCAACTGGCCGCCGTACCTGGCCTGGCGCCATGCGCCAGCGGCAGGCGGCTACCCGTCTTGCGCGAGACCCGGATGCCGGCGGTGCTGCTCACCGTCGGCCCGGTGCGAGCAGCAACCGATGCCGCTCCGGCGTTGGCCACCGCCGTGTTACGAGCGCTCGATCTGTGGATCTTACGCGAAGGGTGAGCTTTTATCCACAGGGTTGTCACCAGGTGTGCGTAACCCTCATGGTGAGGTTTTCTCACAAAAAACCACTCTGAGTGTGAAACTAGACGCTGCCTTCACTTGCTGTGGTCATGTGGTGGTAGATTCGCTCCAGATCCTCGAGGTCTGCGAACTCGATCACCACCTTGCCTTTACTCGTCCCCATCGTGACGCTCACGCGTGTGGACAAGTAGTCCGCGAGCAGCTCCTCCAGCTCGAGAAGCCCCGGCGGCCGCAGCCTCGTCGCGCCCGAAAGACCGGCACCATCACCGACGCGGGCGGCGGGTTGTGGCGGTTCGTCGGGCTCGGAAGCGCCACCTCGATCGCGCACGGCCTCTTCCAAGGCTCGCACCGACCAGCTCTCGGCGACCGCTCTGCGCGCCAACTGCTCCTGGAACGCGCGGTCGGGTGTGCCCAACAACGCCTTGGCATGACCTGCCGACAAGCGCCCATCGGCCAGCAGTGCCTGGATGGCGGCAGGAAGCGACAGGAGTCGCAGCGTGTTGGTGACCGAGGAACGACTCTTGCCCACTCGCGACGAGACCTGCTCGTGAGTGAGTGAGAAGTCTTCGATCAGTTGCTGATAGGCCGATGCTTCCTCGAGCGGGGTGAGGTCTTTGCGATGCAGGTTCTCCACCAACGCGCGCTCGACCGAGCCCAGATCGTCGGTGGTTCTGACGATGGCCGGAATGACGGCCAGGCCGGCGCGCCGAGCTGCTCGCCACCGGCGCTCGCCGGCGATCAGCTCGTAGGTACCGGCCTCACTGGCCGGGCGCACCAACACCGGCTGGAGCACACCGATCTCGCGCACCGAAGCAGCGAGCTCTGCCAGCGACTCTTCATCGAAGTGCACGCGCGGCTGATGAGGGTTGGGCACGATGCTGCCGATGGGCAGCTCCTCCAAACGAGGCTGGTCGCCGCTCACCACTGCCGCTGCATCGGCGGGAATGAGCGCACCGAGCCCTTTACCGAGTCCGCTGAGCCGCGCCACCGCTGACCTCCTTGGCGACACCGCGGTATGCCGTGGCACCGCGTGAGGTGGGGTCGAAGGTGATGATCGGCTGGCCGAACGACGGTGCCTCGGAGAGCCGCACCGTGCGGGGCACGACCGTGCGGCACACCTTCTCGCCGAAATGCTCGCGCACTTCCTTCACCACTTGTTCCGCCAGCTTGGTGCGAGCGTCGTACATCACACACACGATGGTGCTCACCTCCAGCTGTGGGTTGAGGTTGCGTTTGACAAGATCCACGTTGCGCAGCAACTGACCGAGGCCCTCCAGTGCGTAGTACTCGCATTGGATGGGTACCAGCACCTCCGACGCCGCATTCAATCCGTTGACGGTGAGCAGGCCCAACGAGGGCGGGCAATCGATGAGCACGTAGTCGTAGTCGTCGAGCACGCCGGCGATTGCCTTGCGGAGCCGGTTCTCGCGACTGAACGCCGGGACGAGCTCGATCTCGGCGCCGGCAAGGTCGAGGCTGGCCGGTGCCACGAAGAGGTTCTTCACCGACGACGGCTCGACGCAGTTCTCCAGTGGCACCTCATGCATGATCACGTGGTACATCGAGGTTTCGAGCCCACGGTTGTCGATGCCGAGCCCGGTGGACGCATTGCCTTGCGGGTCGAGATCGACGATCAGGGTTCGATACCCGAGCTCGGCCAGGCAGGCACCGAGGTTGACGGTGGTGGTGGTCTTGCCCACCCCACCCTTCTGGTTGGCAACAGCTATGACACGTGGAAGGGAACGGCTACCGGTTGCGGTTGCGGTCATCGAGGAACAACTCCTGCACGCTCAGGCCCAATGAGCAGCATTCGGCGGGGGCGATGTGCGCAGGATAGCGGAGATCAGCCGCTCGCCGGTGCATGGCCAGCCCATGCGGGTGCGGATGTGCATCCGATCCGCGGTGCAGCGAGCGGATGTTCCACGTGGAACCCTCGGCGCCGTCTTCCGCTGCGCAGACCCCGCCGGTCATGTTCCACGTGGAACAGCGGACGACGGCTACAACCGAAGGAACCGACGAACACCCAGCTCACGGCCCAGATCGCGTAGACCAGCGGCATCGAGGACGGCCGCTGGCCACCGAGACGCGTCGGTCTCGGGCGGCTCGCTCACCACCAGCACACCGCCGGTGCGCAGCAACGCGCCGGCCCAACGGGCGGTGATCGCGGGTGCGGCGAAACTGCGGGCGGTCACGGCATCGAACTGGTGCGGAGCACGGGCAGCCAGCGTCTTGACGTCGTCGGCCACCACCGTCACCCGGTCGCTCAACGCCAACGCGCGCACGGCACGCGACAGCAGGTCGGCACGCGAGTGCCGGCGCTCGACCAACGTCACCCGCAGGTCGTCACGCCGCACCGCGATCACCAGCCCCGGCAACCCTCCACCGGAGCCGAGATCCACGAGCGTGGTCGCCGTGCCCGGCACGGAGGCGACGAACTGGTCTGCATGCGCGATGGCCAGCTCCAGCGACGACTCACCGATTGCGCCGCGCACCTGCATGGTGCGCAGCGCAGTGACCAGTGCGGTGTCGTCAGTCATTCGCCGGGGCGATGATGACCCGGCGATACGGGTCATCACCTTCCGAGCGCGTTGCAATCCCGGCGGCACCCGACAGCGTGTCGTGGATGATCTTGCGATCCGCCGATGACATCGGCTCCAGCACGCGAGCAACACCGGAGCTCTTCACTTCGTCGGCCATCTGGTTGGCGAACGCTCCCAGGGCAACCCGCCGGCGCTCGCGATAGCCACCGACATCGACACGAAGACGAGTGTCATGATCACCGAGCCGGCGCTGCGCGGCAACCCGCGCCAGATCCTGCACTGCCTGCAGGGTGGTGCCGCGGGGACCCACCAACAGGCCGAGCTCCTGGCCATGCACTCGCACCTCGAGGTCGTCGCCGTCTTCCAACAGCTCGGCAGTACCGGACAGCCCGAAGGCCGACACCAGCTCGGTCATGAACCGAACCGCTTCTTCGCCCACCTGGCGTGCATCCACGAGCTGCTCCTTGCGTTCGTTGTCGGTCGTGACCCTGTCGTCGTTGGTTGTCGTGCCGCTGGCTGTCGTACCGCTGGCTGTCGTGCCGCTGGCTGTCGCGGCGTTCGCCGGCCTGGCCTTCGAGCGCGAGGCGTTCGACGCCTTGGCAGCGGCGGGCTTGGCATCGGACGGCTTGGCTNNAACGCGGCCGAATCCTCAGCGGCGGTCGCTGCTTTCGGTGCCCGCGGTGCGCGTGGGGCACGCTGGCGAGGTGCGGGGGACTGGTCGGTCGTGGCAGTGGTGTCAGCCTTGTCAGCCTTCTCGCTGCGCTTGCGGTCGCGCCGATCAACCTTCTGCCGTGCCTGCGTGGGCCGCACACGAGCACGCACGCGGGCTTCGCCACGTACTCGCCCGAAGAGGCCCTGCTTGGGTTCCTCGAGCACTTCGAAGTCGGCATCCTCTTCGTGCACGCCCAACTGATCGAGGGCTCGTTCTTTGGCCTCTTCGATCGTCTTGCCGATCGTCTCTACCCATTCCATGCTGTCTGACCTGCTACTTCTTCTTGGGGGAGCGGCTGGAGCCGTCGGGCCGCGCAGCCTTCCCGGTGGATGCTGGACGAGCCGCCGAACGCCCCGTGGCGGGGGTCGGCTTGTTCTTGGGTGGCGTGACGCGCTTGCTGACGGTGCTGCTCGGTGCCGGCTTCGAGTCCTTCGCGGCGGTCATTTCACGCTTGGCCTGGGCGAACATCCCACCGCCGCCACCGTCCTTCTTGGCGATCTCGCGCGCCTCGTCGCCGGCGCGTTGCGCAACACGGCCCAGGGACTCTTCGCCCTTGTAGAAGCGGTGCGTGATGTAGAAGTTGAGGCCGATGCGGAACACGGCTTGGGCCATGTAGTAGATGACCAGGCCGGTGAGGTAGAACACCAGGAACACGGCGAACACGACCGGCAGGTACTGCATCAGCTTCTGCTGCATCGGCGACACCGACGGCGACACTGCGGCACGAGACGCCACCATCCGCTGCTGCACGTAGTAGAGCACGCCCAGGGCCACCACCAGCAAGGCGTAGACCACGCCCTCCCCGAAGGATTCGGAGATCACCTGGTAGGGCCGGCGGGACAGGTCGAGTCCCCACGCCAACATCTCGTTCTGGCCGGCGAGCGACTTGTACAACGCCGTGGAGTGATCCAGGTACTGCGGGCTGAACATCTTGCGGCCGTCGGTGTACGTGCCGCACACGGCAGCGATCTTGCCCTCGCTGTCGGGGCTGCAGGTCACCGTCGTGGTGAGGCCGTGCAACACCCGGAACATGATGATGAACACCGGCATCTGCAACACCAGCGGCAAGCACGACGCCAGCGGGTTGACCTTGTGCTCCTGGTAGAGCTTCATCATCTCTTCGTTGAGCTTCTGACGGTCGCCGCGGTACTGGTTCTGCAGCTTCTTCATCTGCGGCTGCAGCTTCTGCATCTCCAGCATCCCCTTGGTGCTCTTCAGCACCAGCGGAGCGGTGACCAGCATCACCACGAACGCGATCATCGAGATGGCGATGATGTAGTTGTGGGTGAAGCTGTAGAACCAGGCCAGGAGCCTGGCTGGCTGTTCGAAGAACTGGATGGCGATCATGCGAAGAGACCCTTGTCCTGACGAGACGTCGTGTGTGGCGTCGTGTGTGAAGTCGTGTGAGATGCAGCAGTGGCGTGGGGATCAGGCTCGCGCAGCGGCACGGGATCCCAGCCCGACGGCCCGAACGGGCGGCAACGCAGCAACCGGCGCAGGGTGAGCCACGAGCCCCGGAACGAACCGTGCACCTGCAGCGACTCGACCGCGTAGCTGCTGCACGAAGGTGTGAAGCGGCACGGTGACGGCCGGCCTTCCATCGCCCGCTGATAGGCCATGACCAGGCGGATCAGGCGCGAATGCGAGCGAGCAGCTGCTGCAGATCGAACTGCAGTTCGACGAACGATCGCGTGCCTGCGGCCGGCTGCGCGCCGAACAGGTACGAGCCCGGCGGCAGCCCGCGCGCGGACGACTCCTGCCGCAACATGGCCCGCAGCCGCCGGCGAACACGGTTGCGTACGACGGCGGGCCCGAGCGCGCGACCCAGGGCGTACGCCACACGCGGGGGTGTGACGGTGCCTGGAGGATCGAGGACGTAGGTGCACCACAGCACTCCGGCCCGAGCGCGCCGCCCTTGCGAGGCAATGCGCGTAAACGCGCTGCGCTCTCGGATGCGCCAGATCAAGCCGAAAGACGGTGGCGACCCTTGGCGCGACGGGACTTCAACACTGCCCTGCCGGCTCGGGTGCTCATGCGGTGGCGGAAGCCGTGCTTCTTGGCACGGCGACGATTGTTCGGTTGGTAGGTGCGCTTCACGCAGCCCTCCTCGAGCCACTTTGTGGTGGCGGTTCAGCAAAGACGACAAGTTGCCATGGCGCGCCGCTGCTACCAGCGACGCCAAAGGCCAGTCGCCAAGGCTAGAGGCGCGCGCGCCTGAGTGGCAACCGAGCGGCCAGGAAGCCCACCGCGAACCGGCAGCACGACGGAGAGCGATGCCGACCGAACAGCGGCGTCTTGCGGTCGGGCGCGCGCCTGCTAGCGTGCCCCCTCTGATCTGTGACTTGTCCACACGATGTGGACAAGCATGTGGACAGTACGTGACCGATTGAGAGGAGGCGCTGGTGAGCGACCACGAACAGCTGTGGACAGCCGTTGCGCAACTTCTTCGGGCCCAGGTGTCGGAGGCGGTGTGGTTCTCCACGTTCCAGGACGTGGTCGCCCTTGCGAGCGATTCGTCGATGCTGCGAGTCAGTGCACCCAATGCGCACGCTCGCGACCGCATTCTGTCGCGCTACCTGCCGCTGGTGAGGGATGCTCTCGAAGAGATCGGTGCCAGCAACCTGCAGTTCGTCATCGAAGTGCAGCTGGCCGACAACGAGCCACAACCCGAGTGGGCGCCAGAAAGCAGCGGCAGAGACCCCGCCGGCCACACCGGCCAGGGCCACACCGGCGCACACAGCGAGGCGCCGACGGGCTCCAGCAGCAGCAACATGGCCGACACCGGCGGCATGAACCCCCGGTACACGTTCGAGACGTTCGTGAAGGGCGCCAGCAACCAGTTCGCACTGGCCGCGGCGTTGCGGGTCGCCGAGACACCCGGGCGCAGCTACAACCCGTTGTTCATCTACGGCTCCGCCGGCCTGGGCAAGACTCACCTGTTGCACGCCATCGGCCACTACGTGCACAACCACTACCAGCACGACGTGGTGCGCTACGTGAGCACAGAGACCTTCCTCAACGAGTACGTCGACGCCATCCGTACCAACACCACCGCCAACTTCAAGCGTCGCTACCGCGACATCGACGTGCTGCTCATCGACGACATCCAGTTCATGGAGGGCAAAGAGGGCCTGCAGGAAGAGTTCTTCCACACGTTCAACTCGCTCCACGGCGCCAACAAGCAGATCGTCATCTCCAGCGACCGCATGCCCGATGCCATCCCCACGCTCGAGGAGCGCCTGCGCGGCCGATTCAAGTGGGGGCTCATCACCGACATCCAGCCACCAGATCTGGAGACTCGTCTCGCCATCTTGCGCAACAAGGCCGAGCGCGACCACAGCCCGGTGCCCGCCGACACGCTCGAGTTCATCGCGTCACGCATCACCACCAACATCCGCGAGTTGGAGGGCGCGCTCATCAGAGTCACCGCGTACGCCAGCCTCAACCACGTGCCGATCAGCACTCACATGGCCGAGGGCTTGTTGGGCGACCTCCTCACCGGCTCCTACGTGAAACCGCGCACCGACGAGGAACTGCTCAACGAGATCGCCGTCATCCTCGGCTACAGCGTCGAGTCGCTGCGCGGCAAGAGCCGGCAGCGACCACTGGTCACGGCTCGCCAGACCGCCATGTACGTGTTCCGCGACCTCACCGATCTGAGCTACCCGGCCATTGCTCGCCTCTTCGGCGGCCGCGATCACACCACGGTCATCCATGCCGTCGACAAGATCCAGCGGCTGATGAAGGAACGCAAGCAGATCTACGACCAGGTGACCGACCTCGTGCAGCGACTGAAGAAGGCATGAGCGGGCCCGCCACCCTCGCTGCCGGCACGCGCCGGGCTGTGCATGACCTGTGGGGTACGGTGCACCCGGCGGGGGACAACAGCAAGTTGTCCCCCGAACTACACGAGGGTGATCTTTCACCTGTGCACGCGTGGGGAAACCCGTGTGCACAGACTTTCGCCACCTACGCTGGGCAAACAAGGGGTTGTGCACAATCCACAGCCCTTATTACCTCTATTACCTTTGTACATCACCCCATGACGCGAAAGGGAACGCTGTGAAGTTCCGTTGTGAACGTGAAGCGCTGGCCGAGGCGCTGGCCACCGCCGGTCGTGCAGCCACCGGTCGTACCGGCGCCCTGCCCGTGCTCTCCGGGCTCCGGCTCGAGCTCATTGGCAACCAACTGTCGGTCACGGGCACCGACCTCGATCTCACGATCCAGTTGTCGGTCGAGGTGGGTGGCGAGAGCGACGGTGGGGTGGTGCTGCCGGCGCGACTCGCTGCCGACATCGTTCGTTCGCTGGGCCAGGGCAAGGTCGATGTGGTTGTCGAGGGCGACGACGTCACGATCAGCAACGGTCGGTCCAACTTCACGGTGCGGCCACTCAGCTTCGATGACTACCCGAAGCTGGCATCGCCGGTCAACACCTCGGTCACGCTGCCGGCCGCCGAGTTCGGGGCCGCGCTGCGCCAGGTGGTGCGCGCCGCCAGCACCGACGAGGCACGGCCAATCCTCACCGGCGTGATGATGACCGCCGAAGGCGATGGCCTGCGCATGGTGGCCACCGACTCGTACCGGTTGGCCGTGCGCGATCTGGTCGGTCAACAGGTGCTGGCCGCCGACCAGAAGGTCATCATCCCCGGGCGCGCCCTCACCGAGTTGCAGCGACTGGTGGGTGGGGGCGAAGAGGTCACCATGCGCCTCGGCGACCGCGACGCAACCTTCGAGGTCGGCACCACCCGCCTCACCACCCGCCTCATCGAAGGTGAGTTCCCCAACTATCGCCAGCTCATCCCCGGCTCGCACCCCAACACCCTCACGGTCGAGCGCGAGCCGCTGCTGGAGGCGATCCGGCGCGTGAAGATCTTGGCGAAGGACGCCACCCCGGTGCGGCTGCAGATGGGGGGCGACACGCTGCGCCTCACCGCCATCACGCAAGACGTCGGCAACGCGTCGGAAGAGCTCGACGCCCAGTACGTGGGCGCCGAGTTGACGGTGGCGTTCAATCCCGACTACTTCGCCGCCGGTGTCGAAGCGTGCATCGGCGACTCGATCACGCTCTCCACGCTCGATGCGCTCAAGCCGGCCGTGGTTCGCGGAGTGGGCATCGACGACTACCTGTACCTGCTGATGCCGGTGCGGGTGCCCTAACACCGCTGGCCCGTAGTGTGGCCTGCGCATGATCGTTACTCGACTCGAGCTCGTCGACTTCCGCAACTACGTCGAGGCATCGTTCCAGTTCCATCACGGCATCACCGCCATCGTCGGACTCAACGGGCAGGGCAAGACGAACCTCGCAGAGGCACTCGCGTACCTCGCGTCGCTCGACAGCTTTCGCGGAGCGCCCACCGACGCGCTCATCCGCGTTGGTGCCCAGACCGCTGTCGTGCGAGCAACAGTGCTGCACCCCGACGGACGCGAGTTACTGGTCGAGCTGGAGCTGTCGCGCCACGGCCGCACTCGAGTGCAGGTGAACAAGCAGAAGCTCGGCAGGTCGCGCGAGCTGTTGGGTGTGATGCGCGTGACGGTGTTCTCACCCGACGATCTCGCGCTGGTGAAGGGCAGCCCGCAGGAACGGCGGCGCTTCATGGACGACACGCTCGTGGCGTTGGCCCTGAAGTACGACGCGTTGCGGTTGGAGCTGGATCGCATCGTGAAGCAGCGCAACACGTTGCTCAAGCAAGCGGCCGGCCGTCTCACCGACGAGCTCGACGTGACACTCGACGTGTGGGACGCGAAGTTCGCGCAGGTGGGCGATCAGTTCGGTCACGCCCGCGCGGTGCTGATCGCTCGCCTGTCGCCGATGGTTGCCGAGGCGTACGAGCAGCTGGCCGATCGACCGAGCGTGGTCGACCTGCGCTACGAGCCGGCGTGGCGCGCACAGGGGTTTGTGACCGCACTGGCCGCGGCTCGCGGCGACGACGTGCGGCGCGG
>MTKZ01006774.1_pt1 | contig 10068 bp, 8 predicted proteins | sample 1042781 | NCBI WGS metagenome assembly MTKZ01 (sample SAMN06212207, study PRJNA360539) | anaerobic digester metagenome | biome: Wastewater treatment plant; material: sludge; isolation source: anaerobic digester fed with sludge from wastewater treatment plant | place: Denmark: WWTP Viborg ...
ACTCGGTTCAGGTGGGTTGGTTTGCGTGGGTTCTGGCATGGGCGTTTCCGTTGGAAAGGGGGTTGGGGTCTCGGTTTGTGTATGGGTTGGTTGAGGTGTATAGGTGGCTGTGGGGAGAACCGGTTGAAATGGTGTATAGGTTGAGCCTGGATTTTGCGTGATCATAACCGGTACCGATGGCTGGCAGCCTGCCAGGAAAGTGATCGTACTTGTCAGGAGCAGTGTGAGGATTTTCTGCAGGAACAGTCTCATCAGGTTTAATTAGTTAACGCTTAAACAATTCAAAAAGGTCCATTTATAAAAACTTTGCACCTGAACCGACATATGGATTGTACTTCTGTTCGTCCGCAACCGTGGTATTGAGTCCATGCCCGGGAATGAGGACAGTCTGAGCCGGCAGGCTGAACACCTGGGTGGAAATGCTATTGACCAACTCCGGATAACTTCCTCCATCAAGATCAGTTCGACCAATGCCCTGTCTGAAAATGAGGTCGCCCACCACGGCTGTGTTGATGGAAGGAATGTAGAAAATGACCGAACCGGGAGAATGCCCGGGAGTATGCCTGACTTCGATATCAAACTTGCCGATCTGTATCTTCTGACCATGGGTAAGCATCAGGTCTGGTTCCGGTGGAAGATCGATCGGGATCCTGAAATGGACCGAACCACCACCTTCCTGCCAGATCTTGAGATCACCCTTATGCAACCCGACTTTTGGCGCCGGGGACAGTTTTGTCAACAGGTAAGCCAATCCTACAAAGTGGTCAAAATGCCCATGTGTAAACAATATTGAATCGACTGCGATCTTATGATCGGTGACCACTCGCAGCATCTGATCAGGATCAAAAGAAGGATCGAATATGACCCCCTGCTTTGAATCTTCGTCGAACAGCAGGATTACATTATTATCGAGCGGACCGCTATTCAACAATTGAAGTTTGAGAGTCATTTTTCCCGTTTCTTTTCATGATCACAAGGATAAGGATATTGAAAGCAATGACCACGCTGACCATCACCAGGGAGATGCGGTAGATCATATACGGGTTCTGATCGTAAATATAACCCGCCAGGATGGGCGCGAGGATCACCGCCACCGAGTTGACCGTTTCCACCATGCCGTAGGCGAGGCCTGTCTGGCGGGGATGAATGAAAGTTCTCGCGATGGCCAGAACCATTGATCGGCAGAGCCTGTAACCGCCGATAAAGAAATATCCGATCCCGAACCAGAGGGGCAGATCTGCTTTCAGGTAGATGATCGAGAAAACCAGCAACCATGCCTGACCGATGATAAAACTGGTCACCGCGTTTATATTACCGAGCGTTAGCATGGCAACCGCGTTTCCCAGGCTGCCGATCGCACCATATAAACCGATTGTTGAAAGTGAAAGATTCTGCTGATTCTGTAAGAAGCTGGGTGTAAAAGGTTGGGGAAAATAAAGTGTGAAGATGCTCACCATCGCGATCCCCAGGAAAATCAAGAAGCGGGTGTTTTTAAGTAATCCCATGTTATTGTCAGAAACCTGGTCTGCCTGATGCGGTTCAGGGTTCTTTTCAATGAAAAGCACAACAATCGTAGAGATCACAAAAGTGACCGCCGCTATGATGTAAACAGATCGCAGACCCAGGTGGTCAGCGATCACCCCCCCGCCGACCGGTCCGAGGACAGCACCAACATTGTACATTCCGGATGTTAAGGTTAACGCACGACCGATGCTCAACTTACCGCGGACAGTGGTGATGTAGCTGTTCATGGGAGCCATCACCGATCCGGTGAGACCGTACAGTATCAACCCCACGATAAAAACTGGCAGGGATTGCGCCAGTGCCATCAAAATGGCGGAGGTGCTCCCAAGTATCCAGGATAGCCACATCAGGCTGCGCGAACCGTAACGATCAGAAAGGTATCCGGCCGGTATCTGCGATAATCCCATCGCGATGCCCATCCCGCTGAATACCGCGCCGGTTAATACCGGGTTTGCTCCGAACTGCTGTAGATACAGCGGCTGGAAATAGATGAATAGTCCTTCGCCCACACCCCAGGCAAACAGGGATATGGCGATCAATATCAGGTTTCGATTCATCCCTGTAACCGTTTAAGGAAAGATTTTACTTCCGTAAAGATTTTTTCCCGCTCTGGTTCACGAATGACCACATGACCGCTGTTCTCCACCCAAAGTTTTGACTTGTCTGAGGAAGCGATGCGCTGAAAAAGCGAGTCCATTGAATCTGCTGGAATGGTTGTATCACTGCGGGATTGAACCAAAAGGACAGGCATCTTTACATTTTGAAGTTCACTCTGCATTACATTGATGAGCTTATTCAATTCCAGGATGGCGTGCGTGGAGTAATATGGATAATCGATGTGGTCAGCAGCAGCTTCCCGATTGCGCCAATCTGGTTTACCCTTGCCAACGTGCAGGTTCAACCAGCCGATCAGGGGCAGCAGGACACTGCGCGGGTCATCGGGCAGACTGCTGGGGGTCGAGAAGGCTACCGCTCCGGCCAGAACGTAGCGTGCTGCAGAAACCAGGGAGAGCACACCTCCCATTGAGAGACCCATAATAAATTGCTGATCAGTGCAGCCCTTTAGAAGATTAATACCATCTTCGACTGACGCAAGCCAATCCTGCCAGCGGGCGCGTCGTATATCATCCGGCTGCGTGGCATGACCGAAAAGACGCGGGGCAAGGACAGTGTAACCTGAATCAGCCAGTGAATCGCCCAGCATACGCATTTCCTTGGGGGTGCCGGTGAATCCATGGATTAACAGACAGCCGATCTTTCCACCTGGAATGAAGAATGGTTCTGCAGATTGCATTGTTAGATTTGAGCTCATGATCACCAGCCTGTAATTATAGGATCATCAATTCACCGGAAAAATCACTTATAGTTACGGTACCCTCTTCTGTAACCAATACATTATCTTCAATACGAACGCCGCCTTTACCCGGCAGGTAAATACCCGGTTCTACGGTATAGGTCATACCTGCTTCCAGTAATTCAGTATTGGCTGAGGAGATATATGGCGCTTCGTGGGCTTCCATGCCCAGTCCATGGCCGGTGCGATGTGTAAAAAACTCGCCGAAACCAGCCTGGTCGATCACCTCTCTACTGGCACGATCCACCTCACTGGCTGCCAGACCGGGATTTCCGGCAGCGCGTCCGGCCATATTTGCCTTCAATACCGTTTCGTAGATTCGTTCAAGTTCAGGCTCAAGTTTGCCTATGGCGAATGTGCGGGTCAGGTCAGAACAGTAACCGTTCACGCGTGCACCCCAATCAATGACCAGCAGATCACCGGGTTCAAGGACGCGTCCGGTTGGCGCGGCGTGCGGATTCGCGCTGTTGGGACCGCTTGCCACAATTGGAGAAAATGGCAGTTCTGGATCTGAACCAGCGCGCAGCATCGCAACAGTCAATTCTCCAGCAATGCGAGATTCTGAGACCCCTGCTTTTATCATCGGCAGTATTTCTCGCAACGACTGTTGAGCTATGTCTACCGCGCGGCGCATATCATTGATCTCATTTTCATCTTTAACAACACGCAATTCGCTAAAAATCTGATCTGCAGATACAAAGCGGGCGGTGGGAGCGGCGGTTTGTAGGTAGTTCATTTCCATAAAGCGTATCCGCGTACTCTCAAGCCCGATCCTGACCCCCTCCAGGTTCATATGCTTGAACGCGGCCCGAAATGCTTCCTGCCATGTAGAAGGATCGTCGTTATAGGTGACGGAATGCATGGGCAGATTCGAACCGATCAATTTCGTTGATTCCAACTTAGGCAGGATCATGAAAGGCTTGTGACCTCTCTGGTAAAGCATTACAGTGGGTCTTTCCATCAGATGAAATTCCAAACCTGTCAGATAGGTGAGGGTTGGACCCGGGTTAATCGCGATCGTGTCGATCTTGTGTCGGCTCATCAATTCTTTCAAATGTTCGATTCTGGCTTTGGTCATGGTGTATCTCCTATTTGGATTATAGCCTTAGACCTTTTTTTATGTGAAGAGTGTGTGGACTCTTTTGTTTGAATCGATTATTGAATATTAAGATCGTACTAAGGAACATAACCTCTGGTATTGTCGTCTACAGCGAGACCAAAAGATAAAGGAGTCAAAATGAAAACCAGATTATTGGTGTTGATTGTGTTGTTAGTTGGTGTTCTATCGCTTAGCGCTTGTGCTGCCTGGATCGCAGGAGTGACTCCAGTCACCCGGGAGACCTCAGGTGGGTCGGCAACCGGAGAGCCTGTGGAAGTCTATGAGGTGCCTCCGACTGAGGAAATCATCACTGTTCCTGACGAGAATATTGATGGGCAAATACCAACCGTAGATTCAGGAGACCAGGTCATGTCTTTTTCCGCTGCGGAATACAGGGAAGAGTCGGCTGGGTTGATCATTTATTACCCTGTCGATTGGAGTGTTTATCCGCGTGAACAGATTGGTGAACGTGGCGCGCAAGCCGCGCTCCTTTCACCGGGCAGCACGCTTGAGCAGGTGGCTGAAGGTGGTTCGCGCATTATGATCACCACTTACACCTGGGATCCAAAAAATGACCTTAAGGCGTATGTCGACCAACGCCGCGTAGCCTGGGAAGCATCGGGTTTTGAGATACTCTCAGAAGAGAGCTTAACATTATCAGATGATCGTATGGTGGAACTGTTCCGGGTCAAGAACAGCGAAGGCGGTGAGGTTCTATTCGCCTTCACCAATGCCGGAGAGGATTATTTGCAGGTGTTCGGAGAAGGTGACCTGGACTTATGCGCATAGATCATCCGCTCCATGGCTGCGGTGGAATGAATCGCACACATTCATCCGCCTTATTAGGTGGAGTTATCTCCCCTCGAGGGGAGATAACTCATGAAGTTTATTTGATGTCATAAAAGTGCAGGTATTATCATTTTCACGTAAATTCACTTGCCGTATTTCTTGACACACTGCGTTCTCTCGGTTAAAATCCTCCTTACCCTTGTGAACGGGCCTGTAGCGCAGTTGGGAGCGCGCTTCAATCGCACTGAAGAGGCCGGGGGTTCGAATCCCCCCAGGTCCACAAGATTGACAGGCTCGATCCAGAAAATTACCTGGGCCCATAGCGCAGTTGGGAGCGCGTCTCAATGGCATTGAGAAGGCCGGGGGTTCGAATCCCCCTGGGTCCACAGAAGCAAAAGCAGGAGTAGTAGGTCATCCGTCAGCGAGCCGGGAGAGCGAGGTGAGAGCCCGACAGGTGTTGCGGAACACAGAGACTGAACTCGCCTGAATTCCGCGAGGATAGCTTCATCGGTGAATAATCAGCCGGTGACGGATAAGCCCGTTAGCGCTTTTGAGCGGTCTGCGAAACTGCAGGCAAGCAGGGTGGTACCGCGGAGGATTCCTTCGTCCCTGACTGGGACAGGAATTTTTTATTTAACAACACACGGAGTAAAAATGGCTCAACATACAAATTTCTACAATCCAGGCGAGATCGAGCCCAGGTGGCAGAAAAAATGGGAAGAGGACGGTCTCTATAACGCGGATATCGATGAGAAACGCCCCAAGTTCTACGCCCTCACCATGCTGCCTTATCCATCAGGTGATCTGCATATCGGACACTGGTACGCTATTGCTCCATCGGATGCCCGCGCGCGTTATAAAAGGATGAATGGATTTAACGTGTTGTTCCCGATGGGCTTTGACGCTTTTGGATTGCCGGCCGAGAACGCAGCTATCCGCCATAATATTCATCCCCGAACGTGGACCTATGCCAATATTGAGCGCATGCGCAAGCAGTTCCGCACAATGGGCGCGATGTTCGATTGGCGCCGCGAGATGGTCTCTTCAGATGAAAAATATTATCACTGGACGCAATGGTTCTTTTTGCAGTTTTTCAAGAACGGATTGGCTTACCGTAAAATGTCCCCTGTGGATTGGTGCCCCAACTGCAATACCACCCTGGCGCGTGAACAGGTTTGGGGGGATGACCGCCATTGTGAACGTTGTGGGACCCCGGTGATCAAAAAAGATTTGGACCAGTGGTTCTTCCGCACCACGAAATACGCCGATGAATTGATCAATTACGATGAGATTGATTGGCCGGAGCGTGTGCGCACATTACAGACCAACTGGATTGGCAGATCAGAAGGCGCGCTGGTCAAGTTTAAAACTGAAGCCGGTGACGAGTTTGAAGTTTTTACGACCAGACCGGATACTTTGTGGGGGGTTACTTTTATGGTGCTGGCACCTGAGCATCCACTGGTCGAAAAACTGACTACCCCTGCGCAAAAAGCTGAAGTGGACCAATATATCCTTGATGCAAGCCGCCAGACCGATATACAGCGTGAGACTGCTGATAGAGAAAAGACAGGCGTTTTTACCGGCGGTTATGCCATTAACCCTGTGAATGGCGAGAAGATCCCGGTCTGGATTGCTGATTATGTGCTGATGACCTACGGAACCGGTGCGATCATGGCAGTACCAGCGCATGATGAACGTGATTTCGAATTTGCCCGTACCTTCCATCTGCCTATGCGTATCGTTATTCAATCGCAGGGCATTCCCATGCTCAAGGTTGAGGACATGTCCACTGCGATGCCGGCTCACGGCACGATGGTGAACTCCGGCCCGTTGAGTGGAACCCCGGGCAATTTATCCTTCCAGAAAGCGCTGGAATACGTGACCCAATTGGGTGTGGGTAAGGCTTTCACCAATTACCGCTTGCGTGACTGGCTGGTCTCCCGACAGCGATATTGGGGGTCGCCAATTCCGATCATCTATTGTCCGCACTGCGGCCCCGTACCAGTACCGGAGGATCAATTACCGGTTACCCTGCCGGATGATGTGGAATGGAAACCGACCGGAGAATCTCCTCTAAAGTTGCATCCAACCTGGCGCTTTACCAGCTGCCCGCGGTGTGGTGCACCTGCTGAACGCGAGACAGACACCATGGATACATTCATGTGTTCTTCCTGGTATCACTTGCGTTATTTGAGCCCGAATTATGACAAGGGTCCATTCGACCCGCGGGAATACGACTACTGGATGCCAGTCGATGTGTATACGGGCGGTATCGAGCATGCCAATATGCATCTGATCTACACCCGTTTCTTTCACAAAGCGCTGCGGGATATTGGAATTACCGAAGGCAATGAACCGATGCTGCAATTGCGAAACCAGGGGATGGTATTGGGAGAAGATTCGGAAAAAATGTCCAAGAGCCGCGGCAACGTCGTCGCACCGGATGACCTGGTTCAGTCTTATGGAGCAGATGCCACCAGGGCTTACCTGATGTTCTTCGCCCGCTGGGATATGGGTGGACCGTGGAGCAGCGGTGGTATTGACGGAGTGATGCGCTGGCTGCGCCGCGTATGGAGCAACCTGTTGGAAACCGTCCCTGCTGGACCGGCTGCGGATACCGATGTGAAAGCATTGCGGCGAAAATTACACCAGACGCTTCGCTCGGTCACGCGCGATTTTGAACAGTTTGAATTCAATACCATCATCTCCAGTTTGATGGAATTGTCCAATGAAATGGCACGCTTGAAAGAAAAAGTGTATGGGCACTCGGCCTGGAACGAAGCCGTTGAAATTTACACCCAAATGTTGGCTCCGGTTGCACCACACACCGCTGAGGAAATCTGGCAGCGGAATGGCAAACCTTACTCAGTGCACACCAGCCGTTGGCCGGCAGTGGATGAAGCAGCCGCAGTTGTAGAGGAGATCACACTCGTGATCCAGGTGAATGGTAAAGTGCGAGACAGGATCAATGTCCCCGCTGATATCGACGAGGAAGACGCGCGAACGCACGCTTTATCCAGCGAAGCTGTGCGAAAACTTCTGGAAGGTCGCGAACCGCGCCAGGTCGTTTATGTTAAAGGCCGTTTGGTCAATATTGTGATCTAACCATGAAACTACTGTTTGGTGTAAGGCAGCCCCAGGCTGCCTTTTTTATATTGGCAAGTAGCTTTTAGTTCTACTATAATGAAAAGCGTAATAATCAGATAAGGTGAGGTGACTTATGAATTTGGGTGAAATGAGTTGGATGGAAGTGGAACAATACCTGAAGCGCGATGATCGTATTATGCTGGTGCTGGGGGCGACCGAACAGCATGGTTATATCTGTCTGCAAGCTGATGTCATGATCCCGTTGAAACTGGCTGAGGCCGCTTCAAATTCAAGCGGAGTTCTCGTAGCACCGCCTTTGAACTTTGGCTGCTCCTCCTATTTTATTGATTTTCCCGGTACGATCAGCTTTCGGGTGCAAACCCTGCTCAGTGCCGTTGAAGATATTGTACGGTCTGTTTATCACCAGGGTTTTCGCCGCATCTTGATCGTGAATGGTCACGGTGGCAACGATCCCGCCAAGGTATCACTGGGAGAGCTTTCCAATGAATTGCGCGATATGAAACTAACCTGGTACAACTGGTGGAAAGCAGCTTCAGTGCAGGCGGTAGCACAATCGCACGGATTGGCTGCCTACCACGCCTCGTGGTTGGAAGCCTTCCCCTTTTTACGCACCAGCGGTATGCCGGAGGGTGAGAAGTCGCCATTTGAAACCAGCCAGGTTCTGTCTTCTGACCGTGTCCGTCAGGCTTTGGGTGATGGCGTTTATGGCGGGGTATATAAAGCCAGCGATGCCGTTATGGAAGAGGTGTTTGCTGCTGCTTTGAATGACATCATGGAATTATTAGAATTTAACTGACATCGGCGACTGATTCATGAATTTACAACCCCGCCTGTTTAGAGAAGCACGCGCCAGTGGATGGCTTTTTCCATTGGCAGTTGTCAGCGCATTCCTGGCAGGGGGGGTGGCAATTTTGCAGTCATATCAGTTGAGCCATGTTATTTCAGGTGTGTTTCTAGATTCCCGGACTCTGGCTCAGGTAACACCGCTCCTACGTTCTGTCTTACTGGTGGTGCTGCTCCGAGGGCTTTTGGTTTATCTCAATGAAGATTTAGCGGGGCGATTGGCTGCGACGGTGAAAATACGCTTGCGCACCTCGCTGCTGGAAAAAATTGACCGCTTGGGTCCCGAATTCTTGAAAAATGAGACGACCGCTGTGTTGACCACCACTGCTCTGCAGGGAGTGGATGCGCTGGATGCGTACTTTTCGCAATACCTGCCGCAGGTTCTGATAGCGGTGATCCTTCCGCTAACCATCCTGACCGTGGTCTTTCCCCTGGATCTGCTGACCGGTATCGTTTTTTTGCTTACCGCACCCTTGATTCCACTCTTCATGGTTTTGATCGGAAAGGTGGTTGAGTCGCTCACCGGAAAACAGTGGCGGGCCTTAACCCGGCTGGGGAATTACTTTCTGGATACATTGCAGGGGATCGCCACGTTAAAGCTGCTTGGGCGCAACCGGGAACGGGCAGGGGAGATCAGATCAATTAGCGAGCAATACCGTGAGACGACACTGAATGTGTTAAGGATCACTTTTCTTACAGCTTTGGCGCTGGAATTGATTGCGACCCTTTCTACTGCTGTGGTAGCCGTGGAGATCGGTCTGCGGTTGTTGTATGGGCGCATCGCCTTTCAACAGGCTTTCTTTGTACTTCTCGTTGCACCCGATTTTTACCTTCCACTGCGCAACCTGAGCGCGCGTTACCACGCCGGTATTACCGGCGTGACCGCTGCGGAGAAGATCTACAGTGTACTGGATGCCCCAGAGCCGCGCGCTGCCCTGGTCAGACAGCCTGAATCGCTCGAGAATTTTTTCAAAAAAGGATACCAGATCGAATTGAAGCACCTGAGCCACACTTACACGGGAAAGAAGGAAAATTCTCTCGATGATGTTTCCCTCTCGATCGTGAGCGGTAACCATTATGCGCTGGTTGGTAAAAGTGGAGCAGGAAAAAGCACCCTGGCGCGCATCCTGCTTAGGTTTATTGAACCAGACGAAGGAGAATTGTTGATCAATGGCGAGGAGATTCGTGCTTGGTCGCGTGAGGCATGGAGAAAATATGTGGGGTGGCTTCCGCAAAACCCAACGATTTTCAATGCCAGTCTTTTGCGCAACATTACGCTAGGAGACCCGGAATTTTCTTCAGAACAGGTCCAGCAGGCTGTAGAACTCGCCGGGTTGACCGGCCTGGTGGA
>MTKZ01010228.1_pt2 | contig 10067 bp, 17 predicted proteins | sample 1042781 | NCBI WGS metagenome assembly MTKZ01 (sample SAMN06212207, study PRJNA360539) | anaerobic digester metagenome | biome: Wastewater treatment plant; material: sludge; isolation source: anaerobic digester fed with sludge from wastewater treatment plant | place: Denmark: WWTP Viborg ...
CCCTTGCTGTCTGTGGAATCATCGCCCTGTATGCTGCATTCAGGGTCATGCTCGAGAAGGATACGATGAAGAAGCTGCCGTTCCTGAATGTCATCTCCTTCGCGATATCAGGCTCAATCGTCCTCCTCGTTCCTCATCCGCTGGCAATTGTGGCAGCGGCTGCATATTTTGTAGGGTCTACCCTCGAATCGAATGCGATAGCGAGTGCCTATGCCGGAGGTCCTAGGAATGAATGAGATACTCATGCTCATGTTCGGGGCGATGGTTATCCTCGGGACCCTTGCCACCGCCATATCCCGGGATCTGTTCGATAAATTGATCTCGTTGGGGATCATTGTTGCCGGGATCATGCCGTTCCTCGCAGACCGTGGGCTGCTGGACGTTCTCACGGCAACTGCACTGATAGCCCCGCTATCAACGTTGTTTATCCTAATGGCAGTCAGGAGGAAGGCGGATTGAATCCCGAATTTGTCCTTGGATTGGCCCTGATTCTCATCGGAACCGTTGCATCTGCATTCCCTCGCCCAAAGACCTATCTGGTCCAGCTTATCAACCTGGAGATACCGGCGTGGGGCCTCCTCCTTGTGATGCTCTCATACAACGAGGCCCTCGCACTCCTCACCTTTGGAGGGGTATCAGCCCTCTCGACATTTATCTACGTCAGGGTGATCCAGAAACAGGAGGGGACATGATCATCCAGCGGATCTCGCGGATCATCTCGAATTATGAAATGATTATGCCGATCTTTGCAGGAGCAGTGACCCTCCTGTTTGTTATTGCAATATTCTCCCTTCCCCTCCCCTATTACGAAGAGCAGCTATATCCCAAGACCTATGATCCCACAAGCCCTCTCAATCCATATGACCGGGGAGGGCCTCCGTTTATTCAAATTGATATTAAGGAACAGTATCCTGAAAACTCCCCAACGGCCGGCTACGTAACTAGCTATTTAACCCCGCTTTCCTGGTATATGGCAAATACCACCTTGTATCTGGGAACGACGATTGTAGCTCACCCCGGGGGAATCCTCGATGAGATCCTCTACAATACACGAGGGCTCGATACGGTGGTCGAACCGACCATACTGTTCATTGCATTTGCGATCGCTTCGTATCTTTACAGGAAGGGATGAGCATGTGGCAGGAGTATTCGATCGGGTTGCTGCTGGTTTTTATCGCCGCGGCTATGGCCTTTTTTGCGCTTGTCATCGAGAAGGATGACCTGCACCGGCTCCTCCTCCTGGATCTGGTGGAAGTTCCCTCCCTTGCGATCATCGCCCTCCTTGGTACTGATCTGGCTGAAGCCCTGATCCTCCCAGGATTAGTGGTCGGAATCGCTGAGCTCCTGGCCCTTTCCCAGATCTACGTTACCAAGGAAGGATTAAGGGAAAGGAAAGTCCAGGGGCTGAATATCGAGGTAATTCAGGCAGACGCACCCCTCATCATATCCGTCCTTCTCATCTGTTACGGGGTAATACTGTCAGGTTTTACTGGCGGTGGCGTTGCAGGACTTGGCGTGGTCTTTTACTTTATGGCAAGGGGACACCGGGAACATTTCGAACTCCTGGAGATGGCTAGCGGGATATCATGGGCGATCTGGATCTTTGCATTCTTTGTCTTCATGTTCATCCCGGAGTACTGGCTCCTGGCGCTCTTCATGGCGGCCATTGGGATCCTCCTGAAGGTGATAGTAAAGATGTCCCTAGTCGGGACGATGTGGGGTGATGGGAATGGATAACCCCGGCGGGATCCCGTATTTCATCCTTGAGTTCGGCGATGAACTGGTATACTTCAGCCCATATACTGTTTCCCTGTTCATCCTGGCTCTGGTATTCACCCTTTTCGCCGTGATTGCAAAGCCTGAGCGCCAGGTGGACATCGTCTTTGGGGGTGACGCGTTCTATGCAAAGGAGACCTCCCTTGCGGAGCTCAAATTTCGGAGGTTCATGGCAATCGCGTGTGGCTTTGCCTCCATGGGTGCGATGGTGACAGGGGATATCTTCAATTTCACCCTTTTTATCTCTCTGGTAGGCATCTGTAACGTCGGGATAGTCGCAGCAGTGAAGAACCGCCATGTCCAGAATGCCGCATACCAGTATGGGATTGTTGCCCTCTCTGCCACCGTCCCGCTTTTTGGTGCAGCTGCTCTCATCGCAGCAACAACCGGGACTCTCTCGATGGTTGAGCTCTGGAGCAACGCAGCCCTGGCTGTTCCCCTTGTGGTGAAAGCACTTCTCGTTCTGGGGGTGATGGGAGAAGGCATGGCGCCGTTTTATGCAGCTAAAGCAGAGATGTTTCGGGCTCCCGGTGCACCGTACGTGATCATGTGTTCCCTCTCATCCCTGTTGATATTTTTAAGGGTAATCGAAGTTGTGCTGGTGATCTGATGACAAAGAAGAAGGACATTCTTCGTGCTCTGGGGCTTCTCACGGGTGCTATCATACTTATCGGTCTTATACTGCAACAAGGCGGAATTCTCTCCCTCGCTGTATACGAAGCGGTCCTTGTCGTATGTTTTCCGATTGTTGTGATCTGTGTGTTCCTCTGGTGGATGGCGCGTGAACACGGGGAGGATATTCCGTTTATAGGATACTGACATGATTGGCTATCTCCTCTTCGCGGTAACATTCGGCCTCCTTCTGCTTGGAATCCACCGGAAGGCGATTGCACGAATCCAGCGGCGCCCCGGCCCGCCCATCTGGCAGGAAATACTCCATATGCTGAAATTTTCATTTAAAAGTACCTGGATCCCTGCAACTGCCAGCGACACCCTGTTTGTAGGAGTTGTGCTGGTTGCCATCGGCATCTGGAGTGCTGCCTTGTTTGTCCTCCTTGCCGGTGGGAGCATCCTGATCATCTTTGGGATTTACATGCTTCACAAGATCGTGGAGCATGGATTCGGGCTCTCTTCAGGTTCCCCGTATGGAAAGTTTGGCGGGGTGAGATCGGTGATATCGGCGGCATCAGAGATACCTCTTTTCGTCAGCGTTGCAGTGGTGGCATTGTATACCCAGTCGCTTGATATCTCCTCGATTATCCAGTATCAGAAGGTCAATGGCCCCCTCCTGTTTATCGTTCCGCTTGCCGCGGTCGCAATGTATCTGGTGATCCTCTCGAAAATGCCATTCGGGCCTTTCTCAATTGTTGAGAGTAAAGAGCTTGTCAGTGGGTACAAGACCGAACACTTCGGGGTGTGGAGGGCAGGTCTTCAAGTCAGTAACGGTCTGAAGACTTATGTCCTCATGTTTCTGTTCATAATAGTATTTATCGGTGGGATCCCTCTCTGGCTGACTCTCGCTGGTATGATTATCCTCACCATAACACTCTCATTTGTTTGTGCGATGAGTCCCATGCTCTCGCCGTTTGATAGTGTCACTGTCCAGATGATAATCACCGGGATCATGGTCGCCTATGCTGCAGTTCTCGGGGTGTTTGCATGATCCGGGAGGTTCTTCTTGGAGCAGGTATCACCTATCTGGTAATCCTGATAATACAGATAGGCCAGAGACCTTCTACCGCACTTGGAGCACTTGCTGCAGGGAGTCTCATTTTGATAGCAACGGGGTGTTACTGGTACAGCCGACACGAGAGTGTTCATAAATGGGAGATCGTCATGCTCTGGGCTGCGATCCTCCTGTTCGTGATCTACGGAATCATGAAATTTCTGGGTGTGCTATGACCGGGTATCTCTTCGAAAAGGATCTCTCGGCCATGAAATATGCAATACTGACCAGCACACGGCATGACCGGGTGATTAGGTCGATTGCAGCAGAACTGAATATTCCTCAAATCAAGCTCCGCAAATGGATGATGGATCATTTCGATATGATGCTTCTTGAGAACCTTCCTGCCCGGTATGACCAGGGGCGGATGGCAAGGGAGAAGGAACCCCCCCTTGAAAAAGAAATCGGTGCCGCCCTCTATACCCGGGCAGTGCCACTTCTGAGCGACAGCGAGATAGAGCGGATAAAAAAGGAGGTATATGCCCTGGTGAAGGAAGGGCGACCTGAACATGATGCTGTTCTGGCTGGACGGGAGATGATCAGGGACGTGATTCTTCAATGAGCCTCCTCCAATCGGTGAAGAACATGATCCGCTCACGATCCATCCATGTGGCATATGTTGATGTCGGGTCCTGCAACGGTTGTGATATCGAGGTGCTGGCATGCCTCTCTCCCCGGTATGATATCGAACAGTACGGCATCTACGTCCATAACAATCCGAGGGAGGCAGACATCCTGCTTGTCATTGGTGCCTACACCCCCGGATGGGAAGAGAAACTGCAGACCCTCTGGGAGAAAATACCCGACCCAAAGGCTGCCATTGCTATCGGCAACTGCCCCATATCAGGGTGCCTGTTCAACCGTCCGCATAGTCTTGTTGATCCTCCTGTATCGAAGCACATCCCGATCGCAGCAGAAGTACCTGGATGCCCCCCAAGGCCTACCGAGATACTCTCTGCAGTGCTCTCGTTAGCACCGCTGGTGTTCAAAGACTACGAGGTGGCAAAGCGATGAAGCGGACAGTCGATGTGTCAATCCCGATCGGGCCGATTCATCCCTGTTTCAAGGAACCCGCACGGGTCAAATGCGAGACGAAAGGCGAGTTTGTTCTCTCAGCAGAGGTGGAACTCGGGTACATGAAAAAGGGGATAGAGCGAATCATGCGGGGAAGGCCATGGCAGGAGGTCATGTTCCTCGCCGAACGGGTCTGCGGCATCTGCTCCGTGATCCACAACATGGTCTTCATCGAGGCGCTCGAGCAGATAAGTGCAATCTTTGTGCCGGACCGTGCAGCCCTTCTCCGTGTTATCGTCAATGAGCTGGACCGGATGCAGAGCCATATCCTTGCCAATTTTTCGTACTGCTATACCATCGAGCATGAAACCCTGGGGATGTATCTCCTGGATGTCCGCGAGCATGTGATGGACGAGCTCGAAAGGATAACCGGTGCCCGGGTCACATGCGCCTACATTGTGCCTGGGGGAGTTCGGTTCGATCTCCGTCATGAGGATGCGCTCCATATGAGGGCTAACCTGGCAGCGATCGAAGGTGAGGTGGTCCGGTACATGCACATGTTCGAGAGCGGCCCCCTGATTGCCCTCCGGAGCAGGAGTATCGGGGTGTTGACCCGGGAGGCAGCCCTCGAGGCGTGTGCAGTCGGGCCAACTGCCCGGGCGAGCGGGATGCCCGAGGTTGACCGGCGTTTACAACATCCTACCTATCAGAAACTCGGGTTTATTCCCGTATCCCGGACTGAAGGGGATAATTACGCCAGGATCATGGTCCGGTTCCAGGAGGTGCTGGAGAGTATCGCGATAATCCGGAGATGCCTCGATATGCTTCCAGAAGGCCCAATCCGCGGGGGAGGGATTCCTGGTGCGGGGGAGATAGCGTATTCAGGGGAAGCTCCCCGCGGGGAACTCTCATACTTCATAAAGACGGATGCGGCAGGAAGGGTGCTTGATATCGCGATTCAGACCCCCTCCATCATGAACATCGAAGCATGTTGCCATTACATGCTGAAAGGGGTTGCTTCACTCGCGGATGTTCCATCGACATTTGTGAGTGCAGATCCATGTATTGCCTGCACGGAGCGGTGATATGCCACTCCCCCTACTTCCCTATCTCTGTGAAATTGTCCGGCTGGAATGGGTCCGAAAATTTTTCTTTGTAAAAACAGCGCCTCTGGTCACGCCTTCTCACTTCAGGGGATTTCCGGAACTCACCGGCAAGACCTGTACCCATGCACTGTTCTGCATGATGGCCTGCCCTGCTCCCGGGGCAATCGATGTAATCAAAACCACGGAGGGATGGGAACCGAGAATTCACAAGGGTCATTGCATCAGGTGCGGCCTCTGCGTGGAAGCCTGCCCAAACGGGGTCCTGACAAGCGGGCGGATCCTCGAGTCCATGTTTTATGACCATACCCGCCTCTCATTCTCCTTTCGCATTGATGTCGATACCAACCTCTGCATGGGATGCGGAAATTGTGCCGTGGCCTGTCCTGTGAACAAGTTGATTGACGCCCAGATGGCCTATGGCGGTCGTGCCTCCACCGATCAGCTCCTGCTCAAGGTGAGCGAGGGAAAGTGCCATGTCCTTCATCCGGAACTCTGTACCGGGTGCAAGACCTGTGAAAACCACTGTCCAAATGAGGCGATCAGGGTCTCCCGACTCCTTGAAGCGGTCCACATAGAGGAGGAGGAGATATGAAATTCCTTCTGAATACAGGGCGGACCATCAGGCAGGGTTCTTATGTAGAACGAAAGAACTCGGTTGCGTACCAGGAGGAGGCGACCTCGCTTTGTATGAACCCGGTGGACATGATGAACCTGGAAGTGGAAGAAGGGTCGCAGGTAAGGGTAGAGAGTGATCAGGAAAGTGTGATAATGAAGGTTCACCCCGCATTGTGGATCACGCAAGGCGAGGTTTTCGTATGTCTTGGGCCGTATGCCAACCATCTCGTGAAGCCTGAAACCCATGGATCGGGGATGCCCGATTTCAAGGGAACGATGGTAACCATTACTCCGACCTCTGAACCACTGGTGACTGTCGCTGACCTGATGGAACGATGCGGAGGGGTCCGGTATGAAGATTGACGATGTCGTCTGCCCGTTCTGCGGCTGCCTCTGTGACGACCTTGTCGTGGAAGTTGAAGGAACTCGCGTTGTCAGTGTCGAGAACGGATGTACCCTTGCAAACGAGAAATTCATGGGTGATCACCGGTTAAAAACCCCTATCCACAGGGAAGGAAAGGGATGGAAAGAGACAACGTACGATGAAGCCATCAGGGAGACCGCCGAGATTCTCTGCGATGCCGATCGCCCTCTACTCTATGGCTGGAGCGGGACACACGGTGAAGCCCAGAGCATTGGGATCCACCTGGCCGAGATTCTCGGAGCCCTGGTGGATAATACCTCGACAGTGTGCCATGGACCATCGATCCTTGCCATCCAGGAGGTCGGACACCCAGGCTGTACCCTCGGGCAGGTCAAGAACCGGGCTGATGTTGTCATATACTGGGGAACAAATCCAATCGATGCGCACCCAAGGCACATGAGCCGATATACAACCTTCGCCGATGGATTCTTCTTAAAAGAGGCGTTCCGGGACCGGAAGCTGATCGTTGTCGATGTACGCAAGAGCGAATCTGCCAATATCGCCGATGAATTTGTCAGGATCCAGCCAGGCGGTGATTATGCAGTCCTCTCAGCCCTCCGGGCAATAGTCCAGGGAAAACGGGGCATCATCCCCCCTTCAGTCGCGGGCGTTTCCCGTGAGCAACTGTTTCGTGTTGCAGATCTCCTGCTCTCGGCGAAATTCGGGGCAATTTTCTTTGGTCTTGGTCTCACCATGTCAAGGGGAAAGAGCAAGAACATCCGGAATGCCATCGAACTGACGGAAGAGCTGAACCGTCACACGAAGTTCATCATCTCTCCCATGCGGGGACACTGGAACGTATATGGATCAAATGAAGTGTTCACCTGGATCACCGGGTATCCGTATGCAGTTGATTTTGCACGAGGCATCGCATTTTATAACCCCGGAGAGACGACAAGCGTTGATGTTCTCAGTCGGAAGGAATGTGATGCATGTCTTGTGGTGGCAAGCGATCCCGGTGCACATTTCCCGAAAGCGTGTGCTGAACACCTTGCGAGGATTCCGACTGTCCAGATCGACCCTCATGTCAATGCGACCACCCATCTCTCCCGTATTCAGATTCCCGTCGCGGTCACCGGCATCGATGCAGAAGGAACCGCATACCGCATGGATGGTGTGCCGATACGGACCCGTATGTTGTTCAGAGGTACTTATCCCAGTGATACCGCAGTGCTCGAGCAGTTATACGCAATCGTAAAGGAGATAAAAGGACCATGAGCGAGTTCTTGATCAGGAATGCGTATGTTATCGACCCCCTTTCAGGAATAAAAGGGGAGATCATGGACATCGCAATCAGGAATGGGAGGATTGCCGAGGAGGTAGGAAGCAATGCGGAAGTGATCGATGCAGATCACTGCCTCACTCTTCCCGGNNATGAGTCCCGAAGACATGCGGGCAGGCAGGACGGCACGAAAGGGCGTGATGCATGTCACGTCCGGCTACAGTGTGCCAACCACGTTCGGCAACTCATACCGGTATAGTGTTATGGGATATACGACCGTGCTGGAAGGGGCCATGGCACCCCTGGAGGCAAGACACACCCACGAAGAATTTACTGCTACTCCCCACCAGGATATGCTTGCAAATACCCTTTTTGATGGCAACTGGTCAATAATGGAGGCAGTCCGTGAGAAGGACATGAAACGTGCAGCTGCGGTCGTTGCATGGACACTTTCCGCAGTGAAGGGGTTTGCCATCAAACTGACCAACCCCGGGGGAACTGAAGCATGGGGTTGGGGCGAAGATGTCCACAGTATACAGGACCAGGTTCCCCATTTCGGAGTGACCCCCGCCGAAATTATCCAGACGATGATCAGGGCAAACGAGCTGCTCAATCTCCCGCATTCGGTTCACCTCCACTGCAACGCCCTGGGGGTGCCGGGTAATTACAGGACCACGCTGGACACCATCGATCTCGTCCCTGACCTGAATGATAAGCGCCAGAGTCTCTATTTGACCCATCTCCAGTTCCACTCGTACGGGGGCTCGACCTGGAAGGACATCAGTTCGAAATCAGAAGATATCGCCCGGGCGGTAAACAATAAACCAGCGGTCGCAATCGACATGGGCCAGATTATGTTTGGAAGGACGACGACCATGACTGCCGACGGGCCGATGGAGTTCAAGCTATACATGCTGCATCACAACAAGTGGAGCAACCATGACGTTGAGCTCGAGACCGGGTCCGGGATCATCCCTGTCTATTATTCCCGCAAGAGTCTTGTGAACTGTGTCATGTGGGCGATCGGGATTGAGCTGGCCCTTCTTGTGAAAGATCCTTGGAGGTGCATGCTCTCGACCGACAATCCCAACGGTGCACCGTTTGTCAAGTATCCCGAGATCATTGCCCTCCTTATGAGCAGGCGTTTCAGGGAGAACGAGATAGCGCTCCTTGATCCGAGAACCGCCCATTATGTGCCATTACCTGCCATTGACAGGGAACTCGACTGGTACGACATTGCTGTCATGACGCGGGCTGGCCAGGCAAAAGCTCTTGGCATAACCGGGATTGGGAAGGGTTATCTTGCACCCGGGGCTGAAGCAGATATCGCCATCTATCCCCTGAAACCGGAATCATTGGATCCATCGGCAGAATACCAGCAGGTGATGGCCGGATTTGGCAAAACCCGGTATACTATCAAGAGAGGGCGTGTGGTGGCAAGGGATGGAGACGTTGTCGTTGAAGGTGCAAACAGCACGATCTGGACAAGAGCAACCGTCCCTCCCGGATATGATCTCTCGGTTGATCCTGAATTCATGAAAAAGTTTGAACAATATTATACTGTCCGGATGAGCAATTATCCTGTCCAGGATGTCTATCTTCCCCGCGGGATCTGTATCCCTACCGAGGCATCATTATGAGAGTCATTCTCCGGACAAAACCGAGGAAGAAACCATTCATTCCTATTGAGGCTGAGACCATCATTCCGCAAAATTTTCTCCGGAAAAATGATGTCCGTGTCTACGAAGGGAACAAGGAACGGAGACTGGAAGAGATCTTTTATATCACCACGGAGGGACCTGCCGTCTCCCCGGACCAGGTCGAGATCGTCCTTTCCGGAGAGACCGGGAATATCAAACGGGTCGGGGAATACATGAATGCAGGGCGCATCGTTGTTGAGGGAGACATAGGGATGCACTGCGGGAATTTCATGAGTGCCGGCGAGATTGTTATAAAAGGGAATGCTGATGCCTGGCTCGGCCGTGAGATGAGGGGAGGGACCATCCGGTGCGAGGGGAACGCAGGCCATTACTGTGCAGCAGGATATCGCGGTGAAAAAAGGGGTATGCGTGGTGGGCTTGTCGAAGTGATGGGCAGTGCAGGGGATTTTACCGCAGAGTATCTGTGTGGAGGAGAGGTCAGGATCCATGGTGACTGTGGCGATCTCCCGGGTGTCGAGATGCG
>MTKZ01012073.1_pt1 | contig 10066 bp, 10 predicted proteins | sample 1042781 | NCBI WGS metagenome assembly MTKZ01 (sample SAMN06212207, study PRJNA360539) | anaerobic digester metagenome | biome: Wastewater treatment plant; material: sludge; isolation source: anaerobic digester fed with sludge from wastewater treatment plant | place: Denmark: WWTP Viborg ...
GGGGGGGCGGGCCATGGAGATCGTCTACGATGAGGCGGGGCTGGAGGTCTACATGCGGGAGGCAGTGCGGGTCTCCCGGGAGCACCCGGTGCTCATAGACGACTTCCTCCAGGATGCGGTGGAGATAGATGTGGATGCGGTGTGCGATGGCAAGGATGTTCTGATCGGGGCGATCATGGAGCATATCGAGGAGGCGGGCATCCATTCGGGCGACAGCGCCTGCATGATCCCGCCCCAGACCCTTCCCGGCGTGGTTCTCGAGGTTGTTCGGGACTATGTGAAGAAGATCGCCCTGGGGCTTAACGTTGTGGGCATAGTCAACCTGCAGATGGCCTACAAGGACGGGACGGTCTATGTTCTGGAGGCCAATCCCCGCTCCAGCCGGACCATACCCTTTGTCTCCAAAGCAGTAGGCCTGCCCCTGGCCAAGATTGCGGCCAATGTCATGATCGGCAAAAGCTTGGCCGAGCAGGGCTATACCCGCGAGCCCAAGGTGCCCTATGTCTCGGTCAAGGAGGTGCTGCTGCCCTTCGACAAGCTGCCCGGCGCGGATGTGCTGCTGGGGCCGGAGATGAGATCCACCGGCGAGGTCATGGGCATAGACTACAACCTGGGCCTGGCCTTCTTCAAGGCGGAGCTCTCGGCGGACAACTCCCTGCCTTTGCAGGGCATGGTCTTCATCTCGGTCAAGGATGAGGACAAGGCGGCAGCGGCGGTGGCGGCCAGGAAGCTCTATGATGCCGGGCTGTCCATAATCGCCACGGACAGCACGGCGGAGTACCTGCGCCGGTCCGGGCTGCCGGTGGTGCGAGTGAACAAGATCTTCAACGGCAGCCCCAATGTGCTGGACTACATAAAAATCGGCGAGGTCCGGCTGATCATCAACACGCCTACAACCAAGCAGTCGGTCAAGGACGGCTACCAGATCCGTAGAGCAGCAGTGGACTATCATGTGCCCTATATCACCACCATCCAGGCGGCTCAGGCGGCGGCGGACGCCATACTCAAGGCCAAGAAGGACCAGATCACCATCAAGGCCCTGGATGAGTATCATAAAGAGGTCTATTACAGCTGAAGGCATAGCGATGCCCGGAAGGCGGGCTTCCTAATGGCTGGCGGCGGGCAGGAGCCTCTGCTCGGAGGCTCTCGATCTCTCAGCCGCCATTGCTGCCAAGCCGAAGGTTTTATATTGCAGGATGGGATAGGAAAGGTGCTTGCGGGCCCGTGGTCTAGCTGGTTATGACGTCGCCTTGACATGGCGGAGGTCATGCGTTCGAATCGCGTCGGGCCCACTTGAGCCCAAGTAGCTCAGTTGGGAGAGCGTCAGACTGAAGATCTGAATGTCCCCGGTTCGAGTCCGGGTTTGGGCATATATTTGCCATTATGATACCATATTGGAGAGAATCAATTCAGTTCGCAAACATAAATGACATAGGTTCAGTTAAACTATTTTTTTAGACTGATATCCTGGAGTCCTGGGCTAGCCAGCTACGTTAGGCCGAAGCATTCTCCACCTGTTCCTCCGGGCAGTCCCCAAACTTATACCCTGTCTATATCTAAGTCGATAGCGAAGGAATCGGCTTTCATTAGTTTCGGGTTATGGATAGGTCATTTAAACTACTGATGTAAACTACTTAGCTGATAATCCATGATACAGAATCCGACCAAGCATACACTAGATAGAGCAAAGAACCGCCTTTCGAAAATGAAAGAGACATTACAAGATGAAGAGGGTTTTACTTCTTATTTAAGTGATTTTGTTCAAGCAGCTAGAAGCATTACACTTCATATGCAAAAGCAATATGTTGAGAAAGAAGGTTTCGGAAAAAAGAATGGCGTTGTATGGGATGGATGGTATGGTTACAAAGAAGCTGAAATGCGAAAAATACCCTATCTTAGATTTCTTATAAAGGCTAGAAACTATAGCGAAAAAGAAGGTCCCATTCTTATAGGAGCTACACGTGGAAATAGTTATGGCCTTTCGGCTATTATAGTTAAAGAAGGACAAAAGGCAGAGGAACTAGTATCTGAAACTATAGAATTCTTTCCCGCGTTGGAACCGCCAGGACCAAAAACTATAGCGCGACTTTTTTGGAATGTTAGCAGCTATATGGATAAGGGCGATAAAGCTTATGCGCTTGATTTTGAAAAAGCGGATGTTATAAAGACTTGCGAATATATATCAGATTACCTAGATAAATTAGTAAATGAATGTGAAGAAAAGTTTAGCCAGATATGAATCTGATGGCTATTCTATCATGTATCGTAGGCCTAAGCTGGGCCCTAGGTCGGGGTGCTCTTCCCAGGTCGCTTCGAGGCTTTCACCAAGCCGCCAAAATGTGGATCCAGAGCCAGGTTATCTCCCTGCATGTTGTGGTTGTTAGCAGGCTCGGTCACATCACGATGTTGATGGGGGACGCGCATATGGAGCCTGCCGCCCCAACGTTGTGAGAGCTTCTGCAGCATGAAATCGGACATGTGGATCGCCATCATCGAGCAACTGGGTCAATGGGCCTACTGCACGAGTGTCATTTAGTTGGCCAAGAGCATCTGCAGCTTGCTGGCGGGCCCCCCAATTTCCATCATCGAGTAATTGAATCAGCGGATCTACTGCACGAGCATCATTGAGTTCACCAAGGGACAGTGCAGCTTCCACCCGGACCATTAAAGATCGATTATCCAGCAACTGGATCAACGGGCCTACTGCTGTGGTATCGCAGAGCTTACCAAGAACCTCTGCAGCACTCCGTTGAACCATCGAATCGTTATCATCGAGTAATTGAATCAACGGTTCAACTGCACGAGCATCATTAAGCTTGCCAAGGGACAGTGCAGCTTCTGCTCTGATCGCCCAATCTTCATCATCGAGTAATTGAATCAACGGCTCAACTGCGCGAGTATCATTGAGTTCACCAAGGAACCTCGCGGCACCCAATCGGACCAAAAATTCATGTTCATCGCCAAGTAACTGGATTAACGGGTCTACAGCTCTGGTATCGCCGAGTCCGCCGAGAGACTGTGCAGCATTCCATTGAACCGTCGAATCTTCATCATTGAGCAACTGGATCAACGGCTCAACTGCACGAGGATCATTAAGTTTACCAAGGGACTGTGCAGCTTCTGCTCTGATCGCACGATCTTCATCATAGAGCAAATGGATCAACGGATCTACTGCATGAGTGTCATTAAGTTCTCCAAGGGACTCTACTGCTAGTCTTCGGAGCACCAAATCGTCGTCGCCAAGCAACCGGATCAATGGGTCTACAGCTCTGGTATCGCCAAGCTTGCCAAGAATTTCAGCAGCATTCCGTTGAACCGTCGAATCTTCATCATTAAGCAACTGAATAAGCGGATCTACTGCACGAGCATCATTGAGCTTACCGATAGATTGTGCAGCACTCCCTTGAAGCTCTTCATTATCAAGTAATTGGATCAACGGCTCAACTGCACGAGTGTCATTGAGCTTTCCAAGGGACCGTGCAGCTTCCATCCGAACCCCTCTTAATTCATGTTCATCGCCAAGCAACCGGATCAATGGATCTACAGCTTTGATATCGCCGAGTTTGCCGAGAGACTGCGCAGCACTCGATTGAACCATCGAATCTTCATCATTTAGCAACTGGATCAACGGCTCAACTGCACGAGTGTCATTGAGCTTGCCAAGAGAGACTATAGCGGCCTCTCTGACTACAAAATCTTCGTCGTCAAGTAACTGGATCAATGGATCTACTGCTCTGGTATCACCAAGTTCACCAAGAGATTTTACGGCTATCACTCGGACCTCTGGATCTTCGAGTAACTTAATCAACGGGTCTACAGCTCTGATATCGCCAAGTCTTCCGAGTGACCCTGCAGCTTTCTCTTGGACCCACGAAGATTCATTCTCATCATCTAGGACGACCTGGATCAGTGGCTCTACAGCTCTGGTATCCCCGAGTTTGCCAAGTGCCTCTGCCGCTGTGCATCCGACCGTCAGATCTTCATCGTCGAGTGAAGGGATCAATGGGGCTACAGCACGAGTATCATTGAGTTCACCTAGGGACTCTGCAGCAAACTCTCTTACAGATGCTCGTGGATCTTTGAGATCCAGAATCAACTTGTCTACATCATCAGCGACAACGGGCATTGCAAATACAGCCAGCAATAGTATCGAGACAGCCAACTTCATCTTCATACCCATTCCTTCGTTATTCGCAGAGATACACCTGCTGCCTCGACTATCTCTTCTTCCGCTTCCGGCCTCTGCGAGTAGTGAATGACCTGCTGGTCGAGCTTAGCGGTGCTGCCGGGCGAAGGCTAGATGTAGGCAGCATAGGCGAATTTCCACCCAGAAGGCCTTTGCCTCTCGCCACTTTTCGCAATCCTTATAGCTCATCGGGCGGAGCAACTATCATGGCTGGCTGCCCTTTAGATCCCAGCCCCCCTCTGCTTTTCTGGCAGCCATCTGCCATGCTCCAAAAGCTGCATGGTTCCAGGCACCCAGCCCGCCCGGACGCCAGGCGCGGGGCAAACCTCTGGCACGAGTGGGCGGGGAGCAGCCGGCCCAGGCTAGATGGAGGCAGCATCGGCGTATGTCCACCCAGAAGGCCTTGGCCTATCGCCACTTTTTCCAATCCATATAGCCCATCGGGAGGAGCAACTGTCATGGCTGGCTCCTCTTTGGGCTCCAGCCCCCTCCTCCCGCCTGCTTCTCATTTGCTCCGATCCCGCAAAAGTAGCCGCCTTCCGGGAGCCCGGCCCGCCCTCAAGGCCTGCCCGACGGGGCAGAGCCCGCCAGTCTCGCCAGCTCGCATGCAGGAAGGCCGCATCGCAGCCCATAGTCGGGCGCGCCTGGCTCTGGCAGAACTCCTGCAATCCTTAAGCCTGAAAGTGCAGAATGAATATCAGGGTCAGCGCTTAAGATAAGGCAGCACTCGGATATGCTCCAATAGAGGAGATAGAATTTGATGCCGCAGAGGCCGAGGAGCTGGACAAGCTGGCCGAGGAAACTCGCAAGTGCGGCATATCCTGGGAAGATCTCAAGGCAGAACTGGGCTTGTGAAGCGATTTCCTGCTCGCCAAGAACATCTGCTCTCCTCTGCGGCCTCCGGGCTCCGGCCCCCTCTGACCACTTGCCTTCCAGCTTCCACGTCCCGCAAAAGCAGCCGCTTTACGGAAGCCCAGCCCGCCCACGGGGCCGGCCCGGCGGGGCAGAGCCCGCCAGGCTGCGCCGATTGGGGGAAAGCCGCATCGCAGCCCAAGACGGCGCGCCTGGCTTTGCAGGAGCTTCGCAATCCTTATAACTTCATAGGTGGAAATGGCTATCTATGGCCGGAGCCGCAGAAGAGCCCGTTGTTGGGCAATACTATGATCCTTCAAAAAACCAACTTCCCTATGGTGGAGCCACAGACCTCCAGGGCAGGATCGTCTGGGCAGTGACCAAGGAAGAACACGATAAGATGCTGGCCAGAATCAATCGCCTGTTCCCTGAATAATGATTCGAGTTGCAGTTGACTCGGATATCTTCTTCTTTTCAATATCCGAAGATCTGAGGATTCTCAGAAAAAGAAATATAATTCCGGCTGATATAAAAAATAGTTTGCAGCATTTAAGCAGCCATGCAGGGCGGTTTCAGCTTTCTGTTCCAATCTCCGTCCTCGGAGAGAGCGTCACTCTCTGCCTTGAAGGAGAACGGAAGGGAAGATCTCATAACATCAGAGAACTCCATGATCTCATTGCCTTCTGGGGCGGTTTGAACATAAACATCCTTCATCCCAATGAAGCAGTTGCCACAGCATGCTATAAACTAAACACAAAATACAAAGACGACCGGATGACACCCCAGGACCTGGTGCACATCGGCTATGCGCTTGCTTATAACATGGATTATCTAGTAACCTCTGATAGAAATATGCAGCGATTTAGGCTTCCTGATGATTCCGGCCTTGAAATAATTCCTCCAGAGCGGCTCAGGGATCTATTGGATAGACGGTAGAAGTCAGCTGAGGAATTTCTGTTTTCCTGCGGCTGCAGCCCGCGAAAGCAGCCACTTTTCGATGCCGGCCCGCCCTCGGAGCCTGCCCAACGGGGCAGAGCCTGCCAGGCTGCGCCGATTGGGGGAAAGCTGCGTCGCAGCCGAGGCCTGGCACGTCTGGCTTTCGAGGAACTTTCCCAATCCTCTGGCTTTCGGTTATTCCGGTTGGCTATCCTTCCTTGTGGCTCTATTCCGGTTCGTTTCTTACCCACCAGGAGCCATTGGCCCAATCGATGCGATTTCCATCGCTTGATAGCACTCCCTGCAGTCCATTCTCCCAATCGGTTGCTTCAATTGTGCAGGAATCAATGATTCGGCCACTGGATTGCTGTCCGTTCTCGTTGATGAATGTGAGACCATCTCCCTCTTGAATTATCTGACACGCCATACCCTCATTGTAGGGGCCTCCCATGTACCAGATGCCACCAATATTGGATCTACCAACGGAGAGACCGCCTGTTCCAGAACAGGGATAGCCGCCCACTGTGCAGGTGCCGGGGCCTATGAATATGGACTCTCCTAAGTCAATTCTATCCCCAGGTCTGATTATTGCAATGGTTGTGGCCTTTGACCAGGTATTGGTGCATGGACTGTAATCCGGGTCTCCCGGATTTACCTCAGAGACAAATGTGAACTCTGTCAGAGCATATGTCCCAGCCGGAACCCAAAACTCCGTCACAACAGGGCAGCTCGCTGTGTTCCACCCGGATGGATAGCCGCAGTCAAATGCAAGGATGATATTGTCTGTGGGAGGGGTCCATTTGCTCCCCACATCCGGATCTGCAAATGCCACTACATTGATGCATACCCCGTGCTCCACATGGAGAGGATAGCCACTGCAGCCCTCCTGACCAGGGCAGGGCTGAAAGGGGCCATTTGTATTATACTGGTGGCTGTTTTTAACTACAATCCAGCCGCCATTTGCCTTTTGCCATTCGCTATCGGTTTGTGCAGTCACTGCAAAAATCAAGAATAAACAAAATATTATACCGACTAATAAATATTTAATTTGCATGGTGTTGTTTATATCTTTGTCATATATATACGTTAGCAATACTGATAATGGCTTTCAGAGAATCTCTCCGGGCCACCTGCTGATCGATATCTTCAGGCGTGCATACTTCATTTGCTTCCGGACTGTAGCCCCCTCCGCTAATCTGCTTTCCATCTACTGCGCCCCGAAAGCTACCACCCTTACGGAAGCCCGGCCCTCACATCGGGGCCTTTCCCAGTATTCATCTCTTCTGAGGCTAGCTGAGCCATACTCATGGATATCATCGAGAAAAGGCAGATTGGTAGAAAGCATTTACCTATGGATAGTGAATATAAATGCTCCTGGAAATGAGCAGGAAAATTTTTCAGAAAATAAGGCTGCATTGAATTTGATAAGTCCGCCAAGCTTGCAAAAAAAATTAGGGAAAACTATTCGATAACTTATGGCAATCCAAACTGTCCCGTCTCAAACCATGTGCCTTTTACAAGAGTCCACCAATCATCTGCTAGACCCTTTAGCACATAATCGTATGGCAGCCACCCGTAACCTTTGTCGCCCCAAGATTTGCCCCAAGAATTTCTTATGAGGAAGGCACCAGTAGTCTCAGTTCCACAAGTAGCGTTCTTAATCTTCATTTTATCGTCGTAACCTACCGCATCTATGGCATGGCCACCTAGAACAGATTCGCCTTTACAGGGGAAGGGAATTTTTCCAGTAGTTGCCGCCTGTTTTATTGAGTCGTATACCGTAAATCCGAACATTGATGGTATACCCGCAGCAATATTCATCTTGATGTTCTCCAAGACGATATTTGGAGAGGTTCCTGGCGGGTCCAGGCTGACATATTGGATGGCTTTATAATTAGCTCCAAAGCCATAGAGGAATGCGGAAGGCTCAACATCGAATTTTGCGATTGAATACGGCCAATATTTCTCTTGCGGGATGCCAAACATCGCCATTGCACCCATTGTTGTTCTGATATATGCACCGGTATCGCCAGTCACCTGCATTAGATTTCTCGTAACCTTATATAAGAACAGCCTGGAAGCATCGATGTATTTTCCAAAAGCTCTTTTCTCGAAATATTCAAACAAACCCACGCCTGCATTAGCTGTACAAGATCCCAGATTTCCCTGATCCTCGATTGGAGAGAACCACTGCCTCAGATCAGCTGTTCCAGGAAGGCTGAGCACTTGTTTCTTTGGCAGCTTTAGTATCTTAAGAATGGAAGAGATGGCTTCAGTCTGGAATGTATAATCCCTATAGTCGGGAAGATCGGGAAGCCAACCCATTCCTTTTAATTGGTCATCGTCTTTTGATTCCAATCCTAATGCCTTTAAAGGTACACCCATAGCATTCATCCTCCGAATTTAGTCTAAAAAAATCAATGTATAGTTAGTGATGCTACAATATAAATTTTTGCTTGGTATGCCATTTTATAATTAATATAATTTATCAATTTCTAACTTATGCAATGCATCTTAGTGCCCATCGGATCTATCCTAAGCTGCAATGCTCGGAATGCAATCAGGGTTTCATGGAGATATGCGGCAGGACAACAGGTGTAAAGACCGTCTGCAAAGAAGGCTTTAGCAGGATGACCGGAGAAGCAGAATGATAGTCTTTTTGCCGATTTCAGCTCTAATGTTGAATTCCCTATCAGCATCCTTCCCCATTAAAAATAAGCATTGCTCCCTCCAATAGCTTTAATTCATCTCTTTTCTATAAGCAAAATGAAGATGATATGACATGATAAAAGAGAATCTGAGGCTTGATTATGCTCGAGCGGCTTAAAAAATCACTGCTGGAGGCTCCCGTCTTCAAGAGGGGCGAGTACAATTACTTCATTCACCCCATCACCGACGGGGTCCCTGAGGTCAGGCCGGAGCTTATCCGTGAGGTCACCGGCCATATTGTGCGCATCGCAGATATGGATGTGGACAAAATTGTCACTGTAGAGGCCATGGGAATTCCCATCGGCACTGGTCTGTCCATAATCTGCGACATACCAATGGTGATAATCAGAAAGCGCAAGTACGGCCTTCCCGGCGAGATTGAGGTCAGCCAGGTCACGGGGTACTCCAAGTCCCAGCTCTTCTTAAACGGTATCAATAAAGGCGATCGGGTGATTGTGGTGGACGATGTCATCAGCACGGGAGGAACTCTTCTGGCAGTACTCCAGTCTCTGAAGATGGCTGGAGCGCTTGTGAAGGACATAGTGGTGGTGGTCCGGAGGGGGGATGGCGTGGAAAAGCTGAAAGCGCAGGGATACCGGATCAAGACCATGGTCGATGTCGAGGTAGGAGTGGACCATGTTACCAGAGTCTGTGAGTCTGAGAACAGGGATTAGAGCCATTCCTGGAAAAGATGGATAGACTCATAGATTCTGTCAATCACTAAAAGCGATAGCAAGAAAAAATGAGGTGGAGACGAAATGTCGCCTGGATGTGGCGAGGGCAGAGAGACTCCTCTGGAGAAGGGATGCACGGTGAAAAGGAGAGCTGAATCAGGGGCTTCCCCCAAGCCATGCCCATCCCGCAGCTCAATTGAAGGCAAGGTGGAGGCGGATCTGCTCTCAGAGACGGTCAAATGGCAGGGCAAAGCCCAGGATCTTTATGAGAACATCTCCGGGGAGGAGGAGTTCATGGAGAACATCTCCGCCTATATCAGGGACTGCCAGTACTTCCTGGAGAAGGATGATCTGATCAGGGCTTTTGAGGCCATAATCTGGGCCTGGGCCTGGATGGAGATAGGCCTGCAGAAGGGGATATTAAGGCATAAAAAGCAAAGACTGCCATCCCTGCCCGATTAAGTTTAGCCGGATTAGTTCACCGGCCTCAGGATCATGGGCTCGATCTGGAGCCTCTGAGCCCGAAACCTTATGGAACATAATCACCTGCAAAAAGAGAGGGGCCGATTCTTCCCCGCCCTCTGCCCCTGGCTCCGCGGAGAAACAACAGGCTCCCACTCCTGGCATAGGTGCTAAATCTCCTTTGGCGTTCCTCGCTTGCATGCCCAGTTGTTTTTGGCTTTTCTGGCAAGAGCCTTCTTCTTTCCCT
>MTKZ01129127.1_pt1 | contig 10066 bp, 12 predicted proteins | sample 1042781 | NCBI WGS metagenome assembly MTKZ01 (sample SAMN06212207, study PRJNA360539) | anaerobic digester metagenome | biome: Wastewater treatment plant; material: sludge; isolation source: anaerobic digester fed with sludge from wastewater treatment plant | place: Denmark: WWTP Viborg ...
GAATCTCAAGGATTGCACGTGCACCTATAGCGGCTGCGAGCGCAAGGGTATCTGCTGCGAGTGCCTGCAATACCACCTGGCGGCCCGCCAACTGCCCGGCTGTTGTTTCCCGCCCGAGGTCGAGCGCACCTACGATCGGAGCTTCAAGGCCTTCGCGCGAGCCTGGAAGCTTTAGAAACTTTTATGCTCTAAGGATCTTCTGCGTTCGGATGCCGGAGCCGATGCTGCCGTGCTGAGGAGCCTGGCCATGCACCGGCCTGCAAGCTGCCAGTGGCACCGGGCGCTCGCACGAGAAGGCGACACCCTCCGGATTCCCCCTGTAAAGGGGGAGCGTGTGCGGATCGGCAGGCCGTGGGCCGGGTGGGTGGCGGCTCCCCGTTGTGAACGGGGAATGTGTACCAGAAGTCAACACCACCGTGTGACCGGTGACCCGACTCCCCGTGGTGAAGGGGGACAATCATCGTGGGCGGATTGCCCGCTGCATCGGCAGCTCACGGTTCGGTGGGTGGGGTCGGAATGCCGCCCTCGCAATTATTCTCCAGGTACTCGAACACCTCCTCTCCCGCACTCGAACTGACGACGAACGGCATGTTGAAATTGCCGTCGAACCCGTGGACGCTGGGCAGGCGACCGTCCCAGTGATAGGCCGTCAGCATCCCCTCGAACGCGCCCGTCACATAAACGATCATGGGATTCTTGGCTTGCCACGGGTCGCGCTCGTCGATGCGGCAGGTGTCGAAGGTCACCGTCCCGGCAATCGCGGGGCCGAAGTCGACGGAGCCGTGCTCCTGAAACCGGGCCGCGGCGACATCACTGGCGCCCGCCGGGTCCTCCAGGAAGATGAACGAGCCGAGGGCAAACTGGCTCATTCCCGCGCTGCCGATTTCGAGGAACACATCACCGTCATCCGCGTTGAAGTAAAACGCGGGCGGCATCGCGGGGCTGCCGATCACTCCCCCCTGTGTTCTGTCCACCGCCTGAATCGCGTGCGAACCGTATCCATCAATGCTGTAGCTCATCCCGGGCGGGCAAACCCTGCTGAGCACCATTCCAGATGCGCCGGCGTTGCCAAGGCCCAGCGGATCGATCCACGAGCGAATCGGATCGCCCACACCCATGTCCAGCAACAATTCCTGGATGCTCGTGGTGAACACCAGCCGGCCGAACGGACTGTCGTCGGCCAACGGGTATCCATACGCGGTGATCTGGTGCTTGATCTGGGCCGGAGTCAGGGTCGGGCGAATCGACTTGAGGATCGCCGCCAGCGAGGCCACCATGGGGGCCGAAAAGGAGGTCCCGAAACGGCCGTCATAGCTTCCGTCGGGAGCGACGGCGGGCACGTTCTCACCCGGCGCGGCGATGTCGACCGCTCCGCCGTGGTTGCTCATGACCGAGAGCTCGGTGGGATTGCACTGTGCCGTTGCGGCCACGGTCAGGACATTAGCCAGCCCGATGCCGCCGGGAGCGTAATTGAAGCCGGTCAACTCCAGTGATTCGTTTCCCGCTGAGCAGACGAACAGAACGGTGCTGCGCCGCCCCATCAGTCTGAGCCAGGTGTCCCACATGATCTCGAAGTACGGGTCAGATTCCTGCCACCCGAAGCTCATATTGATGATGTCGGCCCCCGCGGCCGCGGCCATGGTCGTGTAAACGATGAAGCTGGCATCGTCGCTCGCGCGCCCGACGATCAGACGGAGGTTGTCTCCGACGAGCCGTGATGCGATGCCGTTGATGCTGCACATGTCATTATCAGCCGCAATGATGCTCGCCACTGCCGTGCCATGCCTGCGGTCGTGCAAATCTTCCGGCGGACCGGCGAAGTCGTTCAGGTAAAGAATGTCCACTTCATCAAACTCGTTCGTGGAAGGATCGAGGCCGGTGTCGACGATGCCTACCCGGACCCGGTGCAGCGTCAGATGCTCCCGGAAGAAGTCGAACATCGTGACCGCCTGGTAGTACTCCGTTTCGGCAAACGCACACTGGTCCTCAGCGACGATATCCCGGTTGTCGTTCTCGGCCGGGCAGGTCTGGTTGAATTGAGCAACACGGTTATAGCCGGCCGACGCAAAGCCGGGGTTCGCCTCGGCCTGGTCGATGAGAGCCTCAAGCTCGGCTTGCGTCGTCGCCGGAACCTCGATCTGGTAGAAAGCGATGTCCGGCACCTGGCCGACGATCGTGCCTCCGAGCTCGGCGGCAAGCTGCTCGACCACGGTGCGCTGTGTGCCCTCCTCCATCAGAAGGAGGATGTGATTGACCGCAAACTCGACGGTCCTCCCATCGGACAGGGTCTGCTGGATCATGCGATCCGGATCGGGAGGAGCGCAGTAGACCTCGGGGTCAGGAACGTAGGAGTCGAAGGGATCTTCGGACCCATCACCTGAACCGTCGTTGTCGGCAGGATTATGAGGCGAGCAGCCTCTGCCGACAACCAGCACCGCCAGACAGAGCAGCACCCATCCACCACCTGCAATGTGTCTCATCGTGTTGTCTCCGGCAGGAAGGGCAGGAACGGCCGCCAGGCTGCTCATCAGGACAGGACTGCCGGGCGACGGATCGTGGCCGGGTGACCAAGTGCGAGGCTGCCACCCCACTCGTCCGCCGGCCGCGGGCGCCTCCGAACAGAGGCTAACTCATGCCATTGTGCCCGAACCCCTGTGCACATTCAAGGGGCGAGTGGGCAAAAAAGCGGTAATCCGAGCAATGGAAGGCCTGAAGCGAGCGCACGCCGACCGGGACGAAGGTCAATAAGGCTCCGCGATCCGAGCGGGCGCAGCCTCATTCCCCACCAGGCCCGGAGGCCCGATCTCCTGTCCCCTCCGCGTGCCCCATTCATGGTTCATGTGGGAACTTGTCGTCGAGCTTCGCCTCAGCCAACTCGACGAGGAAATCCGCGATCCGGCCGCAGACCAATTCCATGTATTGGCGGCCTTTATCGGTCGAGGCCTTCGAGGGATCCCCGGAGGCACAGTGGTCGTTGATTTTCGCGAAGTCACGGCTGGTCAGCACCCAGCCCTGCCGCACGGCCTCGAAACGAAACGGCCGGACGCCGCCGTCGCCCGCCACCCCCGGCTCGATCAGTTCGGGATACAAGGCCATGGCGACCGACGTCTCCATCTCGCCGGCGTGGTCGTCGCGACATTCGAAGATGTCGCCGTACTTGTCCATGCCGACCCGCCACCAATTGCACAGGAACACGTTTGTGTCGACTTCGGTCTGCAACTGGCGGATCAGCGGCATGAACTCGTTGCCACCGTGGCCGTTGAGGATGAGCACCTTGCGGATGCCGTGCTTACGCAGCGAGACGACAATGTCCCTCACCATCGCATCGAGCGTCGCCTGCGAAACGTGGATCGTCAGCGGGTAGGCCATCAGGTTGCAGTCGACGCCGTAAGGGATCGTCGGCAGGCAGATGACGGACTGACAGCGATCCCAGGCCGCCTTGCAGGCCGTCCGAGCCACGCAGGTGGTGTGGCGATAGTCCTGCCCTTCCGGCAGATGGCGATTGTGAGCCTCGATGGCCGAAATCGGCAGAACAGCGACCTCATAACGGCGTTTGGAGATCCGGTGCAGGTTGGTTGCGGTCAAGTCCCATTCATCGATCATGAAGATCACCTTTCGAGCTTGCCGCAGGCCGGATTGCAGCAAGCGTATCGCGCATATTCCAACGGAATTCGAGAGGAACTGCAACAAGACCTTCTTGAGGCCGCAACGAACTTCGCCCGGCAAACCAGGCATCGGGAGAATCCGTCCGCAACGTCGCCTTCCTGACCGAAACCAGGCGATCTTGGCTCATTCATGGCGGTCGGCGGAGCTGTTCACGCGGTCTGGCCGGCGGCGCCCGCAGGGGAACCCTCGAACCACCGCCTCCGCAGGTAGAACGCCACGCTCACCAGACTGATCAGCGCCGGCACCTCGACCAGCGGGCCGATGACCGCGGCAAAGGCCGCTCCGTGGTTGATGCCGAAGACTCCGACCGCCACGGCGATGGCGAGCTCGAAATTGTTGCTTGCGGCGGTGAAAGACAGCGTTGCCGATTTCGCATAGCCTGCCCCGGCCTTCTTGCCCATCCAGAAACTGAGCAGAAACATCACCACGAAGTAGATGAGCAACGGAACGGCGATCAGAAGGACGTCACCCGGCCTGGTGATGATCTTCTGGCCCTGCATGGAGAACATCACCACGATGGTGAACAGCAGGGCAATCAACGTCATTGGCGAAATTCTTGGGATGAACTTCCCATGATACCACTCTTTGCCTTTGGTCTTCACCGACACAAGGCGCGTCAGCATGCCGGCCAGGAACGGGACGCCGAGGTAGATGAAAACGCTCTGGGCGATCTGGCCGATGGTGATGCCGGATGTGTCGGCCCCCCGCAGTCCCAGCAGCGGCGGCAGGATGGTGATGAACAGCCACGCGTATACGCTGTAGAAAAGCACCTGGAAGATCGAGTTGAACGCCACAAGCCCGGCGGCGTACTCCGTGTCACCTTTGGCCAGGTCGTTCCAGACGATGACCATCGCGATGCAGCGAGCCAGCCCGATCATGATCAGGCCGATCATGAACTCCGACCGGCCGTGAAGAAAGGCGATGGCCAATAGAAACATCAGGATCGGCCCGATCACCCAGTTCTGAAGCATGGACAGGCCCAGGATCTTGATGTTGCGAAAGACGTCGCCCAATTCCTCGTACTTCACCTTGGCCAGCGGCGGGTACATCATCAGAATCAGGCCAAGAGCGATGGGAATGCTCGTCTGAGTGCCTTCAGGGCGAAGCGAGCCGATCCATTCGCCCACGCCCGGCGAGAAATAGCCCAGCAGCACGCCAACGACCATCGCCAGGAAGATCCACAGCGTGAGATATCGATCGAGGAAGGACAATCTCTTCGACACGCCACTCGACACCACTCTTGCTCCTACTGGTTGATCAGATGCTGCCCCCTCGCTGGAACGAGATTCCTGTCTCGTTCTCCCCGGCACGGGATTCCTAGCCCGTTGGGCTCGCGGGAAAGCATTCCCGCGCGGACGGGTGCGAGACGAGATTCTCGCACCAGCTCGTTGGATTCCGGCACCAACTCATTGGATTCTCGCATCAACTCATCCGCATTCATCCTTCGTCCCTCATCCTTCCACATTCATTCAGTCGGCTTGACCGCATACACCTTCACACTGGCGGCGTAGTCATTGATGTTGTAGCGGCTCAGCAGCTCGGCCACGCCCTCGTGCAGGCCCGGTTGGCCGCCGCCAGCGGACTTCGAGCCGCAACAGCTTGACTTCGCAGGCTGATCGGCGATCGGCAGGCTGGTTTTCGATGAGCAGCATCCCGAAGAGCCCTCGACTTTCGCATAAGCGTTAAGGTCGGCCCAGCTATCGATCACCTGGACGTGGGCGAAACCGGTCTCGCGCAAACCGGCCTCGTAATCCGTGATGAGAATCGCCCCGGCGATGCAGCCGACGTAGGCCGTCACATCGTCGGTGATCTCCGGCGGCAGCGGCTTCTTGAGGGCGATGTCGCTGACTGCCAGGCGGCCGCCGGGCTTGAGCACCCGGGCGATTTCGCGAAACACGGCCCGTTTGTCGGGAGCCAGATTGATGACACAATTGCTGATCACGCAATCAACCGAGGCCTCCGGCAAGGGTAGCCGGTCAATCGTCGCCAAATGAAACTCGATATTCGAGGGCATCTTGCCGCCCGCGGATCGAGCGGCATTCCTGCGGGCCAGCTCGATCATCTCCGGCGTCATGTCGATGCCGATGGCCTTGCCCGCCAGCCCAACCTTGGGTGCGGCCAGCAGTACGTCCAGACCGCCGCCGCAGCCCAAGTCAACGACCACTTCGCCGGGTTTGAGGCTCGCGAAGGCCGTCGGGTTGCCGCAGGACAGGCCCATGTTGGCCTCGGCGGGGATGCTTGCCAACTCGTCGGCGCCGTAGCCGAACGCCTCGGCCACCTGACGGACGCTCTCCTGCCGGCTCGACAACCCGCTGTCCGCGACCGCCGCATATTTTGACTGAAGGGTTTTAATGATCTTATCTGACATGGTTATGCTCCCTTAAAGAACGATAAGAGTCGCCCGGCGGCTGCGCAGGGCAGAATCCCCGACAGCCGGACATTGGCTGCCGAATGACGGCGCCGAAATGGCCTTGGATCAGGATTTGCCGAGCATCTCGGCGGCGTTGTCGATGCCGGTCTCTTCGGCAACCGTCAGGACATAGTTGTGAGTTGAGGCGTCGCGCAGTGGCTTGATTTCCGCGAACTCGGGGTCGTGGGAGAATCGGGTAAGGTCGGTGGGATCCTCGTAGGCGATGATACCGCAGTATTCCTGGTTGCACACACCCATGAACCTCGCCCGCGTCCGGCCGTAGAACAGGACGCGAGCATGGTGCCGCTCCAGGATCGGGCGCACGCGGCGAAGGTACTCGGCGTAGGCAGTCTCCTTGCCGGGGATGATGTCGAACAGATTCAACGTGATGATCATAGGTCTCTGCCCGGCGGCATCCGGGGACGCCTTCAAGGAGCCCGTCGGCCGAAAGGTCGATAGCATACGCATCCGCTCGCTTTTGTCCACTTTCCGCGCACACCGCCGCACCCAAACCTTTATTTCATCTTGAGTTCCGCGAACTTGGCCTCGATCTGGTCCTTGGGCATGAAGCCCTCGTGCCGCCACAGTTCCTTTCCGGCGGCGTCGAAGAAAACCTGAGAGGGAATCAGGTTGAAATCGATCTCCCGGGCTCGCTCCCGGTCCTCCATCACGTCGACCGACTCGACCTCGATCCTCCCGGCGTACTCCTTGCGAAGCTGCTCGATGATCGGGGCCATCGCCTTGCAGGCCTGGCACTTGCCGGCCCCAAGCTCGACCAGCCGCGGCAGCCCGTCGGAGGGCCTGGTTGCGGGCGGTTTGCCACCCTCCGAGTTTGAACCGGCGGTGGAACCCGCGCGATCGGTTCCACAGTGCTTCACACAGGCCGCCACAACAACCAGCAGCACGACCAACCCGACAATCAAAAGATTCTTGACCATATGCACCCCGTCAGGCGATATAGAGCAGCCATGCCCCCCCGAGCAGGACCAGCACGCCACAGACAGACTTCATCACCGTGGTCCCCTTCGATCGCTCATTCCAGTTCAGGTACTTCTGCACCAGTTCCGTCGAGGTCCCCGCCAGAACGATCACCGAGCAATGGCCGATGCCGTAAACGAGCAGCAACAGGATCCCGTAAGAGACGCTTTTGGCCCCCAGCTTGAAGATCACACCGAGGATCGGGGCCATGTAGGCAAACGTGCACGGCCCCAGTGCGATCCCGAAAACCAGACCCAGAATAAAGGCGGCGAGCATTCCCCGCCGATGCATTTTGACCTGTCCCGGACCGGACCACGGCATCGGAATCACGCCCAGCAGATGAAGTCCCACGAGGAAGAACACGATGCTCACCAGGTAATTGCCGACGGGGCCTACGTCGCCCATCATCCGGCCGGCCTCGGCGGTGACCGCACCGATCAGGCCGATGGTCACCAGAATGCCAACCGCGAACAGCGTCGAGGTAAGAAACGCCTTGCGTGTCGACACCTGACCCTGCTCGCTGATGAAGCCGATGATCAGCGGAATGCTCGCCAGATGACAAGGGCTCAACACGACGCTGAGGATGCCCCATACAAAGGCGGCCACCAGAGCAACGAGTGCTGACCCTTCGATTGCGCGGGTCAACGTAGTAAAAACCTCTTGCATGTTTCACATTCCCCCCATCTTCGCGAGCTGCTTCTCGATTTCTGCTTGCGGGAAGAAACCGATGTGCCGAAACGCTTCCTTCCCGTTCTTGTCGAAGAAGACCTGCAGGGGAATACCCTGGACATCATAGCGCTCCGCAAGGATCTGCTCCTTGCGGACATGCACGAAGAGGATGTTGGCCTTGCCCTCGTACTTCTTCTTGAGCGTTTCAAGGATCGGGGCCATCATATCGCACGGGCGGCAGCCGGTGGCCCCGAAGTCAACCATCGAGGGCTTCCCGCTCGCCCGGGCCTNNGGATCGGTAGACGCTCCCCAAGCGTGCGCACGTATTCCTTAACCGCCGCTTGCTGCTTCTGCTGAAGCACGTACTGCAACAACTGCTCCTTGATCTGATCGAGCTTGGCGCCACCGCACGCGTCCTTGTTGTTCTCATAGAAGTCCTTGACCTCATCCTCCGAGACCTTGACCGTCTGGACGACCTTCTGCAAGTGCTGATTGACGATCTCCTGTTCAGGCTTTCCGGGAGCTTGGCTCTTGTCAGCAGCTTCCCGCCGAGCCACATCGAGGATCAGCTTTGGGGTGGCGATCCTCTCCAGCAGGAAGAAAGCATTCTTGGTCAGTTGGTCCCGCATGTCGGCCGGTGCGCGCTCTGTCTCGGCCTTCAGATCGGCCTCATTCAATCGAAGCGTTCCGCTCTCCAGGAGAACACCGTCGGGAAGCTTGGATAGCACGGCAAACGTCAGGGCACCGGAAGCCAGCCCCGGATAGACGACATCGATCGTTGTCGCTGTCGGCTGGGACGCGGTGTGTTCTCTGGCAACGGCAGGCCCCGTCTGAGGCGGCGGATTGGCGGTCGCCTTGGAACCAACGGGAGAACCGGAAACACTCGTGAGAGAGGCAACTGACACGAGAACGACCACAATCAGNNAACGACCACAATCAGCATGCTTTTGATCATATGAACCTCACAAGACGCACCATTCCTCACGTCGCAGGGGGGTGGGGAACGAGTCTCTCCGGCCACCCCGTTGCGTCAGCCGCGAGGTGCACCCACTTCATCACGCGTTGGCTTGCCTGCCGCCGAGGCAACGAGCCAGCCCGGGCGAACGATCGCAGCGGCTGGTTTCGCGGTCAGGTCAACCCCCAGTTCCTTCCATTTCGCCAGGATATCCTCTCTTGAGAAGAAGCCCTCATGGCGGAAGAGTTCCTTGCCCGAAGCATCGTAGAAGATCTGCGTCGGGATCAGACCAATCTTGTACTGCTCCCCGGCCTTCGGATTCTGCCAGACATCAATGAATTCCACTTGCAGCCGAGCGGCATACTCCTTCTTCAGGTTTTGGAGGATTGGGGCCATCATCTTGCACGGGATACACTTGGTTGCACCCAGATCCACGAGCCGCGGCAGCGCCTTGGGGACCGTCTGATCGTGCCCCTTCTGCGCCTCGGCAGGTCGGCTTTCCGCATTCGCTGGTGCTTGCGGCCGATCTCCGCTGCGGAACGTGTCCTTGCTCCTCTGCTTGCACGCCATGATGACACCCACGACNNACGACAATCAGCAAGGCCGCGACGATGCTGATCTTCAGAATCTTGTTCATGATAGCCACACTCTCCTGCTTGGCATACCGAGCCTACGTCCCGGACACGCCGCCAAGGAACGACGACAATTCCGTCCGCACGTATTCAGTAAAACGAGCGAAATCACCCAGTAGTTCCCAAACCGATTTCAGATTCTTCCACTCCACTGGTTGCCCGTCTCTCATCCGAACCAGGACCAGTGACTGCCCGGTCAACGCGTAATCCTTCTCGAAGTGTTCGTTCCCCGATTCTTCGATGTTGATGGGCCGCCATTCAATCAGCCCGCCGGAGAGCTCTCTGGCAAAGTGTATCTCAATCGCCTGCTTGGCCCACTCCTCGATCTGCAGGCAGGAGTGGCAACGGACCGATCGGTGGAAGTAGAAGGCAACCACGTCCGGAGACGCCTCGAAAACGCCGGATTCGACGACCGGCTGCGAGGCGACCGTTGTTGTGACCCCCGCTGACTGGGTGACCGGGCTACCGGCAGGGGCGGGGCCAGTGGCAGGACTTGGAGAAACCGGCATCATGCAGGTCGCGCATGTTCCTCCCGCCGAGCCCGTCGCGCCTCGCCAGTAGCTGGTCACGATCGAGCCGACGAGGACCGCGATACAGGCTGCGATGATACCCACTCGCCCCGCTCGTCCCATGCGCGGCCACTGCTTCCACGCGATCACCACCATGAATATCAGCAGCGCCGACATCCACAAGCCGATCGGGTAGCCGCCATCACACTGTTGGCAAGGCCGCATTATTCAATGCACCTCAACGAGA
>MTKZ01008103.1_pt1 | contig 10063 bp, 10 predicted proteins | sample 1042781 | NCBI WGS metagenome assembly MTKZ01 (sample SAMN06212207, study PRJNA360539) | anaerobic digester metagenome | biome: Wastewater treatment plant; material: sludge; isolation source: anaerobic digester fed with sludge from wastewater treatment plant | place: Denmark: WWTP Viborg ...
GCAGCCCAGGCAAATACGCGAAACGTCCAATCCGGTGTTTCCGAGCTTTGTGTATTCCATCTGCGGGTCCTTTTCAAGAGTTATTATTTAGGAATTTACACAATTATAGTACCCCGTAAAAAGCAATTGTTCGTTTTTGTTTTTCCATGATACCACCAGGCTACCGTGGGGCAGCAAAACACTTATTTTCGTAGAAACAACCCTTGAAAAGGTTGTTACAAACCTTTTCAAGGGTTAACTTACAGGAGGTAGGTTGGGTTGAAAACCCACCCTGTAATCTGCAGGTGCAAAAACCCGAAGTCGTTGTAAAGACTCCGGGTGAATGAAAGCGATTGAGTAAGGAGTTTTTTACCCCGCCTTATCAATTCACATCTCAATCCGCGTAGGACTCCGGCGCGTGGTTGCGGTTATTCCTGGCAAAGGCAACCATCAGCTTGCTGTCAGGCGCCTCGAATTCCAGGATTCGCCCCCAGGAGGTCATCGCCAGTGGCACCTGCATGTCCGTCCAGGGGAAGGCGATCAGTTTGGTGCTACCGGCTTTATCCATTGCTCGGCTGATGGTCTGTTTCAGTTCTGAACAATCCCCTCCGTAGGCGGCGCAGTTGTACCAAAAGATAACGTACCCGTGCTCAAGGTTGTGCACCAGGGGGCCAGCCGGGTAGGCTAAATTCGCTGTCGCATCATTTTCCTCGTAGAAGCCCGCCTCCAACTCTGACGGGTAATGCTTGCCACCGGCCGGCGGGTTTGAAGCGTAAGGCCCCGGATCACTGCCTTCAGCGACGTGGTCGGCAGAAGCCACGGCTACCGCCTCGCCCAGCAGCCCGCTCCCTGCGCGGGAGGCGAGAAAAGCGATCCCTGCCACGATCCCGGTAGCCAGTAAACCGACCCCAAAGTAAGAGAATAATTTCCTGCGCACCTGTTGTTTTCTTTGCGCTGTTCGTTTTTGCTGCCGGTTGCTTTTTGTCATTCGAACTCCCAATCTTTGCGTTTTTAATTAAGATAATTTTACTCTTAATTATTCAGTTCAACAACACCATTCCCTGTATGAGGCATTTATGGATTGTTTTCCAACGATTCGACTTCTACTTATTAAAACGCCTTTAGGATGTTCAGAAAGACAAACCTCCAAATTTCTTCCGGGTAAACCGGGTTTCTTGTGCTCTTCGAAACCCGGCTTTTGATCAAAATGTAGACAGGTGTAAGTGATCGAACGACAACCCATGAAAAGGTTGTTAAAAACCTTTTCATGGGTAAATTTGTGGGTAGCGGGATGATATGAAAATCAACCTGTTACGCGTCCGGCGGTCGTTGCAGCCGGTCGCGGCGGCGCTTGGCCAGGTATAACAGCCCCAGCGCCACCACCAGGCCGATCAGCCAGCCGAACGGAGGGAAGAAGCTCTGTGCCAGGGCTACCACCGCGATGGTGAACAGCGCGGCCAGCATCCAATCCACGGGGGTCATTTTTGAGAAAAGCGGGGGTTCATTGTCCATTTTGCCTGAGCCTGTATACTTCTGAAGATCAATATTGGCAACGTCTAGTTTTTTATCAGTACATAATTTGGTCAGTTTTCTTGTTTTTGGGTACTAAATTCGGCTCACTATTTTTCTGTTTTCCCCATCTTTATCCCTTCATTGGCCACATCGTTTTCTTCCACGTAGCGCCGCGGCATGGCCAATGAGCTCCAGCCGCCAGCCTCCTGCAGCACAAAGGGATCTGTGCCGTGGCGCGCCGCCGAGGTCGCCCAGTAATGCCGGCAGTCGTGTGCCGATAGCCCCAAAATGCCCAGCCGTTCTCCCAGCAGCCGCACACGCGCGGTCACTGCGCGTTCGCTGATCCCCGGCGCGCCGAGTTCTTCGTTCTTTTTACTCTGCCTTAGCAGCAGGCCTGCCACGGGCAATTCGCCATTATTCCTGCACGCCAGCGCCGCGTCCAGCGTTTCGCGCGTCAGGCGGTGCACCTGTTCCTTGTTCACCTTGGGACGGTAAAAGCGCAGCAAACCCTCCGCCAGGTCAAGTTCTTCTGCCGCCAGCCGGGTCACTTCTCCCACGCGCAAGCCATGGTCGAGCAGCAGGCACATCAACAACTGGTCGCGCCTTCCCTGTGGAGTGGCGGGTTGGTGCTTCAACTGATGCGCCTGCTCAGGGGTCAGCTTCACCGGTTCCTCCTTCTTGAAACCGATGCGCCTGACCCGCCGTTTTTGATCAATGCGCACCTGCTCGCGGAAGGAATATCCCTGCACCGCGCGGATCAACGCGTACTCCTGCGGGGTGAGCATGTCTGATTGCATGGCCATGCGCGCGTACACCTTCACCGTCGACAGGCGCACATTGATGCTCTTGATGGCGTAACCCTCATTCAACTGCCACTTGACGAATGCCTCCACCAGCCCCCAGGTCACCGGGCGCCAGGCGGCCGGCTCTTCCGCCAGGTTGCCTGTGCGCAGATTGACCAGCTCCAGGAACTCATGGAACAGCGCCAGGTCCGCGTCCTGCCGGCGCAGGGTCTCCATCGCGCGGCGTGAACGGTACTCCTTAAAGCGCGTGAGCGCGGCGGCGCGGTTCGCGTTCTGGCCGATCTGCAGGGAAAGGTCCCCAGGCAGCAGGGGTTGGATCTCTTTATTGGCGGTCATTAATTTCATTGTACACGAAAAATTCCATCGCTTAATTTCCTCACCATTTTGTCCGCCGGCCAAACCAGGTGGCTGCCAAACAATTGCCGGATACTCCTTACAGATTTGTTAACCAATTTCACAGGTTGCTTATTGAAATTTAAAAAATCGGACTGTATACTTTTTGATTATATTAAATACTAAATTGTGCACGCGAGAATTATCCGGTCGGTGCTTCAATCCGGCCGGTTCATGTAAGTAGACACTATGTGAGTCTGCCCTCGTCGTTTTTCCGGAATTGGTAACAGAAAATCGCGGAAAAAAGTACAAAATCAGTCATATTATTTGTATAATGAAATATCCGCCTTTTTTATCATTCGTTACCAGGTTTATTTTTTATTAGTACTTGGAACACAATCTTAGTAATAGCCATTCAATGGAGCCATTCATGAATGATCGATCAGCAGTACAAACAGGGGAGACCATCCTCGAGGTCCGCGATCTGAAGACCTATTTCTACACCGAAGACGGTGTGGTCAAGGCGGTGGACGGGGTGGATTTCTCTGTGCGCGCCGGTGAAATGCTGGGGCTCGTCGGTGAATCCGGCTGCGGTAAAAGTGTCAGCTCGTTCTCCATCCTGCGCCTGGTAGGTGTTCCCGGCCGTATCGTTAACGGCGAGATCTTTTTTGAAGGCAAGGATATCCTCAAGCTCTCTAAAGAGGAAATGGTCAAAATGCGCGGCGACCGCATCTCTATGATCTTCCAGCAGCCGCAATCCAGCCTCAACCCGGTCTTCAAAGTGGGGGAGCAGGTGGCTGAAGTGCTCGAGTTGCACAAGGGCATCAAGAAGAAGGAAGCCTGGGCGAAAGCGGTAGAACTGCTTACCCTGGTGGGCATCCCTGACCCTGAGAAGAAAGCCTTCGCCTACCCGCACGAACTTTCCGGCGGTCAGGCGCAGCGCGTCATGATCGCCATGGCGCTGGCGCTTTCTCCCAGGCTGCTCATCGCAGATGAACCCACTACCGCGCTGGACGTTACCATCCAGGCGCAGATCCTCGATCTCATCCGCGAGCTGCGCGAGAAGACCAACACCGCGGTCATTCTCATCACGCACGATCTCGGCATCATCGCCGAAATGGCCGACCGGGTGGCTGTGATGTACGCCGGCGAGATCGTCGAGTTCGCCGATGTGGATCCTATATTCGCCAAACCCCTGCATCCTTACACCCAGGGTCTCATCGGTTCCATCCCCGTCCTGGGCAACGTGGTCGACCGCCTGGAGGTCATCCCCGGGCTGGTGCCCAACCTCATCGACCTGCCGCCCGGCTGCCGTTTTGAGCCGCGCTGCCTGCTGCGCCAGCAATACGGGCTCGAGGTGTGCCGTCGCCAGGAACCTCAATTGGTAGAGATCGCTAAAAATCACACAGTGCGCTGCTGGCTTTACACCGATTCTGATGAACATTCCGCGCCTTTAAAGATCAGCGAGGCGTTATGAGCGATGTGATGAAAGTGAACCTGAAGAATAATGGCGGCGACCTGTTGAAGGTCTCACACCTCAAGAAGTATTATCCCGTCAAGACGGGCATCCTGCAGCGCGTGTCTGACCATGTGCTGGCTGTCGATGATGTCAGCTTTACGGTCAAACAGGGAGAAACGCTCGGTCTGGTGGGTGAATCCGGCTGCGGCAAAACCACCATCGGCCGCGCCATCCTTCGCCTCACCGAACCGACCGCGGGTGAAGTGGAATTTGATGGCAAAAACCTCCTCAAGCTGAAAGGGGAGGAGATGAAAGCGGTGCGGCGGGATATGCAGATCATCTTCCAGGACCCTTACGCCTCGCTTGACCCCCGCGTGCGCATCGGTGATTCAGTCATGGAAGGCCTGGAGATCCACAAGATCGGCGATAAAAAAGACCGCTACCAGATGGCGGTGGATACCCTCAAGAAAGTGGGGCTTGAAGAGTATCATAGCCGGCGTTACCCGCACGAATTTTCAGGCGGGCAGCGGCAGCGCATCGGTATCGCGCGCGCCCTGGCGCTGCAGCCGCGGTTCATCGTCTGCGACGAACCTGTTTCCGCGCTGGATGTCTCCATCCAGTCCCAGGTGCTCAATATCCTCAAGGACCTGCAGCAGGAACTGGGGCTGACCTACCTGTTCATCGCGCACAACCTCGGCGTGGTGGAGCATATCTCCAACCGCGTGGCGGTGATGTACCTGGGTAAAATGGTCGAGCTGGCTGATCGTGAGGAGCTCTTCCGCAACCCGCTCCATCCCTACACCAAAGCCCTCATGTCCGCCATCCCCATTCCCAATCCCCGTCTGCGGCGCGAACACATCATCCTCAAAGGCGATGTGCCCAGCCCGCTCAACCCGCCCAAGGGCTGCCGCTTCCATCCGCGCTGCCCCATCGCGGTGGCGCAGTGCGCGGTTGAGGAACCACCCTTTGTGGAGAAGTTAACCGCTCATAGTGTTGCCTGCTGGCTGGCGTAACCCGGTGGGAATTTGTGTATATGGAAAGTTAATAGACGGGAAATTAAAGGAGGTGGTTGTATTATCAGAAACAGAATAAAAAGCCTTTTGGGTTTTGCAAACAAAAACCCGTTCGTGCTCAACTTAATCACAAGGAGAAGAAAAATGAAACGTCGATTTTTAGTACTGTTTAGTATGTTGATCGTAGCCAGCCTCCTGCTGGCCGCCTGTGCGCAACCGGCGCCCACCGAAGCCCCCGCGGCAACTGAGGCCCCCGCTGCGACCGAAGCCCCTGCGGCGACAGAAGCACCGGCAGCCGCCGAACCCCTCAAGATCACCCTCGCTTTCCGCGTGGTTGATCGCGCCTACCTGCCGTCACCCGATAAGGTGGCCCAGGAGATCCAGGCTCAACTCGCTGAGGTGGGTGTGGAAGTGACCCTTAAGGAGATGGAATCCGCTGCTTTCATCGATTCCACCGCCGCGGGCAATGAAGGCTTCTACCTGCTGGGTTGGAACGCCGACTACCCGGATGCCACCAACTTCTATGATTACCACTTTGCCACCGCTGAGAACAAACAGTTCGGTGATCTATACCCCGACATGGTGGCTGAAATTCGCGCCGCCGGTAAGCTCTCTGACCCGGCCGCTCGCCAGGCGCACTATGACACCATCAACCAGATGCTCAAGGATTACCTCATGATGATCCCGGTCGCCAACGGCGGTTCTTCCACCGTTTTCGCGGCCAATGTTGAAGGCGCGCATTCCAGCCCGCTGGGCAATGAAGTCTTCAGCGTGATGAGCAACGGCACTGACACACTCGTCTGGATGCAGAACGGCGAACCCAATGCGCTGTGGTGCTCAGATGAGACCGACGGCGAGACTTTGCGCGCCTGCGAGCAGGCTTACGAACCCCTGCTGGCCTTCGAGGTCGGTGGAACCGATGTCATCCCCGCGCTCGCTGAGAGCTATGAGGCAAATACCGAACTGACCGAATACACCTTCAAACTGCGCCAGGGCGTCACTTTCCACAATGGTGCCACCCTGGATGCCAATGATGTTGTGGCTACTTACGCCTCCCTCTGGGATGCTGCCAGCCCCAACCACATCGGCCGCACCGGAAGCTTTGAGTACTTCGGCGCCTTCTTCGGTGGACCCATCAACGCTGAAACCGTCGACGCGGAACTGGTCGATACCGATGGTATGCTCTCGCTGACCGCTCCCAGCTGCGATTATGGTGGTGAGTTCTCCTCCATCGCCGCGGTGGATGCCAGCACCGTCAAGTTCACCCTGTGCTATCCTGATCCCGCCTTCCCCTCCAAAGTGGCCTTCTCCGTCTTCAGCATCCTGGATAAGGACCACCTGGATCTGACCAAGGGTGATTCCGTTGCCATCAGCGACAATCCCAATGGCACCGGCCCCTACAAGGTGAAAGCATGGAACCGTGGCGACAGCGTCGTTTTTGAAGCCTTTGATGGCTACTGGGGCGAGAAAGCCAAGACCCCGAACCTGATCTTCCGCTGGTCAGAACAGTCCGCCCAGCGCCTGCTCGAACTGCAGTCTGGCAATGTGCATGGTATTGACAACCCAGGTCCGGATGACATCGCTTCAATAGAAGCGGATGCCAACCTCACGCTCTATCCACGCAACGGGTTCAATATCTTCTACATTGGTTTTAACAACACGATTGCCCCGTTTGACAACCTGCTTGTCCGCCAGGCTATCGCCTACGCCATCGACCGCAACCGTATTGTTGAGCAATACTACCCGGTAGGATCCAGCGTCTCTGATTCCTTCGTGCCTGCCTTCGTCTATCCGGGCGCCAGCCCCAATGTTCCATGGCTGGAGTTCGACCAGGCCAAGGCCAGGGAATTGTTGACCGAAGCCGGCTACGCCGTCAAATAACCTCTAACTGTTCGTTTGGATGGGGTCGTTTCCCCGACCCCATCCAAACCTCATTATCGAAGGCTGCATCATGACTCAATTCATCACGCGACGATTAATGTTACTGATCCCGGTTTTGCTCGGGGTGGTGCTGGTCACCTTTCTGATCGTGCGCCTCATCCCCGGCGACCCCTGCGTGACCATGCTGGGCGAACGCGCCACGCCTGCCAAATGTGAAGCTTTCCTCGAACGCTATGGCCTGAACGACGACATCTTCACCCAATTCTGGCGCTACCTGGGCAACCTGTTCACAGGCGACCTGGGGGATTCCATCCGCTTTACCCGTCCTGTAACCACCCTCATCGCGGAACGCCTGCCTCTCACCATGGAGTTGACGCTGCTCGCGATGATCTTCTCCACCACGGTCGGTGTGCTGCTGGGGGTGATCTCAGCCCTCAAACGCAACACCATCATCGATACGATTACCATGATCATTGCCAATATCGGTGTTTCCATGCCTGTCTTCTGGCTGGGGCTGCTTCTGGCTTACTTTTTTGCCCTCACGTTGAAGGGAACACCGTTAGCACTTCCTCCCTCCGGCAGGTTCTCAGCCGGTTTGTCGCCGGTCGATCTTGCCCGCTTCTGGGGGCTTGAAAACCCCACCGGTCTGAAAGCGTTTCTTGTTCAATTAATGTCCAACACTGTTCTGGTCAATGTGATCTTCACCGGTGATTGGAAGCTCTTCTGGGATTCCTTGCGGCATCTCATCCTGCCCGCCGTGGCGGTGGGCACCATTCCCATGTCCATCATCGCTCGTATGACCCGCTCCAGCCTGCTGGAAGTGGTGGGGCTGGATTACATCCGTGCTGCTCGCGCCAAGGGCATGGTCGAGCGCCGTGTGATCAGCAAACACGCCATGCGCAACGCCCTCATCCCCATTGTCACCATCATCGGCATAGAGACAGGCAGCCTGCTCTCCGGTGCGGTGCTCACCGAGACCGTGTTCAACCTGCCCGGTTTCGGCACCGGCCTGGTCTCTGCCATCCTCGCCCGTGATTATCCCGTGGTACAGGGCTTCACACTCGTCATCGCCGTGATCTTCGTGCTGGTCAACCTGATCGTCGATATTTCATACGCCTACCTTGATCCACGCATCAGGTTGGAGTAGGGGAGCCGCCATGGAAAACACTACTGAACTCTCCCAGATCGTCGCGTCAACCCGCCGTTCCCCCACGCGCGAAGCGCTGCGCCACCTGTTGCGTCATAGTTCCGGGCGGGCTGGTCTCATCATCCTTGGTTTGCTCATCCTCATCGCCATTTTTGCGCCTGTCATCGCCCCGTATAATCCCACACAGATCCTGCGCGAATCAAAGCGCCGCACACCCCCGTGCATACACATTCTGGGATGCCCTGCTGACCAGCCCGAGCATCTTTTTGGCGTGGATGGCAACACCCGCGACCTGTTCTCCCGCGTGATCTTCGGCTCGCGCCTGTCCCTGCAGATCGGTATCGCCACCATGGCTTTTGCCATCCTCATTGGCACCCTCATCGGCGCGGTCTCGGCCTACGCTGGCGGCTGGCTGGATAACCTGCTCATGCGTATCATGGACGTGCTGATGGCCTTTCCCAGCCTGCTGCTGGCGATTGCCATCGTCTCTATCCTTGGCACGGGGCTTATCAACGCGCTGCTTGCCATCGGTATCGTTTCAATACCGCGCTTCGCCAGGCTGGTGCGTTCCACCGTGCTAACTGTAAAGGATCTCGAGTTTGTCCAGGCGTCCCGCGCCATGGGCGCATCCGGTCTGCACATCTTATTCAAACGCATCCTGCCCAACGCGGTCACCCCGCTCATCGTGCAGGGCACCCTCGGCATCGCCACCGCCATCCTTGATGCCGCCGCGCTCTCGTTCCTGGGGCTGGGCGCTGAACCCCCGCGTCCGGAGTGGGGTCTCATGCTGGGCGAGGAGAAGAACAGCATCTTCAGCGCCCCGCACCTGGTCATCTTCCCCGGCATCGCCATCATGCTCACCGTGCTCGGCTTCAACCTGCTGGGTGACGGCATGCGTGATACCCTCGACCCGCGTCTGACGCGGGCAGGCAAATAAGCACCACAGGGCGCGTCAACGACGCGCCTTTTTGATCTCATCGGTTATTGATACAAATCAGATCAATATACTCCATCAATGGAGTACAATAAGGCACGATTATTTGTTGAGGAGGTAACAATGACTACTGAAAAATCCGTGTTATCCACTATGCAGCGCGAAGCACTCCTTGCCACGTTGAAATCCCGCTTTGAAAAGAACTTGGCTCGCCATCCCGGGCTCGAGTGGTCCGTTGTTCTGGCGCGTTTGGAAGCCTTTCCGGAGAAGCTGAAGTCACTGAGCGATATGGAACTCACCGGAGGTGAGCCCGACGTGGTGGGGCTGGACCCCCGCACTGGCGAGATCCTCTTTTTCGATTGTTCCGCTGAAACTCCCGATCGACGCAATGTGTGTTACGACCGCGCCGCGCTGGAGAAGAGAAAAGAGCATAAACCAGCCACCAGCGCGCTCGACATGGCCGCGGAGATGGGCGTCGAGATGCTCACCGAGGAGCAATACCGTTACTTACAGACGCTCGGCGCGTTCGACCTGAAGACCTCCAGCTGGGTGTTAACCCCGCCTGAGATCCGCAAGCTTGGCGGCGCGCTCTTCTGTGACCGCCGCTATGACCATGTCTTCACCTATCACAACGGCGCGGATTCCTACTACGGCGTGCGCGGTTTCCGCGCCTGCCTGCGCGTCTGATCTCAATCTGCCGTGCAAATAACTTGGGTCGATTTCGTTATATAATCAAAAGAAAAGGAGGTGACACATGAAAGGTAATCCAAAGGTCATTGAAGCGTTAAATTTTCTGTTGGCGGATGAATTGACCGCCATCAGCCAGTACATTGTGCACGCTGAGATGTGCAACAATTGGGGTTACGAAAAGCTCGCCGGGGCGATCGAGAAACGCGCCATCGAGGAGATGAAACACGCTGAAACTCACATCGAGCGCATTCTCTTCCTGGAGGGGCAGCCCATCGTCAGCAACCTCAATAAGATGCACATCGGCCCGGATGT
>MTKZ01002169.1_pt1 | contig 10058 bp, 11 predicted proteins | sample 1042781 | NCBI WGS metagenome assembly MTKZ01 (sample SAMN06212207, study PRJNA360539) | anaerobic digester metagenome | biome: Wastewater treatment plant; material: sludge; isolation source: anaerobic digester fed with sludge from wastewater treatment plant | place: Denmark: WWTP Viborg ...
TACTACTGATGCGTTAATAAATCATTGATACTAAATAAATTACTTTGTTCTTTGACATTTTGGTTGATTTGTAATTCTGTAAGTAGTTCTTTTACAGGCGTTTTGTCGAATACGGATATGCCTAATATCTGCATTATTTCATAGATTGACAAGGTACTTCTAAGAGCATATTTTACCTGAGCGACTATGAGATAGGTACAGATAGCGATCCAAACGTGGACTTTTACTGCATTTTCTGAATGACCCCAAAGCGTTTTTATGGTAAGGTTCTGCTTTATCCATTTAAAAAACACTTCGATTTGCCAGCGATTACGATATAATCTGGCAATTTCAAGTGACGAGACTTCAAAGTTGTTGGTAATAAAAGTAAGTAACAGATCTTTTTCGTCATCGTAATATTCTACCATTCGAAGAGCATCCGGATATAGTTGCTTAGACTTTGGACCTTTCAGCTTTATGGTTCTATCACTTCTGAGCCCGGTAGTCTCATCAAGATTGAAGTTGTTCTCAAGTACCCTGTAGTCCATAGTCACCTTTGCCCTTGTTACAAAGAATGCATCTGCTTTATTCATTCTATACAGCGCAGCAAAATCGATGTAAGCTTTGTCCATCAGATATATGGCGTCAGGTTGAGGTACAATTTCATCAAGTACATTACTGTCATGATACTTGCCATCTGTGATAAAAATAAACGTTGGAATACTACCTCTTAAATCAAGCGTTGTATGAATCTTGATTGCCCCTCTGGAGTATTTACCTTCGGCCCAGGAAAACAGCTTAAGACTTAATGAGACTGTTGTTGAGTCAAGTGCAAAAACATCATTGTCAATGTCGATATTAGGAATAGGGCTGTCAGAGTACATAGGCCTCACTGTTTTTATCAGGTACTCACCGAAGTCGGCAAAAATCCTCCAATCCCGATTTTCATTGGCTCTGGATAGTGTGGATTGATTGACATTTTGCTTTATACCAAGATGGTAGAGTTTATTTTTGTGTGCTTTCAGACATAAACAAATATCTCTTAATGAGTTCCTTGAGGTTAATTGGCCAAAGAATAGTTGAATAAACTGATTCCAACAGTTTAAATCTCTAACTCGATGGTCTCCTTTGTAACGAGAGACACACTTTTCAAACTCATACTTATTGACAAACTGTAGTATCTGAGCAAAGACATACTTACCTGAATTCATAATTTTGCACTTAAAAGGTGCAAAACTACAGGTCAAATCAAATCATAAAATCAAAGAACGCTTATATTAATTTTATTATCAGTGTTTTATATATATTTTTAAAAAGTTAACGCATCACTACTAATGTAAGATTTAAAATGTTAATAATATTTTTCTTTCCTGTCTTACGGATATCATATCATGGCTTGGCTGCCTATCCGGTTAAAACATTATCTTTGCCAATACACCTCCTTTCTGTTAAAGAAAGGTCCGGGCAGGAAGTGGCACAGAGCTCAGGGCTCAGAGTACAGTGAAAAACTTCCTGCCCTTCTCTTTCAAGTTTATTAAAAATGTATTCATTAAAACTATAGAATTAAGTTATTGTTAATTAATTAATAACATCTGCTTTAATACTTGTTTCCTCCTTTCCATTAAAAACCTCCCTGAAATACCTTAAATCATCTATTTCATACTTAGCCGGGAGTTTATACCCATTTATGGGCAAAGTCGGTGTGCCCATGACATTATATTCTCAGAAGTATACTTTGTTTCCAGGAACGGACCTGCAGGTCCGGTTTTTGACTTGAATGGTCTGCATGATTTCACGAACTATTTCTTTAGCCTTACCAGTACCAGAACCGGATTATCCGTCTCTTTAAGACTGTTTGCCAGATTTTCAAGTTCATTTTTCTTCTCTGGGTATTTTGGAGTTGAATTTTTAAATTCATTACTTAAAATATGCGACTTTATCCAAAAAGGGTACATTAATCCAACTAAGTATTCCCTGTTATATTTTCTAATATAATTCTTAGGCAAGAACCTTGTTCCTCCATCAAAGTCATTTAAGATACCTCCACTACCATCAAATTCCCAGTTTGCCAGATATGTTTTTCTTGTTTCTTTATCGATAAGTACAAACTCATTCAGTTTTCTATATGAATAACGAATGGCCCAAAAACGGTCAGTTTCAAATATTTGGTGGATTAATAAAAACTGAGTTATCTCATCTGGTAAAATAATTCTTGATTTTGGGAATCTATGTTCTCCTTGTCTTATAATAAATGATGCCTGTTCACTTAAGTCTGGTGAAATTGAAAAAATTGTATCACTAAAATATCCATTCCAATACGAAATCTTATCCTGGAAAGAATAAGCTCCACTACTACCTCCAATACTACTTGTAAACTCTGGAGTCTTTCTCTTTTCTTTTTTAATTAAATTGCCTAATGAATCAACAATTACCCATTTGTATTTTACATTCTTATTCTGAATTTTATATAGTGCAAACAGATTAGAATTGTAAATATCAATTGCTTCAATCATATCTCCATATTCCTCTAATGAGAATCTTCTCAGGAAATTTCCATTCTTGGAATAAGCTCTAATTATATCACCACTATCAAGAATATAAACTATTTCGGTCTTTTCGTCAACAGTAAATGAATAATTGAATGTATATTCACCAGGCCCTCTCCCTTTATTCCCTATTTTCCTATACATATTCCCTTCAATATTAAATGATAATATCCCTATATCCTTTTCCGATATATATATATTGTCTTTTATAAATTCAATATTATCATATATTAATCCCAACTGAAAACTGTTATTTAGAGGGAAATAGCTAATGCTATCTGCTATTTTTGACAATGTGAGTTCTGATTGTATAAGATTTCTTGGATCAAACTCAACAAGAGTCTTATTTTGAGACTTACACGATATAATCACCAAAAAAACAAGAAAGTATTTAAAGTACATTGCATTTAAATTTAGTAAGTTTGATAAGAGGCTAATATTTATATGGTATTAGCCTCTTATCTCTAATTATTAAAATTAAAATAATCTCTCTCAGAATCTCTAAAGTGGTTTTGAGTTTTAGCTAACTGCTGTTTTATAATCAATTAGCAAAGCCAATCCTGTTGACAACCCAACGCAGAACAAGCGGATGCACATGCCGCTTGAGATGTAGCTATCATATATCCATCATGTACACAACTGTGACAGAAACAACAATTTCCTTCATATCCTCCTCTTAGGGTTATCAATTCTTCATTTTTCATCAACTTTTCAGAATTGATCTGCAATTTTTGAAGTTTTTTCATTACGATAAAATTAGAATGTTAATAGACTAATAATGTTTGTTTTAATTCGGATTCCATATTATGGTCTGGCTGCCAATCAGATTAAAACCTTATCTTTGCCAATACACCTCCTTTCTGTTAAGGAAAGGTCCGGGCAGGAAGTGGCACAGAGCTCAGGGCTCAGAGCACAGGGAAAAACTTCCTGCCCTTCTCTTTCAAATTTATTAAAAATGAATCCATTAATACTAAAGAATTTACTTATTGTTATTTAATTAACAGCACTTACTTTTATACTTACTTCCTCCTTCCCGTTAAAAATCTCCCTGAAATACCTTAGATCATCAATCTCATATTGAGCCGGGAGTATGTAACCGTTAATGAAAAAAGTCGGTGTGCCCATGACATTACACTCCTTAAAAAGTCTCCCGTTTTCTTTATTAATTTCAGCTGAAATATCATCAACTTCAGGAATACATAGGCCTTCTGTAATCTTTGTCCTGGAATAAGGATCCGCATTGAACCACTGCTCCAGCAGTTTTAATGATTCCAATTCTTTACCCTGCCTGTTATTGTTATAAAGGGTAGTGAGTATTTTGTTGTCGGATGTTACAAGAAGAAGATTTATTAGTATATCTTCATTTTCATTGAGCATGTTCCGGATCTTCTCAAAAGCTCTTGCACAATGTGAACAGTGCAGACTGAGAAATGCCGTTATCCTGATCGAAGCATCCCTGTTACCGAAAATCAGACCGCTCTCCGATAAAGGAATTTCATAGTGAGGCTGATTCATCAGAAGTATCCTCAGTATGTCAGGATTCTTTTTAAACCCGAGATACTTATAATAATGCATTTCCCCGGAGGTATGCTCCCTGCGGAATAATATATACAGGGTATAGACTATTGTTATTACAAGGAAAGTAAGTACAAGCCTTGTAACAGAATCAAAAGCAAAGGTCAGTCGCGATAACTGAGGCAGCAATAAAATGAATTCAGTAATCAGTATAAGCTGAACTCCTAGACACATTGGACACCATTTCTTCAGAACAAACCCCTGGTAATAAATCGAGAAGAGTGGATACGGTACTGAGAGGGCGGCAAGTATTGCCATTAAAGAAAGTCCTTCTCCTTCAGGGGACTGCAGAAGAAAGAGAAAACTGCCTGTAAAGTATACGAATCCGACATCTGCCCAACCGAACCACCCGAATACTTTTGATGCTTTATCATTAAGAACCGTATTGCAGTTGGTTGCTTTGTTCAGATGACAAAGCTTGTCCGTAATCGAAAGATGAACTTCAAATTCGTGCAGGATCAGCAGAACAGAAAGTACAATGCCTGCAATTTTCGTAAAAACCAGTGGCAGGATGACCTTATCATAAATATTCTCTCCCAGGTTAAAATTATTGTAAAATAAAGAAATGAAAAATATCAAAATGGCAAATAAAGTCAGAGGCAAAATTGATTTATTTATCAGTTCGTTCTTTATTTTGACCATGTAATCCTTTTCGCCCGATCTTTCATCCGGGTTAAGTAATATTACAGCGCCTGAACAGCTCTCAAGAAACTCCTTCCTGCCTGTTTTTCTTTTTTCATTGTATGATGTATAATATGTAACCTGCTCCTTCCCCGTCTCTGTTACAAATCCTATCATGCCACCGCCTCTGCTGAAATGAACGATATACGGCGCTTGAAGATCCTCCAGTTCATTTACTTCGTACCTGAGAGGATAGTTTTCAATTTTCCATTCATTGAGGGTATCGCAGATACTCTTAAAAGATGGGTAATCAGGATGTGATTTAAGCGCTTCCTTTACGGTACCTTTTACGACATGTAATCCATAATGTTTTACGGCACGTTGAATGATGCCGACAGTATTATCTTCCCTGGCCCGTTTCATATTCTTCTTCTGGTTTTTTGTATTTTATTAAGGAATAAAAAAGCTTATGCATTGCTTCTGCCATCCCTGCTGCAGTGAACCTTTTCACATAGGTTTCGTATGATTTCGTGGCAAGCCTGGTCCTTCTTTCCTTGTCTGCAGCCAGGGAAAGAATCGAATCTGTCATCTCTTCAATACTGAAGGTAATATCTCCTTCACTGCTGATATGAGGATTAATGAAAATACACTCCTCGTCTGAAAGTAATTCATCCAGGCCGTTTATCCTTGTCATGATAAGCGGTATCTTGTTAGCCATCATTTCAAGTACAGAATAAGGACAATGGTCATAAATTGAAGGTGATATCCCGATGTAAGCTATCTTGTAGAATTCTGTTACTGTTTCCCTGGGTAAAAATCCTGTATATGTTACCTTCCCAAAACAGGTTTGTATCTTTTTCTGACAATCCTGAATGCTGCCCTGCCCGAGCATAACAAGTCTGAGGTTGTTATTTTTTCTGAAAGCTCGTTCGAAAGCTTCCATAAGATAATTAATTCCTTTGCATGGATCGATCCGGCCGGAAAAAAGCAGAATTATCTCATTTTCTCCAAATCCAAACCTCCTTTTAATTCCGGCTTTCTCCTCTTCTGTAACCTGGTTATTATTTATTTGATTAAGACCGTTTTTAATTACAGTTATTTTTTTAGGGCTGATGCCATATTCATTGACCAGGAAATCTTTCATATACCGGGTTACGGATACTATATGGTCGGATTGCCTGTACATTTCCCTTTCCCGCGATAACGTAAACTCGATATTGTCAGCTGGTTTATCAAGGTTCAGACCGGCAATTTTCATTATCTTCCCTTCGAAGATCTGCTGAAACTGGGCAAAATGGACAACACTCAGTACCGGAAAACCAAAACACTCTTTAATTTTCAATAAAATCGGAAGATCATCATTGTAATTGAATTGAAAAATGACCTGTTCATTCGGGGGAATTATTTTAAATAAAAGCTTACTGACAGCAGATGCATATTTATTTTCAAATGCGCTGTTTTGTTTAATAGGGATTAACGGCTGGGGTATTTTGATTTCCACACACCTGTCTGTTGTTTTAAGTATTGAAATCTCTTTGATATCTGAAGATTTATATGAAACAAGTACTATTTTTATATTTGGGTAACTTAACAGAGCCTCTGTCAGCTCATGCAAGTATGTTCCGATGCCATATTGCATTCCGCGAGCATTTGATCGGAAAATAAAGAGGGTAATGCTGTTTAAACAACCATCAGCCTTCATTTCTGCAAGTTTTTATTAATTCTCTTCTGTTCCTGATTTCCGTTTCTTTGTCAGCATACCAGCTTGTCCTGCCCCTTGGATGCCATAAATGGAATAATGGTCCTTTCGCAAAATGAACAGTCTGATGCAAAATCTCCATCCTCTTAACTCTCTCAAAGTCTTCAGGACCCCAGCCCAGAAAGTTCTCGTTTTCACCGCCGGCCTCAAAGTATTTATTCCGGTCAGTCAGAAAAGCCCCACCCGTGGAACAATATCCGTACATTAAGGGTAAACAGGGAGCAAGCTTTAACAGGATCTCTGCATTTGGAATACTCCTGAAAAGATCGCTCAGGGAATTATCACATATATAAACTCTTCCATCATATGGTATGCTAATAATTGCTTCTTCCTTTCGCAGGACCATGACGGATTCAAGTACCTGATCAGGATGAGCAATGACATCAGCATCCCATACAACAATAAATCTGGTAGATGCTGTTTCAATAAGCCTGTTTATGTATTTTGTCTTATGAAAAAAAACATTTTTGTCATCAATAAATTCATAAAGCAAATTCCCGGTTTGGAAATCAGGATAATATTTCTTTGATTCATCGCCCTCCACCATAATAACTGTTGTATCGAAATGTCTTAAAATAAAGCTTATTGAGGTGTCTGCATTTTCTCTCCTTTTTTCGGAATCAATACGCAGGGGCATAAGGAATGTGAAGTCGGTTAAATCTATCTTGCAGTCTTGCTTTCTCTCCTTCACCTCATTTCGAAGGGTAAAACTTACTTTTTTGCAGTCAATAGATGATTCCTCTTTAATGGTATGTTCCGAAGAAATTACCATATCTTCAGTTATTAACTATTCAATTATCATTGGTCTCATTCAAAGAGCACCGTACTTCTTGCCCTGTGTGTTCCACCTTCACTGATTCCATCGCTAAAGCTTCTGCTTTCATAGAAAGCTTCGGTGGACAATTAAGCACTGCTCTCCTTGCTTCTTCTTCCCATGTTTGCCCCCAAGACACTTGCCTTCAGATTCCTTCCTTGAGCCTCACCAGAATAAGAACAGGGTTATCGGTTTCTTTAAGGCTCGCAGCCAATTTTTCAAGCTCTTTTTTCTTTTCGGGGTATTTTGGGATTAAGTTCTTAAAATCATCACTTGCTATCCGAGCTTTAATCTGTTGTGGATATTGTAAGCCAATCAAGTATTCTTTATTATTTTCTGTGTAGTACGCTTTTGGTAAAAACCTTGCTCCTCCATCAAGGTCGTTTATCATACCTCCGGTTAAAAAAAGTGCATCACCACTATAATCACCATCCAGTGTAATTAGGAAGTAGTCGTTATTCGACTTATCAATTAAAATCAGATAAGGCTTTTTGTAAGCAAATACCAATACAAGAAAACGTTTTGTTTCCAGAAACCATTTAGGATGTAAATATTTATTATAATTCTCGAATGTGTAAATTTTTGACCTTGGCATTCTATGTTCACCTGGGCTAATAATGAAGGATACCTTGTTTGTAAGATCAGGTAAAAAGGAAAACACTGTATCAGTAAAGGGATTACAATAAGATAAATATTCATCACATTTAAAAGTAAGCCATGGATCACCCCATTCACAAGAAAATGATGGAATCGAACTTGTCTTTCTTTTAATCAGATTACCCAAAGTGTCAAGGATTATCCATTCATATTTAAAACCCGACCATTGTATTTTGTAAAACACGAACAGTTTGGAATTGAATACCTCAAATGAATCCAGATTATCTCCAAATTCATTTAAATTAATGGTTCTAAGAAAATTTCCAGATTTAGAAAATACCTTAATTATATTCTGATCCAAATTGTAAATTGTTTCTTTTACAATATCGACCTTGACGTCATAGGAATAAACGTATTCACCTGGACCTCTTCCAAAACTTCCTATTTTCCTTATAAATTTTCCGCTTCTGCTAAAGGAAAGAATTCCATTTTCTTTTGTTGAAAAGTATATTGAGTTTCCTGTGAGTATAATGTTTTTATAAAATGGACCCAGTGAGATACTGTTATCAAATGGTATATATATAACATTATCAGCTATTTCTGATAATATTATTTCATTCTCATTGAGTTCTCTTGGATCAAATCTTGTGATACCACTGTTTTCTGGTTTACAAGATATTGCTACAATTGTAATAAATGCCAGATATTTTATTCTCATAAACCATATAGTTATTTGTTACAATATTCAATGTTTGATCGCCAACTAAAACTGGATTATGAACAGGAACAATTAAAATTGGAACCGTTAATTCAGGTCAATTAAATTAAAAAGGGAAATAAGAGACTGATATACAGGTCTTCAGCCTCCTGTACTTTGTGGTCAGGCTTTGTTTTCTAATCGAAGGTACCAGGGATAATTAATTGACCTTCTATTATTTATAATTAACATTGCCAAACTCCATGCTGACCAGGCAATTCTGCGCAACTACTTTCGCATAAAGATGGTGTTGGTGCAATCATATAATATCCATTTGTGCACCGACAGCAGTTACTATAATCACCACCTCTTAAAATAAGTAACTCCTCATTTTTCATCAATCTGTCAGGATTGATCTGCAATTTACCAAGCTTTTTCATTTCTTATAAAAATTAAAGTTAATACTTTCAAATCATAACAACCAGGTTGGCAGCCTGCATTATTTATGGTTATCATTGCCTTAATACCTCCTTTTCTGTTTTAGGAAGATCCGGTTTACAGTTGTGGAGAGCAGGGGGAGGGGTACCTGAAGTCTGCAAATGTCTCAGAGTCCAGAGTTCAGAGTTGTCAGGTTCTTGTTCTGTGCCCTGTGCCCTGAGCAATCCTAACGCCAGTCCTGCAAAGCCAGTAAGACCCAAACCTTGCCCGTTTATGTTTTCAAGTCGCTTATTCCAGTTATTTTCATTATCAATAAATGAAAATATCTCTTCGAATTGAAAAATCGTTCCTGCTCCATCCAATATATAGGGACCATAAACCAACTTCTGCCATGCGTTTTTGATGAAATCTATAACATCTGTTTCATACGGCTGGTCCTTATGAATTTTTTCATTATCTATTTTTTCAACCGTACTTTTAAGATGATCCCTTACAGCGTTATCCTTCACCGTTTCTATTAATTTTTTAACAAGACTGAGCAGAAGTGCCTGCCCGGCATTATCATGTGTCTTAAGAATTTCCTTTTCTATATATTCCGGAACAGTTTTGAAGATTCTTTCGACTTTAACCGGGAAAATATTAAGTTTCTGGATCTCCAGAAGAAACCATAGAATTGAATTGAAGGAATTGATTGTCAATGATTCAATATTGAATCTGGAATATGATTTCTGCTCCAGAAGTCTCTCACATTCATCTGCAAGAAAAATCAAATGATATTTCTTAATCAGTGTATTCAGGTCGTTATCATCAATTTCATGACCCAGTATTCTTGCAATATGATAGAAACCATAACCAAAAAGGTCATCACCTGTGTTAATCAGGACAGGGCTATTGATTCTGTGTCTGTAGATAGCGCTATCTATCTCTTCCAGCGCTTCATTAGTGTCGGCCTGAACGAAACCATTCTTAACAAGGTATTCAATTCCCCAGCCTATCCCTGTTAGCCCGTTCTCAAAATTTACGGGAGTCGAA
>MTKZ01061903.1_pt1 | contig 10058 bp, 8 predicted proteins | sample 1042781 | NCBI WGS metagenome assembly MTKZ01 (sample SAMN06212207, study PRJNA360539) | anaerobic digester metagenome | biome: Wastewater treatment plant; material: sludge; isolation source: anaerobic digester fed with sludge from wastewater treatment plant | place: Denmark: WWTP Viborg ...
CCTGTCAACAAAGGCCAGGTAGTGTGCCGCACTCTCCTCGGGCTTTTCCATCATGGGCATGTGCCCGCAGTGTTCCATGATGACCGTCTCGGGCCGGGGCAGGTACTGCTCGAAGACCCTGACCGAGGAAACATGGGTGATCCGGTCGTCGGCACCCCAGAGGACGAGTACCGGGAGATTCAGGTCGGGCAGCACAGGGACGACGTCTTTCCGGTCGAGGTTGAGGTCGTTCCACATCTTCAGCCTGAATGGCGCGTCCCTCACCGCCCTGCGCGCGAGGACAGGCTTGACGGGCCAGGGAATGAAGGGCTCCCGGGAGAATGCGTAGTCCAGCAGGGTGAGGAATGATTCCTCGCTGGCAGGCACGAGGATGTTCTGGCCCTGCGCCAGGGCCCTGTGCAGATCGCTGGGATCCGGGGATGAGACGCCGGCGGAGTCGAAGAGGCTCAGGGTCGTCACCCGGCCGGGATTCCGTACGGTGTAGAGCATGCCTACCCACCCGCCCATGGAGTTCCCGACCAGGTGGAAGCGGTTGAGCCCGAGGGCGTCCGCCGCCTCGGCGAATCCCGCGGTGATGTAGTCGATGGTGTAGGTCTTCCCCTCGTCCCTCACGCTGTCGCCATGGCCCGGGAGGTCGAAGGCGATGACCCGATATTCCTCGGGCAGGTGCCTGACGAAGCGGACCCAGTTGTCCTTGTCGGCCCCGAAACCGTGGAGGAGCACGATGGTCTCCCCGTTCCCCGGACGTTCGAGGTAGGCTGTCTTCCTGCCCTGGACCGTTATGGACGCCTCATGGAGGCCCGATATCATGCGCTCGGTCGAGATGGCGGCATCGTATGCCGAATCCTGAACGGAGGCGCAGCCGCCTGCGAGGACCGCCAGGAAAAACAGGAAAACGACACGGACAGGGCACAGGGAACGTATCCGCATGGTACCTCCTCGAAAGGATATCATCAGTCCATGCGCACCACGATATCTCCGGGGGGATGTCCTGTCAATCTCCCGGATCGATGGACCATGGATATGCTGCCCGAGGAGATGCAGCACCACGGCAAGGATGGATCAGGGGTTTTCCACGACCCCGCGAAGGAACGGGCGGATATCGCCGAGGGCCGCACGATACCTGCCGCCATAGGAGTGACCGGGCCAGATGATCGTACCATCAGGAAGGGCCATGATGCGGGTAATGCTCTCCTTCATGCGCGGCATGCTTCCTCCCGGGATATCAGTCCTGCCGAGGCCCTCGGCAAAGACCGTGTCGCCGGTCAGGAGGTTCCCCTCCCAGGACAGGCATATCGATCCCGGAGAATGCCCCGGGGTGTGCATGACAGAGAGTGCATGCCCTCCCAGGTGAATCAGCGAACCCTCGCTGAGGGTGAAGCTGATGGAAGGCTGGAGCCTGAAGGTGATGAGAAGCCCGAACACGGCGTTGAAGAGCCTCAGCGCCGGTGAGTTCTCCTGCCTGTGTGCCAGCAGGGGGGCCCTGTCCCTGAAGAGACGGTTACCCATGGTGTGGTCCGGGTGGGTGTGGGTGTTGATGACGGCCTTGAGAGTCTGACCGTCCAGATCGGTCCTCCGGAGCATATCCGCAGGGGGGTCGATAACGACACACTCCCCGCTCTGACCGTCCCTCACCACATAGCTCAGGAGACTGAAGCTCTCCGTCGCGATCTGCTCGATGGTGAGCATGGGTGCACGTCTCAGGTGCCTTCCGGCCGGGTCGACTGGATTATCCTCGAGAAGAGCGGGAGCAGGAGCGCCGCCAGAACCACGCTACCGCAGGCCTGGATGAGGTTTGCGGGAAGTTCTGCCAGGGCTGCCTTCTGGTCGTACATGAAGACCTCCGTGACATAGTACCCGAAGACCATCCACCCGGCACAGACGACAAAGCACAGGATGACCGGCAGCGTTATCCTGCGGACGTTCAGCTTCAGATAACGGACAGCCAGGCCTGCCATCATGGCCTCGATACCCTTGATGCCCAGGGTCCACGGTGCCCACTGGGGGTACCCCCCGAAGATGTCGGCCAGTGCCGAGCCGATCCCGCCGGCCATGAAGCCCAGGGCGGGGCCGAAGAAGATCCCCGCGAGCAGGACGATGCTGTCCCCCAGGTTCATGTATCCCGTCGTCTGCGGAATGGGGACTCTCACGATCATGGTGGCCACCGCCACCAGCGCCATGAAGAGTGCCAGCAGGGCGATCTGTCTCACATTCATCGCCGCCTCCAGAGATGATACATGGAAAGTCAGTTCCCCGGACCCATAGCGTGCAGGGCCTTTCCCAGCCTGGCCAGAACGCGGTCTTTGCCGAGGGTCGCGATGATCTCGAAAATACCGGGAGAGACGGTCTTGCCGGTCAGGGCGAGACGCATGGGCTGGGCAATGGCCTTGAACTTGAGGCTGAAGCGATCGAGCAGGCCCTTCACGCATTCCTCTGCGCCGGCCTTGTCCAGTGGCTCCATCCGCGAGAAGCCCTCGACGAGCGCCCGGAAAACCGGTTCGAGGTCCGGGGTGAAGAACTGCCTTTTGAGGTCTTCAGGCGGGTCGATCTCGCGGAAGTAGAAGTCGCCGAATTCCGTCATCTCGACGAGGGTTTTGGTGCGCTCACGCACATCGACGACCACGTTCTTGAGGTAGTCGTCGTCGGACTGCTCGTACCCTTTGCGGGACAAGAAGCCACGGAGAAGCCCTGCCAGGCGTGCGGGGTTTCCGTTCTTGATGTAGTGGTGGTTGAGCCACAGGAGCTTGTCCGGGTTGAAGACCGCGGCCGCCCTGCCCACGTCATGGATGTCGAAGTACGTGATGAGTTCCTCCTTGCTGAAGATCTCCTGGTCGCCGTGCGACCACGAGAGCCTCACGAGGTAGTTCACCAGGGCCTCGGGCAGGTACCCCATCTCCTGGTATGCCATGACCGAGGTGGCGCCGTGCCGCTTGGACAGCTTGGTCTTGTCCGGGCCGAGGATCATGGGGACATGGGCGAAAAGCGGCGTGGCGAATCCCAGGGCCTCGTAGATCTTGACCTGCCGCGGGGTGTTGTTGACGTGATCGTCTCCGCGGATGATATGCGTCATGTTCATGGTGGCGTCGTCGATCACCACGGTGAAGTTGTACGTAGGCATGCCGTCCGAGCGCAGCAGGATGAGGTCGTCGAGTTCGGCGTTTTCCATGCTGATCCTTCCCTTGATCAAGTCCTCGAAGGAGGTGACCCCGGTCTCGGGCATGAGGAACCTGACCACGCGGCCGGGGCCCGGACCGAGGCCCTTGTACCTGCACGTGCCGTCGTATTTCGGCTTCTTGCCATCCTTGAGGGCCCTGCTGCGTTTCTTCTCGAGGTCTTCCGGGGTGCAGCCGCACCAGTAGGCCTTTCCCTCGGCGAGGAGCCTGTCTATGTAGGAACGGTAGAGGTCGAGCCTCTGGGCCTGGAAGAAAGGCCCCTCATCCCAGTCCAGCCCGAGCCATTCCATGGACTCCAGGATCTGCCGGGTATTCTCTTCCGTGGAGCGCTCGGCGTCGGTGTCCTCAATGCGGAGGATGAACTTGCCGCCGGCGTGCCTGGCCTGGAGCCACGAGAAGAGGGCGGTCCTCACGCCTCCTATGTGGAGTGCGCCGGTGGGCGACGGGGCGAAACGGGTTCTGGTCTCTTCGTACATGTCAGCCTCGCACTTTTTTTGAGATGTAGTTGAGCAGGCCGCCTTCCATCAGCAGATCTGCCTCGCGGTTCGAGAGGGTGAGCGTACAGTTCAGGTGGGTGCTCCCCCCGGAGGTGGATGCATCCAAGGGAGAACTCCCGGCGAGGGCGGCGTGGATGTTCTTCACGGTGACCGTTGCCCCCTGCTCGAGGAGGGCATACCCATCCTCGTCAATGACAACGGGCAGGATCCCGAAGTTGATGAGGTTTGACCGGTGGATGCGGGCAAATGATCTGGCGAACACGGCCTTGACCCCCAGGTACATGGGCGCCAGGGCCGCATGTTCACGGGATGACCCCTGGCCGTAGTTGTCTCCGGCCAGCACGCATCCCGGCCCCGCATCCCTGGCGTGTTCCGAGAAAGCCTCGTCGATCCCGGAAAAGACATAGCGGGACATGGCCTCTATGTTCGACCGTAAGGGCAGGATCTTGGAACCCGCGGGCATGATGTCGTCGGTGGTGACGTTGTCCTTGAGCTTCAGGAGGACCCTCAGGGTGAGCGCGTCCTCCATGGGACTGCGCTTGGGGAGGACCTTGATGTTGGGCCCCCTGCGGATCTCACGGGGCCTGACGTTCCCTTCAGGCCTCACGATCATGGAGTCGTCCGTGCGGAACGATGCGGGCAGTGATATGTGGGGATAAACACCCAGGTCCCGGGGGTCGGTCATGGCTCCGGTCAGTGCGCATGCCACGGCCGTCTCGGGGGATGCGAGATAGACCTGTGCGTCTGCCGTACCGGAGCGCCCCTTGAAGTTGCGGTTGAAGGTGCGCACCGATACGCCTCCCGAGGGTGGCGCCTGGCCCATGCCGATGCAGGGGCCGCAGGCGGCTTCGAGGATGCGCGCCCCCGAGGCTATGATATCCTTCAGCGCCCCGCTTGCGGAGAGCATCTCGAGGACCTGCCGTGATCCCGGTGCGATGGCGAGGCTGACATCCAGGTGGACCTTCCTGCCCTTGAGCACTGCGGCGACGGCCAGGAGGTCCTTCAACGAGGAGTTCGTGCACGAGCCGATGAGCACCTGGTCCACCTTCAGTCCCTTGAGCATCCGTACCGGTTTCACCGCATCAGGGCTGTGGGGGCAGGCTGCCAGCGGCTCGAGGGCGGCGAGATCGATCTCGATCAGTTCGTCGTAGACGGCCCCCCGGTCTGCTTCCAGGGGGATCCACGCATCCCCGCGGCCCTGGGCCCTGAGAAAGTCGCGGGTCACCTCGTCGCTGGGGAAGAGGGAGGTCGTGGCCCCGAGCTCGGCACCCATGTTCGTTATGGTGGCGCGTTCCGGCACGCTCAATGCCTTCACGCCGGGACCGAAATACTCGAAGATCTTTCCGACCCCGCCCTTGACGGTGAGCCTGCGCAGGAGCTCCAGGATGACATCCTTGGCGCTGACCCAGGGCGGAAGGCTCGATTCCAGATTGACGCCGACGACCTTCTGCCGGGGGATGCTGAAGGGCATGCCTGCCATGGCCGCAGCCACGTCCAGCCCTCCGGCGCCGATGGCGATCATCCCGAGGCCGCCCCCCGTGGGGGTATGGCTGTCGGACCCGAGCAGGGTCTTCCCGGGTACACCGAACCTTTCCAGGTGCACCTGGTGGCAGATGCCGTTACCGGGCCGTGAAAAGCAGACCCCGAATGTCGCCGCCGCATCCTGGAGAAAGCGGTGGTCATCCGCATTCTCGAACCCTGTCTGCAGCGTGTTGTGGTCGACATAGCTGACGGACAGCTCGGTCCTGACCCGATCCAGCCCGATGGCCTCGAATTCGAGGTATGCCATGGTGCCGGTGGCGTCCTGGGTGAGTGTCTGGTCTATCCTGAGGGAGTATTCATCCTCAGAGACATGCGCGAGGTGGTCTTCAAGGATCTTCGCGGCCATGGTCCGTGCCATCGCTGTACCTCTTCCTGAAATGTCACCTATCTCTAATGGATGTGGTGCTGCTCGTCAAGGGGTGCCTGGATGATCGATCTTCCCGATCGGTCGGGAACGGGACGTTGATCAACCGGGAGACCTTGAAGGTCCATCTGGAGCGGTGATACGGAAATACTTCCCCGTCGATTTTTCATGAACGAGGAGTCATTCAGTGCAACTTTTCGCTTGCATAGCACCACCCAATGGTGTATTTAATGAATCATGATTCAGAATAATCGTCTGAATTCATGAATAAAAAACCTCTAAGGAGTGTGCGATGAGCAGAATTATGACCTTTGTATTCGTTGCTATGATGCTTGCTGTTTCCAGTCATGCATTTGCCGCCGATGCTGCACAGGCAGTGTATGTTGATTGGGCAAAGATTATCTTTGTCGCTGCGTCGATCATTGCGGCAGGGCTCTGCATGGGTATCGGCGCGACAGGTGCTGGTTCCGGCATGGGCCAGGCGCTTTCAGGGGCCACGGAGGCAGTGGGTCGTAATCCAGATGCTCAGGGCAAGATCATGCTCACCCTCATGGTCGGTCTCGCCATGATCGAGTCCATCGCAATCTACGCCCTGGTTATTTCGCTCATCATCCTGTACGCCAACCCCTTCAAGGCCGTCATTCTCGGATAGCCTGCGTTAGGATTGCATGATCCCGGGTTCGATTCAGGTTTCAGGTGCCATGCCGCGTATGACCTCGCGGAAAGAGGACATTCCTGCATCATTCTTCCCGGATCTGGCGATACTTGATTTGTGAACCGTGAGGTTGCAGTGTTGTCGAAACGTGAGCGATTCGCATAACACGGTCAGGAGATTGATATGGAGAAGGAAGCGAAAACGAATTTCAGTTTTGCCAGTATCGCACTGAGCTTCTTCATCCTCATAGTGCTTCCCCTCACCATTACCGGTGTCATTATCAGCAAAGGGGTCATAAAGGTAGGTGAGGAGGCGACACAGGCGAACTTGAGAATTCTCGACGACAATCAGAAGCAGTCCATCGCGGGCAGGGCGCAGAACGTAGCCGATGCGGTGGCCCAGTTTCTATCAGACAGAGAGAAGGACATCAGGATAGCCTCGATCCTCCCCAGAGACGAGCAGTCCTATACCACCTTCCTCAAATCAAACACCAGGGGCGTGATCCAGTCCTCCAATGTCGGTATCGTGAAGATCCCTCTGCCTGTCTACCGGGAGATCGCTTTCCTGGACAAGACCGGTAAGGAAGCGCTGAAGGTCACCGTCGACGGGGTTGCTTCCCAGGAGCAGCTCAGGGATATGTCGAATCCGGCCAATGGCGAGTATGGCGAGGAAGACTATTTTCTCAGGGCCAAGGAGCTTGCCCCGGGCGAGTTCTACATGGGAAACCTCGTGGGCATGCACGTCACCAAGCAGGAGTTCGAGGCGGGGAAACAGTTCAGCGGCATAATCCGTATGGCCGCGCCGGTCTTCGACTCCANNCTCCAGCGGCTTCGCCGGTGTCGTGGCAATGTCCCTGGATTACAGGCATGTCATGGAGTTCACCGACCATCTGGTCCCCACGGAGCCCGGAATGGTCTTTGCCAAGGTCAATCCTGAAGACATGAATTACACCTTCCTCGTCGGCCGTGACGGATCCATGCTGACCCATCCCGCCCAGTACTTCATAGGAGGTTTGGGTGCAGACAAGAACCCGGTGCCAGTCATGGACGACAAGAACTTCAACGATCTGGTGAAGTCGGGTGAAGGGTCCATGAACGTGCTGAACATGGGATTCATGGACGAGAACCTCCCAAAGATCCATGCCCTCGCAGCCTCCGGCAAGTCGGGGTCCTTTACCTATACCATCGACAACAAGAGGATCTTCATCGCCTATGCCCACATCCCCTTCTACGGGTCGGTCTACAGCAAACCCGAGGGATACGGGTGGGTCGGCATGATGGTGGATATCGACAAGTACCACAAACTGAGCGAGGACAAGGTGAAGGATATCCAGCTCAAGGTCGAACGGTGGCAGAAGTCGAGCATCGTGGTGGTGTTCGTGTCGCTCATCCTCCTGTTTGTCATCGCCCTGATCCTTGCACGCGGTCTGTATCGTTCGATACAGAAACGGGAAGGGAAAGCGCCCCTTGGAGACTATGAGGACTAGGCGCGCGAAGTAATACGAATGTTCAAACGAACAGTTGCGGGAGGCGATGGACGATCATCAGTCTCCTGCAACTTTTTTTTCAGGAAAAAAGGCTAGCTCATAGAGTTAGGGACAATGGAGGATATATGTCAGCCAAGATACTTGAGAAGCAGCAGTTATCCGAGAACGTGTACAAGATGGTGCTCGATGGCCCGAAGATCGCCAGAAAGCGCAAGGCCGGGCAGTTCATCGTACTGAGGATCCACGAAGAGGGCGAACGGATCCCGCTGACCATTGCCGATGCCGATGCGGACAAGGGAACGGTCACCATCATCTTCCAGGTAGTGGGGAAATCCACCGGCCACCTGGCAGACCTCAATGTCGGCGATGTCCTGCTCGACCTTGTGGGCCCGCTGGGGAAACCGACCCATATCGAGAAGGTCGGAACCGTCGCCTGCATCGGCGGGGGTGTGGGCATCGCACCGGTCTACCCCATCACCCAGGCGCTGAAGAATGCCGGGAACCATGTCATCTCCATCATCGGTGCCCGGAGCAAGGACCTCATCATCATGGAAGACGATATGAAGGCGGTCTCCGATGAGTTCATCGTCGCCACGGACGATGGATCGTACGGATTCAAGGGTTTTGTCAGCCAGGCCCTCGAAAACAAGTACCTCCTCCCCGGCAAGAAGATCGATTTAGTCGTCGCCATCGGGCCGGTCCCCATGATGAGGGCTGTCTGCGACACCACCAAGAAATACAACGTCCCCACGGTCGTCTCGCTGAACTCCATCATGGTAGACGCAACCGGCATGTGCGGTGCGTGCCGGGTGAGCGTCGGCGGCAAGACCCAGTTCGTCTGTGTCGACGGCCCCGAGTTCGACGGGCACCAGGTCAACTTCAAGGAGCTCATCGACAGGCAGCGCATCTACCTGAACGAGGAGAAGGAATGCTACGACCACTACTGCTCATGCAGACTGGGGAAGGGAGGCAACTAGCATGGAAATGAAAGACAGACTCAAGATCCCGCGCCAGCCGATGCCGGAGCAGGATCCCAAGGTGAGGGCGCGGAACTTCGACGAGGTTCCGCTGGGGTACACCCCCGACATGGCCAAGACCGAAGCACTGCGGTGCATCCAGTGCAAGAACCCTACATGCGTCGAGGGTTGCCCTGTGCAGGTGGATATCCCCGGCTTCATCGCCAAGGTGGCCGAGGGGGACTTCATCGGTGCGGCGCGGCACATCAAGCAGACCAACGCACTGCCTGCCGTCTGCGGGAGGGTCTGCCCCCAGGAGGTGCAGTGCGAGCAGCGCTGTGTCCGTGGCAAGAAGGGCGACCCCGTTGCCATTGGTCGGCTCGAGCGGTTCGTTGCGGACTTCGAGCGGGCCACCGGTGATGTTGCGATCCCGGCACCGGCAACCCCCACGGGCAAGAAGGTGGCCATTGTCGGTTCTGGTCCTTCGGGGCTCACCGTGGCGGGCGACCTGGTGCAGCTCGGCCATGACGTCACCATCTTCGAGGCGCTGCACAAGCCGGGAGGCGTCCTCGTCTACGGCATCCCCGAGTTCAGGCTGCCCAAGGCCATCGTGGCCGCCGAGGTGGATTACCTCCAGAAGCTCGGCGTGAAGATCAACACCTCTTTCGTGGTGGGTAAGACCTCCACCGTGGACGAGCTCTTCGAGGAAGGGTATGACGCTGTCTACCTCGGAACCGGGGCGGGTCTTCCCACCTTCATGAAAATCCCGGGAGAGAACCTCAACGGGGTTTACTCGGCCAATGAGTATCTGACCCGGTCCAACCTCATGAAGGCGTACAAGTTCCCCGAGTACGACACCCCCATCGTGAAGGGCAAGAACGTGGCGGTCGTCGGCGGCGGGAATGTGGCCATGGACTCGGTTCGCACGGCCATGAGGCTTGGCGCGGACCACGTGTACCTCATCTATCGCCGTTCACGGGCCGAGATGCCTGCAAGGATCGAGGAAATTCACCATGCCGAGCAAGAGGGGATCGAACTCCATCTCCTGACAAATCCCATCCGCTATATTGGCAATGACAAGGGGTGGGTTGTTGGTGTAGAATGCCTCAAGATGGAACTTGGCGAACCCGATGAATCCGGACGTCGCAGGCCGGTGCCCATGAAGGGAAGCGAGTTCGTCATCGATGTGGACACCGTGGTGGTGGCCATCGGCGCAGGGGCGAATCCACTGGTGCAGAGTACGACCCCGGGGTTGAACACGAACAAGTGGAACTACATCGTAGCCGACGAAGAGACTGGACAAACCTCACGGGAAGGTGTATTTGCAGGCGGCGACATCGTGACCGGTGCCGCCACCGTGATCCTGGCCATGGGAGCCGGCAGGA
>MTKZ01026579.1_pt2 | contig 10056 bp, 11 predicted proteins | sample 1042781 | NCBI WGS metagenome assembly MTKZ01 (sample SAMN06212207, study PRJNA360539) | anaerobic digester metagenome | biome: Wastewater treatment plant; material: sludge; isolation source: anaerobic digester fed with sludge from wastewater treatment plant | place: Denmark: WWTP Viborg ...
AGCCCATGCCGGCAATGGGATTGACCAGAAAGCCAATGCGCCCTTTACCGGCTGCCATTATGTCTTGCTCTTCCTCTCAATTCTTGCTCAATCTTGCTTCTTCGCGCTTTTTCCTTCTTTGGATCAGGGTTTAGGCAGCTTGGCCAGGGACTGCTTGACCAATTCGGCGGGATATACATAGTCCACCAGCTTGCCATCGTTATAGGCATCATAGGATGACAGATCGAAGTGGCCGTGGCCGCTCAGGGAGATGAAGATGACCTTCTCTTCTCCGGTCTTCCTGCAGTTAAGGGCCTCGTCTATGGCCGGCTTGATAGCATGGGCAGATTCTGGGGCGGGGATTATGCCCTCAGTGCGGGAGNNGTGGCCTCGATCAGGCCGTCGTGCACCAGATTGCTGAGCAGTGGTGCATCTCCATGGTAGCGCAGGCCGCCTGCGTGAATGCCCGGTGGAATGAAATCATGGCCCAGGGTGTACATCATGATCACCGGCGCCATGCCTGCGGTATCGCCGTAGTCATAAGCAAAGAGACCTTCCGTAAGGGTAGGGCAGGCTGTGGGCTCGCAGGCTACCATTCTCAGGTCCTTTTTGTCCTTTAGTTTATCGGGAATGAAGGGGAAGACCATTCCTGGGAAGTTGCTCCCTCCACCGCAGCAGCCGAACATCACATCGGGATAGTCCTCAGTCATATCGAACTGCTTTTTCAGCTCCTGGCCCTCGATGGTCTGGTGGAGCAGGACATGGTTTAGGACCGATCCCAATGAATAGTTGGTGTTATCATGGCTTGCTGCATCCTCCACCGCCTCAGATATGGCTATTCCCAGGCTTCCCGGCGTGTCAGGCATCTTTTCCCTAATCTGCNNAGGCATTCAGCGCCCCAGACTCGCATGGCGCTCTTGCGGTAGGGCTTGCTATCGAAGCTTGATCTGACCATATAGACTGTGCACTGCAGGCCGAATAAACAGGTGGCCAGGCTTAGGGCCGAGCCCCACTGCCCGGCTCCGGTCTCCGTCGCCAGCCTCTCTATTCCCTCCTTCATATTGTAGTAGGCCTGAGGGATAGCGGTATTTGGCTTATGGCTACCGGCGGGGCTCACACCCTCATATTTATAGTATATCTTTGCAGGGGTCTTGAGCGCCTTCTCCAGGGAAGCGGCCCGATAAAGCGGAGTGGGCCTCCATAGCTTGAGGATCTCGCGTACCTCCTCTGGGATATCTATCCAGCGCTCAGTGCTCATCTCCTGCTGGATAAGCGCTTTGGGAAAGATCGCTTCCATATCCTGGGCAGTCAGCGGCTTGAGCGTTCCTGGATTCAAAGGCGGTTTCAAGGGCGTTGGCATATCTGCGGCTACGTTGTACCACTTTTTGGGTATCTCTTCCTCGTCGAGCAAGTACTTGATCTTCATCTGGGACACTCCATCTTTATGCTAGCGCACTCCATCGTTGTGCTGAGATGCTGTCTGATGTACATCGATGGTTTCCACGCGTCATTATTTAAATGCTTTGAAATGGTCTGAATAGATTTTGCCTGATCTCCCCAATCCTTGCCCTAGAGGAGAAGGTTTCTGAAGGGAGATCAGATCACTTTGGCCTTCTTCAGCCATGAGCTTCAGGTCCTCTGCTCTCAAGCATTGTTAATGAATGGCCACCCAGGATTCCGCAAGCAGCTCATGTGGATCCAGATCCGGGAAATCGCTTTCGTGCTATGCTTCCCGTTTTCTCTGCCAGATGGTAGAAGTATGCTTTTCTCTTCAAGATATCTGATAATGGCCCAGGAAGTGATAGCTCTATCTGCCAGAGCACGAATTGGCAGGCTAATATCCTTGTGGTAGGCCTTGATCTTCGACCAAAAAAAAATTTAGTGTAGAGCAATCAGCTGTCCAGCACTCTGCTCATCGCCTCCACTCCTACGCCGCAGGAGTGGATATTGCCCTCTTTGAGCAGGATCAGCTCCAGGGTCTGAATAGTCCTCAAGAGGTCGCCGCTAGAGCAGACTCCCATGGTACCGATGCGGAAGATCTTGCCCTTTAGCTGCTCTTGGCCTCCGGAGACGATGACTCCTTTCTTCTTCATGCCGCCGCGCAGCTTGTCATCGCTCACGCCCTCAGGCATCTTCATAGCGGTCACTGTATTGGAGTAATGAGAGTTTTCATTGGTCTGGGGGAAGAGCTCTATCCCCAGCGCCTTGGCCGCAGATCGAACCGATTCCGCCTGTTTTGCTGCTCTCTCTCTCCGGGCGGCAAATCCCTCCTCCGCCGCCATATGCAAGGCCTCCTGCATGGCGAAGAACAGTGGCACTGCTGGGGTGAACGGAGTTTGAGCCGGGCTCTTTCTCGCGCTCTTCAGATGGGCCTTCAGGTCGGCATAGTAGCTTGCGCTCTGGGCAAGGAACCTCTCCTCTGCCCTGGGGGAGACGGATACCACCGCCAGGCCCGGGGGCACAGCCAGAGCCTTCTGCGAGCCGGTGATGGCGATGTCAATGTTCCACTCATCGGTGAGGAACTCATTGCCGCCGATGGAGGATATGCCGTCTACTATGAACACCGCATCGTACTTCTTCGCCAGCCTTCCCACCTCTTTCGCGGGGTTGGTCAGGCCTACTGAGGTCTCATTATGGACCATGGCTACCGCTTTGGCCCCCTCTTCCAGGGCAGCCTCGACTCTATCCAGATCAAATGGCATGCCCCAGTCGAACTTCACGGGCACGCACTTGCCATATCGCTCGCCGATCTCAGTGAATCGCTCGCCGAACTTGCCATTGGATATGGTGACTATCTTATCCTCATGACCGATGATGCCTGCTACGGCCGCATCCATGCCCAGCGTTCCGCTGCCGGTCATTATCGCGATCTGGTTCTTGGTCTGGAAGAACTCCTTGAGCAGTTCGGCGCACTCGCTGTAAATGGCTCCGAACTCGCCGCTTCTATGGCTGATCATGGGCTTGGACATGGCGCGCAACACTCGAGGTGCGACCTTGACCGGCCCTGGAATCATGAGCAAAGTATCCTCTATATCCATTTGATCCCTTCTTAGGCATCTTGATTTCAGGCGGCCTATATAAAACTAGCTTTGATGCGTTGTGCCGTTGTCCAGCTATGCCTGGCGCAGGGCGGGAGGTCTTTATTCTCTCGAACCCACTCCGAGAGAAAGGCGATAGTATCGCGATCATGAGGATATCGCCTCCCGATCTTGCAGTGCATCTCGTTCTCCAGCTCCCGCATGGACCGGTCCCTGCGTACCTTGGCCAGAATTGAGGCGGCAGAGACTACATGATGCCTCTGGTCTGCCTTATTCTCTGCGATCAGATCCATGCTGGTTTTTGAATGATTGCGAACTGCCTGGGCAAACCTCTCCGCATTAACATCAGCGGCATCGAGAATCGCCCTATCGGCATGCAGTCGTCCCACCACCTGGGAGAAGCTTCTCACCATGATATCATTCATGGTCATAACCAGGCGCAGTTCGTCGATCACCTCCGCCCTGACCTCTAGAATGTATTGATCGGTAGCAATGGTGGTGATCTTCCTTGCCAGAGCCTCCCTCTTCGCTGGCGAGAGCATCTTGGAGTCTTTCACCCCCAGAACAGCCAGGTCAAAAAACCTCTCCTCATCGATCACCAGTCCAGCGACGAACATGGAACCAATAACAGGCCCTTTTCCTGCCTCGTCTGCGCCCATCAGCAGCATAAAAGATGATTGAACAGGTGATACATTAAGTAAACGAGTCTCAGATTAACGTATCCCGGCAGGCAGATGATTGCCAACCAGTGGCAGACAGCAAATCCAGCCCCTAATCTATCCTCGCCTATTCTGAACGGCATCGGTAGGTGAGGACAATTCAAGAGAAGTGAGGGCAGGACGATCCTCCATATGGGCCTATCCAGGCAAATGGCGATGGCTTCTATACGCAAGCCTTATAAGCAAGTATAAATCACTGAGTATGTCCCATATGAAGCGGGGTAGGGTAGTCAGGATATCCCGACGGGCTCATAACCCGTAGACCAGTAGTTCAAATCTACTCCCCGCTATCACTTTTGCCATCGTTCTCGTCCTGCAGAAAATCATTCTAATTCCCCTTCAATTGCAGATATTTCATGATAAGGGAGGGCTGGCACCGATCAATCTTGCCAGCGGCAGCAATTGATGAGCATCTCATGCTCCCTCCCGGAAAATTTGCCCCATGCATTTTAATGTATTTGTTAATTAAAAAATTATTTAAGTATTTAATAGCGAAAAGCATATAAATATCATAGGTTTAACTATTCTAATACCTGGCAATATTAGGCAAAATAGATATACTTGGAATTAATTGTACCAGCTGTAATCAATCTTTGGAGGATGAAATATGAAAATTGACTGGCTATCTTCGGCCTTAATGACATTTATTCTATTTGCATTTATGTCCGGAGCTAATGGAGCGGAAGCTGTGGCATTAAACAGCCAACAAGGCGGCACATTGGCCAATTTTGATAACTCAGCCCCATTCAATGAATACTATGGATCGATTATGGGATCTGTGCCAACCTCTCTGCTCACAGTTCCCGTGCAGGTTGATCTGACGAGCAATGCACCTGCATATGTCTATTTAGGCACAGCGATGCAGAAGGTTGACTACTCTGCATATCAACCCGCAGCAGTCAGCAATTCCCTATGGATTGCTGGAGCAACGAGCTGGTCACAATATGCCATTGTACCCCAGGGCTCATTGGTGAATCTGTTGGCCATCTCTACCAAGGAAGGTCAGGGAACCTTTGTCGTCTACCATCCCAACGGGCAGAGATATGATTTCAACTGCCTCCTCTTCCCCACCAGCCAGCTTCAGCTATATGCTGATGCACCTGGAAGCTATCAGGTCTCCTTCATTATGGATGGGGCAGCTAGCAATACAGTGATGATAGATGCATTGGGTACTACCCCGACAATAGTAGATACAGGCTACTTGGCAGGAGAGGCTGGCGGAGATTATCTGGCATCCATCTTCGGCGTACCCAAGACCAGCATGGGCCCGCAAGCCGGCCTGGACAATAAGGCTGCTTTAAAGGAATACCAGAAGAAGATCAACAGCGAGTATTGGAGCAGTTCCGACAACGATATTGCTTGGGCCATTGGAATAGACAGGTGGCTGAACGCAGCTTAATTGGCATAGAGCGAGCGCAATCGCTCTTTTTTTTTTAATGCAGTAGTTTAGTTTGCTTTTCCTGATAATTTAAGAGAATCTTAAACAGGATTCAGGGAATCTATTTAACCGGCTCTTCGCTGAATTATGTGGATCAGGCCCGGCAGAGATTATAACCTCTGTTCCTCTGCGCCTCTGTGGTTGAGTCAGAGCATAGCGGTTCACCACAGAAGGCACGGAGACATAGAGTTTTTCCGATTTATGTTCACCCATACCACATAGCGAGGAGCCATTTAACCTGTAGGGTTGCGAAGGACGAAGCGGGAAGCCCCCGTCTTTTCCATGAAAACAAGATTAAGATGTCGATAGATCTTGCTTTTTATTTGCCTCGTATGGCTCCAGTCCTGAGGCCCATGAGTGTTTAGGGTGGGGGGCGTTCACCATATAGATATTTAATATGACTTAAGATGAGGTTTTTTGGAATTTGTAGCAAAGCTTAAGTATAGTGAAGCGCTAAATCAGATCGGTGTACAATATATGAGAAGACTATTGCTGATAGCTGTGCTGCTAATGCTATTTTCCTCGGCAGCGGTGGATGCGCATCAGATTTTCGTCAGGCCCATATCCGGCTTTGCGAATTTAGGAGATACAGCCATGCTCCCTGTGGCCGCCGGTCATAATACCTCCTCCACAGAGATGCCGGAGGGATTGACCAACCTGACCGTAATCAGACAGGATGGCGGCGTGATCGATCATATCCTCAATGAGAAGAGCGATACCATGGGCAACTGGCCCATATTCAGCTTCGACGTTGAGCATCCGGGATTGTATGTCATAACCTCCTATAACGGCGGTGGAGCCTGGACTCACATCATCACCAATCCCCCGGCGATTGGATACTGGGAGGCGGGAATAGTAGATGAGATCGACTTTGACGCCATCAACAAGACCGGCTGGGCCAAGGACTGGTATGTCGAGAGGTCTTATCCCCTCCACACCTATGGCAAATCATTCATTGCCGGTCCAGAATCTGATTACTCCATAGCCTCAAAGCCAGTGGGACAGATCCTGGAGATCATTCCCCTCACCAATATCACAGAAGTGGGCAATGGCGACTTCGAGTTCCAGGTTTTATATCAGGGCCAGCCTTTCAGCGACCTGGAACTGATCGCTCAGAAGGTTGGCGATGATACGAAGATAAGAGGCACGACCGATGCAGAGGGAAAGGCGATGCTCAATCTGTCCAGCACAGATGAGCTGAGCGAGTGGGTGGTTGTTGCCGATACGCTCATGGACACCAGGGTGGTAGAGGTGAGGGACGCACCCAGAGGTGAGGCCTCCAATGAGAAGTCGTATGTAGGTCCTGTCTACAGGGCGACCGTGGTCCTGAGAACCGACTTTTGATCCAGTGGACTATTTGCTGGTCCTCCTTTTCTCTTTTTTGGTGGCTTATGCCATTCTCCCTGGTCTTTCTTTCTTGAGAGGCCTGTACCGCCATCCAGAGAAATCAATTCCAATCAGAATCCGAAATATCCCTCTTATTGCTACTAAAAACAAAAAGTTTATTAACTAGTATTATCTTAACTCACCGAATAGCGACAAAGCACATTGACCTCCTTTACCGTCGTCTATCTGTCGTTGGGCTCCGGCCAGAGTTGCCAGGCCGGACTCTTCCTCAAAGACCATCCTCTCCTGGTCTGGTTCCTCAATGCGTGGTTCGTCAGGAGGAGAGGCAAAAAGAAAAACCTAGCAAAATTGGAGTGATAGCTTGCATGAATAGCAAAATCGCGGTATCAATTCTGATGCTCCTCGTACTGTCCTGGCCGTCTGTTGGATCGGATTGCATCTATCTGGGAAGCGGAATCAGAGACCAGGTCATAAATCTCGATGCGGGTGCAAGGGTGCCCGGCCAGAACTACCAGTTTACCAGGTCCGGTTTCGTAGCGCCCAGCATTCCCCAGCCAATGGCCCTGAGCCCTAATATTATGATCACTCAAGCTAAAAACTTAATGGATGAGGCTGCTAGAGCCAAAGACGAGTCTGTAGCTGCCAGAAATGAGTCTTTATCTGCCAGAGATGAAGCAAAAGCGGCATATGGCGAGGCAAAATCCTTGTTGGCGGAGATGAACGAGGCGGAGAAAAATATCCAATCCCAACTGGTAAAAGCAGAATCCTGGGCAGATGTCTCTGCAGCNNGAATCCTGGGCAGATGTCTCTGCCACAAATGCCGTTCGGGCAGGAGGCCTGTTCAATATGACTGATGAGGCTTGCAGAAAGACGCTGGCACTCTCTAAGGAGGTAGAAGGAAATGCGAGCCGGACAGAGTCTATGATGGAGCAAGCCAGAGATTATGCCAATGCATCTGCAAAAAGCGCTGGTCAGGCAATCGAGAGCCAAAACCGCACTTATTTATTGCATAATGAGACGGCAGTCATCTTCAGTCAATCCTCGGTTGTATACAATAACATGACGCTTCTGGCAAAGGAGATGCAAATCAATTCTGATAAAATAAGGACATGGATGAGCGAGAAGACGCCTTGAGTAACAACCAGCTTTGGTATCTGCGTTTCCTATTCCTAATGGAAGCCTGCTCAGATTTGCCCCACTCCTCCCCACTTCATCATAGCTCTCCGGTCAGGCCGCCGTGCTTGTGGGGAGCGGGGCGGGGTTTTTTGGGCCAGTAAGATGGGATGCCCTGGCCCATGAAGATCGTATCCGAGGTCTGCTGCCTATCTCATCGATGGAGCATCTCTCTTATAGTCCCAATGGCCTCACCTTTTTTAAAGGGAATGGCACCGGAATACAGGCCCTCCTCCTGCAGAGTCTCGAATAGATCAGCAAGGATGGGCATCTCCAGGCCCAGATCATCCATCAAATCCCTCCTGCTCATGATCTGATGAACACTGCCCTCTGCCACAATGCTCCTATTGAGGAGAAGAACCCTGTCCGCCAGCAGGGGTACAAGGTTTACATCATGGGTGGCGGTGATAATGGCCGTCCCATTCCTCTGCTGCTCTCGGATAAGGGAGACCATCTCCATCCTGGAACGGGGATCCAGGTTCGAGGTGGGCTCATCCAGGACCAACACCGGTGGCCTCATGGACAGGACGGTGGCAAAAGCGGCTCTCTTCCTCTGGCCGAAGCTCAGGTGATGAGGCACCTTTGCCGCCTGGTCGGAAAGGCCAACGCATTTCAGTGCCCACTGCACTCTCTCGTCCACCTCCTTTTGGGATAATTCCATATTCGTCGGACCGAAGGCCACATCCTCCTCCAGACGGGACATGAAGAGCTGATCATCCGGGTCCTGAAAGACCATTCCCACCTGGCTTCGAACCCATCTCAGGCTCTCATCGCCTATCTCTTTATTCCTGATCCTGACCTTTCCCTGCCCCCTCAATAGTCCATTCAAGTGAAGCAGCAATGTGGACTTGCCTGCTCCATTGGGCCCGAGAATCGCCAAGGATTCACCTTCTGCCAGGGAGAAGCTGACTTGATTCAGGGCACGCGTTCCATCAGAGTAGCTGTAGCTGAGGTTCTCAACCTCTATGGCCATTTTTTGATTCATCGTAATACCTGCCAATATCGCCGATCAAATGAGAGTCATTAGACGTATTGTATAATGAGAGCTGCAGCGATGACCAAAAAGCCCTTGAGCAGATCATCGCCTTTGATCATCATCTTCTGGCCAGAGGGCAATCTTCCCTGGTAGCCACGAGAGAGCATGGCATTGAAGACATCCTCCGATCGTTCATAGCTCCTGATGAGAAGCATTGCCACAGACACCGCAAGGATGCGAGCGGATCTGGCAGATGACCTCATCTCAAATCCCTTGGAGGCAAGAGACCTTCTCATGGTCTGCAGATCATCGTAGAAGAGGAAGATATAGCGATAGGCGAATAGGAAGATCTGAGTGAGAGGGCCGGGCATGCCAAGGCTCCTCAGGGCATTGATGTTCACATTGAATGGAGCTGTTCCCACCATAATCAGGGCAAGCAGGGCGGCGGCAATTCCCCTGATCATGAACAGCACTCCGAGTTGCAGACCCTGACGGCTGACAGTCAGAATATGGTAGCTAAACAGGTTATCCCCTCCAGCGGTGATGGGAAGGATGACCAGCAAGGGGAGAAGGAATAGGAAAGGCCACTTCATGAATCTCAGGACATGACTCAAAGGAAGCCCAGATATAAGGACCAACAGCATCGATACTATCAGCCCAGCCAGGGCCTGACCGATCCCTCCCGCAATTACAATGGAGATGAGCAGCATAAAAAGGGATATGAGTTTGGCTCGCGTCTCCCAGCGGTGCAAGGGAGAATCGAGGTCAGAGTACCTTTCCGGGTCGAAGATGCTCATGCTTTCTTCTGGCTTCTCTTTCTGGATATGAAGATCATTGACAATCCTGCGATCCCCAGCAGATAGCCAAGGCCTGCCGCTGCTCGGAGTGGCCGTGAGATCTGCTCTTCCGCTTCCTTCTGCTCCAGGTCAAGCTCCAGCTCTGCCTTATGTCCGGCAGAGTAGCTCACAAACCTGAGATCTCCAGTTCCCTTGCTGGGGCGGAGGACATAGGCACCCTCATCGTCCGTCACCCCTTTTTCTATGGTCTTGCCGTCGCTTTGAACCTCGATCTCTACTCCTCCTGCGGGGGTTCCATCGTCATATAGGGCGGTCACCTGAATCTCGTTTACCTGATAGCCCATCATCATCCTGTGGCCGCAAGAAGTATTTAAGGTCAAAAGGAAAAGAAGGAGAATCAGGACTAATCGAGCCTTCATGCCATCACCTGCTTTTTGCGAGGGTATTATTGATGATAATGGATCCCTTCTCAGTATGTCCTCCTCCCTCGACCTCATAGCTCCAGTCTCCCGTTCCTTTTCCCGGAAGAGTGAAGGTAAACCTCCCTGTTGCATCGGTGACGTTTTCGGCAAAAAGAGCTCCCTCCTGA
>MTKZ01028117.1_pt1 | contig 10055 bp, 7 predicted proteins | sample 1042781 | NCBI WGS metagenome assembly MTKZ01 (sample SAMN06212207, study PRJNA360539) | anaerobic digester metagenome | biome: Wastewater treatment plant; material: sludge; isolation source: anaerobic digester fed with sludge from wastewater treatment plant | place: Denmark: WWTP Viborg ...
GAATTGCTCTCAGCTGTATATTTATTGACTAACTTCTGGACATCATTAGCATATTGCTGAATCTGTGCCTGATAACTACCAATCGCCTCACTTATATCAGCTTGAAATTTAGATATATCAGCTTGTTTTTGGATATTCCACTCATTAACGTCAGCTTCCATCTCAGCTCTAAATACTTGTGTCTGACGTTGAACATTGGCATTATATTCACCAATAGCACCTGTTGCCATTTGACTATAACGTTGAATTTCTGCCTGCACTTTACCATTATACTCACTAATCTCTGATTGAACTTGTGCCTGCCATTTAGTAAGCTTGAATTGGACTTCCTCAGCTATCCATTCCTGAACTGCTGCATTAACTTCTTGCTGATATTTATTTAAATCACCAATATATTGCTGAACTTGTTCATCAAGATCATTTCTGCTATCATTAACCTTTGCATTATAAGCATTAATTCCACTCTGAATTTCTTGAACCTTTTTCTCTAATTCAGCTCGATAACTCGATATATCATCATTAAATCGTTGTAGTTCAGCATTAGCATCAACTTGAAACTTGTTAATTAGTGCCGATTGTTTTTGAATATCTAATTGCGCCTTCTCTATATCATCAATACTAGTACCCATATAGGTATTAAAATTCGACATATCGACTTCATTAACTGGCATATTGAATGTAGGTAATGATTTAGTCATTGTTATAGTCGCAGAAGGAGCATCACCAGCTGAAGTGTATGAAATTGTATTACCTGGTACATTTATAACAGATAAATCCAAATCAGTAAATGTTGGTGCAGATGTTAATGCTAATACTGGTAGATTAATGCCAGATGGCATAGTTAATGTACCTGGATCGGTAACAGTTTTGTTAGTTATCGAAAGTGTTCCGATTGCCGTCCCAATAGTAGGTTGAGTATAGGTAGGTGATGTAATTCCACTAAAATCTATATCAGCTTCACTTAATGCTGTCGGCAAAGGATCAAGTTCAGGCACAACTAAGGTAGGTAATTCTATTGGAGCAGGTGCATCTGGTTGAGTATAAACTGGAACTTTTATACCAGATAAATCAATATTACTATATTCAAGTGCATCTGGCAAAGTATCAAGTGCTGGGACTGTCAATGTTGGCAAGGTTATACTATCGGGTGCTGTAGGAGCTGAATAGGAAGGCTCTGTTATCCCACTGAAATTCATATTAGCTTCAGTTAAAGCCGTTGGCAGTGAATCCATTTCACTTAAAGTTAAAACTGGTAAAGATGGCGCTATAGGCATTGAAAGCGTACCAGGATTGGTAATTTTTACATCCTCAAGTGCAATAGAACTTCCACCTGTAGTTTTTAATGCCAAAGCATTCCAACTTATATTTGTATCTGCCTTACCAGAAACTTTTACCAATATATTAGAAGACGATACTTCAAATGTTACCCCATTCCATTCTTCATCAGTAACTTCAATATGCGCTCCCGTTTCATAATCACCAATTTGGACTGGATCGTTAGTGCCATCTTTTTTATAAGCGATAAATAACGCATAACTACCACTATTTGCACCATCATCCGTAATACCAGTAATCCATAATTGCATTTGTAAAGTTGTGTCATCTTCCATCGCAACTATAAGAATGGTCTCAGCAGTTGCATCAGACGTATTAGCCTCACCAGTTACAAATACATTTGAAGCAATTGTTCGTTGCAGAACTGGTAAAGCTGTCATAACTGGTAATACCAATTCTGGCAGAGTAATTGTTTCACTAAAAGTAGGCCAGGAATCACTTGCATTGGAAAGGGTAAGAGTTGGCAAGGTTGTCATTGGCTCAATTGTCAAGGTAGGCATTGTCGGAGCTGTAACATCTGACCAAGTAGGAAGTGCTGCATTGAATAATGCCAAATAACCAGTTGTAGCCGTTGTAACTTTAGCCAATTCTGTTTGCGCCAAATCCCGCCATACACCAGCCAAATGGGCATAATCCTGATGAATAGCATAATCTAAAATAATTGTCTTTACCCCACTTACCGTCATCTCAGAACTATCACCATTAGTAAAAGTCAATGGTGAAACATAAGTTACATAACCAACTGCACTTGCTGTCGGGTCGGGCTTGATATAGACTTTATTTGCCATAACATAATAAGCAGGAAACAATTCAGTTGCCTTATATAGACTTGTAGATGTTGCAGATTGCGTTACAATTAATCTTATTGCATCTTCACTTGTAACACTATTAGCACCTGTTATTGATATAGTTGCATCATTTAAACTTGCCACTATCGGAGCAGAAAAAGTATTAGTTATTGCATCTACAATATTTTGAGCAGTAATCTGATTTGATGTTTCCTTAATGAAATCACTTTTCTCAGTAGTAGCTGATTCTTGACAATAAAGTTTAATACCATCTATAGTTATTGCTTTACCAACTGCTATATTAGCATAATCACTAACAGTTATTGTAAAAGTAGGCGTTAAATCTTGAGCATAAGCAAGTCCCAATCCAATTTGCTTACAAGCTCTGCCATTACGCCTTACTTGAACAATTCGGTCTGAAATAACAGTAAAACCAGCATTTGACGTAATTGCTGAACTATCTTTCCAAAATGGGATGGCATATTCTATTGGTAGATTACTAATAACGAAATTAGAGGCGTTATTTAAGAATATAATTAATTGGTCATCAGTAGTAGCAGGTGTGCCACTCACTACCGAGCCAGTAATTGCTCTTATTGCCGTCAATAGTTCTTTTGCCATCAATCACCATTTAGAAAAAGGTATAGGGTGGTCTCACGACCACCCATTTCCCGATGTCTAAACAAATAACTCACTCATATCAACTAAATGGAGTGACAAGATTACCATCACCGTAAATCTCGCCATCTACGAACCAATGACCGCCATAAGCCACAAGGTCAATATAACCGCCAGCAAGCCCGCCAGTAGTGCTACCATTCATATCAATTGAATCGTCATCAGATTGATCAGCAGCAAAATGCGCTAATGTGGAATCATAAGTGCTAACATCCTTATCGTGAATGACAATTCTGCCATAAAATAAAGACGTTGCAGCTGCCGTGTCAATGCCATAGTTATTACTGGTTACCGCAGTTTTAAATAGAAATTTAAATCTACAACCATCATAAGCAGTTGGCAGTGTCACAGTTGCACCAGAAGCAACATCAAAAATAAATGTCTTGCCACTATCAGCGATTGTAAGAGTCTTAGCAGCAGTGATAGTTTCGACGCCACCGATCATCTTGCTAACTTCGTTTATATGATCAATAGACCCAATTAAAGGTTCTTTACCCATAATAACTCCTTAAGCCCGTTTCCAAACGGCGTGATGTTCAGGGGCTTTACAAGCTAAAGCCGCCTCAGTTTGGATTAAATCGACACGACCATCAATACCAGAGTTTTCCAGTGTTTGCACACCAGGAATAACACGAGTATCTCGATTAATCCCATTTCCAACTAATGGACGATATTCGACATCATTCATATTAACAGCCAGAATTGAAATGCCAGTTCCGTCAAATTGTGGCATATAAACCAAATTCATATTCCCATAAGGAGTCCAGATTTCGTGACTGGTAACAGAACCATCGCCAAGTTTAATGTCTCGCCATCCTTTATAATCCATACTCATTGAAGCATAAGTCGATGATGTAGCTGCTTTAAGATTTTGCAAAGCATAACCAGAAATTTTCATTAGCCAATTAAGCGTCCACTTATCAACTAACCACATTGTAGCCTTTTCATTTTCAGCTTTCATACGACCATCCATAAATGTCGCCATATTATCCAGAAAATTATCAGCATTTGTAGTTGAAGCCAATTGGAAAATCGGGCTATAATTCAAGGCATAATCAGCTATACCTTGAGTATAATAAATTGACTTGCCTGAACTATCAGTGCCAGTTCCAAGAGTTGACCATAACATACCACCTTCGACATCGACATTATGCTCAATAACTTTATCACGCCACAAACGAGCAAACTCATTTGGTTCAATTTTCAAAACAGTAGCACGAGTAGTTTCATCCATTGCCAGCGTTGTTTTGAAAATCTGCGTATTAGTATAACCAGTAGAGAACGGATTATCACTCCAGCTATTCGGGTAACCAGTACCACGAGCAAATCCAGTCATAACAACATACGAACGAGCTCTTTCTAACTGATCAAAAACTCGTAACTTAACCAAATTAGCTGCCGATAAACTTGAAATTGGATAATCAGCAGTATTATCAGCACTACCCCAACCAGCAAGATCACGATTTTCAGAAAGTCCATCAACAATCGTAAGTTTCAAGTCAACAGTATTAGTATTGAGAATAACTTGCTCAATACGCCCCGTAAACTGATCAATAGTATTAAAAGAAGCCGCATCGGTATTAGTTGCACCCGCCCCCGACGCAATACACGGAATCTTTACTAATTGTCCAACTAAGAAAAATTCAGGTCGAGTGCCTGTAGCCCCAACCTCAAATGCATTTCTAGCTGTTCCCTCTGCATTATAGACAATACCAATATTGCCAGCCGACTTATAGTCAGTAGCCATACGAACATAATAAGTATCACCAGCATTTACATTGGTATAAGTAACAGTAGCATCAGTTGTAGAATATCCAGCAATACTCGTTCCGTGAGCAACAACATAAGCATAACGACGATGAATAGAACTGCGTCTCTCCAGCGTTTTAGGCTGAGGATCATCCGTAGGTCTCTTGCGATATTTACTCATTAGCGCCAGTAGTGGAGTGTTCGCCGGCCCCACTTGCGTTGCTTCCGGTATTGGTAAAAAACCAAAAGTTCGCCTTAAATCGCCAGTATCAAGACTTGAACCAGTTGAAGAGGCATAACCTTCGGTAAGACCGGTAAGATTAGAATCTAATGTTAAAAAATCCATACATACTCCAAAATTGTATGGAACTAAGGTGCTTTACTTTTCCTCTCCCAGAGAGGTTATATCAAATCCTCCGCTTTTTTTAATTGAATCCATAAATATACCGCTTGGGTCACGTCCTTCGCTCCCTTTTATACCAATCAAATTAGGCGGAAGATTATCTAAAACAGACCTTTGTTCCAGTTGTTTTTTACGTAATTCCTTAATTACGTTTTCCATTCGTTTTTTATCCAGTTCTTCCTGATGGGTAATAATCCAAGCAGTTTTAAGGTCAAGCCTTACATTTTTACCCTGCTTTTCAATCCAATCATTAAACTGGTCTTCCGTCAAATTGTATTCTTTCATTAGAGATTGCTTTTGCTCATTGAACTCACGCTGAATTTCTTTTTCAGACATTTCAAGTTCTTTGGCTTTTTGCTGTTTTTCGTATAAACGAGCAGCTTCAATAGCCATCATAGCACGCAATACTCTTCCTGAATCAGAATTGGGATTCTTGACTGCCTCATCTTGATCAAACACAAATTCATCCTTATTAATCCCCAATGCTTCAAATAAATCCGAAGGTTGCTTTGGAGATTCAGCCTGTTTAATTTGCTGTTTGATAGATTCGAGTTCCTCACGTAACCTATTAGCTTCTCTTGTAGAGCCAGAATAACCATCATTAGCCTTTTTTAAATCAGCTTTAGTTTGCTCCAATTCTCTTTGGAGTTCTTCTACTGTTTTCGGCTTTTCATCACGATGTTCTTTATTCTTAGGTTCGCCTGAGGGAGCGTGAAAAATTCCTGCGAGCAAGTTGGCATCGTCTTTAGCGATGTTCCCAGCTTTCTCCTTTTTTTCTTCAGCCATATTTACTCCTATCACAATTTAACATCTATAATATAACAAATTTTTTAAATATTACAATGTAAAAATACTCCAATAATATAATATTCTTTATGTAGAATAATCTAAATTGTTTATAAACAACATATTCAGATTTTATTTATTTTCATTTTGTTTCGCACTTTTCTTGATAATTTCAATATCTTTCCTAAATTTATCCGCTTCTGACAGCATTTGATTGCTTACAATATCGGCATTAGCCTTGATCGTTTCACGAACTTTATGCTGTTCCGCTTCAGTTTCAAGGACATCTTTCCGCATTTGCAAACTACCCATAATAGTATCAAGTTGGATTTTGCTTTGAATCACTTGACGACGGAGTGTATCAGCATCACCCCTTAACTGCTTAATTTCTTCATCTTTTTGTGCCAAAGCCTGCTGTAATTGAGCAATTTCATCCATACGTTGCATAATTCCCGTTTTATCTTCGATTTCAATTGACCGCAAAAAGGCAAGTTTATCAATTGCGCCTTTTTGGTAATACTCAAACATCTTATATTCTTTAGCCTCACGGCTTACTGGCCAAACCGAATCGGCAACTTCTACCACATCAAATTGCGCCGATTGATAATCGAAATATTTACCTATTATTTCACCAACATTATTGAAAATTGGTTTATTAATTTCATATTCTTTATATTCACTTTTTTCATTACCAGCTTCAGATGATACAATTCGATATATTTTATGAGCTGTATATGTCTTCTGGGCAACATCTTTAAATACTTTGCCAACTTGTCTCAGCCACGGATTAACTGTATTTTGCAAATAGGTTCTAAGTCTGCGTGTACCAAACTCATCCATTAAAGCTGTGCTTTTAAATGGCTCATTAGTAACACGTTCCATTCCCATCATATAATCACTTATTCCAAGTGAATATGAAATATCACCTTTTCCCATTTGGGTAAGCTCATAAAAAGCATTATTGAGTTGGGAAGGCGCTCTCGGTACTGGTGGATTATCACCTACATATCCAATAAGACTNNTGTTTACCTGTAACGAATTTAACTGCACTAATTGGACACGGATTACCAGTATGGATAAATGGAAGTGGAATAATCGTATAATTTTCATACGGCATTATTACATCCCAAAGATATTTATCGCCTACAACGCCTTCGCTTCTAATCCTATCTTGATAATATTTGATTTCACTACCAGAAATTATAGTGCTGGCAATTACTGGGTCTTTAATTAATAAATTATATTCGCCCTCAGTAACGGTTCTCTCGGTTGTTTTTGAAACTTCATTTGTTATTTCAGCATTTACCTTGCTTTGCATCTCTTGGAATTGAGCCATTAGTTGATTTTGAGCTTTCTCAAGTTCAATTTCAGCTCGTTCTGGTATAATCTGCCCATTAGCAACCATTTCACTATACTGTTTCTGGAGTTCTTTAATTTTGACTTGAATTTCTTTTTCAAATTCTTTAAGAGCCAGCATAGAGTTTTTTTGCATTTCATCTAATTCAATTTTGGTAGGTGGTGTTTTTTGTAAAAAGGTAATATAGGGTATTTTTACTTTACTATAACACTCATAATAACCAATTATTTCATCTTGTTCACCAGTAGTTTTTATAAAATCTAAACTTTCTACCGCTGTATCATCCCAATAAGCACGTCTTGTAATTCCCAGACAATTGCCACTTGCATTTTTAATTATATCCGCATACTGAGGCAATTCACTCATAAGCTTTTGCTTACCAATATTCTTTGCAACTATCATAAATTTAGCATCTCTTGAAAATACATCAGTGCTTTCAGGATCAACAAATAATTCTTCTGGTTCGATTCTGCCAAATTTTACATCACCATTGCCTCTATCAGAATTTTTATCAACATAAATTTGTAAAACACCCTTCGACTTTACAATTGCATCGTGTATAATCTGAGAATATATTAAAGTGCCATCACTTAAATCCCAGCAATAATCCGATAACGCAGTATGCAATACACCGACTTCACTATCGAATCCTGACATATCACGCCCAATAGTTTTCCAACGTGGTTTGTTAGCAGTCAAAAAGTATTCCATAACAAGAATAGCAGGTGTTATGCGATTGACGGTAAATGTTGGCATATCAGCATCTTTAAGATCTCTAATTTCACTGGCAGTTAATTGTTTATCCTCAAAAAATGCTTCGCCTTTTAGCAAATTATATTCCCAATCCCAGCGTTTAGGATTATTACTTGCATTAAAAATACTTATTATCTCCGAAACACGTTTGTCTGGTGATACTTTTTCAATACCTATGGATTTTCTTGCCATTCACTAACCTCACATTACTTTCCACGATTTTGCTCTTTTCCTTTTGATATACCATTCGGTATTGGCTTCTTCTGGCGATTTTCTCTTGATATAACCCTGTGGTGGGTAAGCAGATACATTTGCATAATAAAATGCATCTATTTCATCCGAATGCGCCATAGTAGCCCCGAAATTTATAGTTTCTTCAATAAGATTATAACTTTCCTCACGGTAATAAATCATTCCTTGAGTATAAAACGGATTAAGATAAGATGAAATCCGATTAAGCTTGTCAACTCCACCTGGTTTTTGAGGATTGCCAATTACATACATTTTATTTAATTTCATTTTTCTTTGCATTAAATCCTGAAAAACACTTCTATTTAGCGATACATCTTCAATACTTCCATATAAACAATGAAATTCATCATACATTTCGATATAATAATCTACTACGCCCTTTTTCCCTATAAGCTCATCATTATCTCCACGCAACCCACTCATTGGAATATTCTGATGTCTTTCTGTTCGCAAATGATAGCGTCTATTAAGCCCATCAACAGCAATAGCAATTATACACGAATAGCTACTGCTTCTTGTGGCAATATCCGTAGCTGGATCGCAACCGAGAAAAGTATTTACCACTATCTTTTCGCCATTAATTACAAGATAATTAACTCCATTACCATCTCTTATATTGCCACCTTCGTGCATAAATATACCATTGTGAAATTTGATATGATCACGTGTCCAGATAGCAACATCAGATGAGGCGACTTCAAGTTCATATTCTTGATAATAAAGCGCTAATTGACCACGAGATTCTAATCTTTCTTTGATTTTATTAAGAACATATCTTGGCAAACGGCTATTCCATAAAACGCCACCTGGCATATCTGGTTGAGTTGAGGGATAAACAAATATTTTCCACGAATAGGAATCTAAAGTACCTTCAGCTTTACATTTTTTGTAAGCTTCTATAAATTCTTGAGCTATTGATAATGGTTGCGGTGTATTGATAAAAAATAATCTACAACGTGGCTTTTGGTCAATTGCTGGTAGAATAGCACCAAAAAGCGTATTACGTAAATCTTGCCTTGCACTCTGAGTTTTAGTATTAAGTTCATTTTCAATATCATCAGCAAAGACCCTGCTAAAACGAATAGCACCGCTTTCAATAGTAGCTTCAGTTTTTCCACGAATACTTTTAAGATTACTACTACTAATCAATTTGTCGCCATAAATTGTAGTAATTTCCTCCTTATTCCATATATCTCCTCTTAATTTTCCAAATATATTTATAATATCATAGTTTTGTTCAAGATGCTTAGCTATATATCTGACATTACCAATACTATCATCTTGAGTTTTAGCCGTCCAACCATAGAATAATGGCTCACGATTTAACATTTCATTCCACCAATATTCACCAAGCACAAATCCTTTCATTTCAGCACATTTTTGGAGAAATTGTTTGGAAAAACAAAAATCGTGAATAATACTGCACTTAATTAAAGTTGTTTTGCCTGAATCTCTGGCTATAATAATAGCACAAGGTTTAGTACTATCGCTATTAATCTCATCAGCTAATTCATAATGAAACAATGGCGTCTCGGATTTCATAAAATCACCAGGTAAAAACCGTTTGCCAAATGCTATTAAGTCAGTATAAGTGAGATAAAGCATTTTTTCAATAGAACTGATATTATCTGGTAAATATTTAAGTAATCGCATCTAAGCGACTTGCATGCCTCCTTCAATTACAAATAGTTTACTCATCTTTTTCTTGGGAATTAAGCATTTTAGGACGTTCAATTTTATCAACCATATGTGATTCATCACGGAAAAAAGAAATACCAGCAAGTAACGGATTTTCGGGTTGAGCCTTTTCTTTATCATCCATTCCAATATATTCACCAAGTTTAGTGATCGCATTTAATTTATCACGCACTGCGGTTTCTTTAGAATCAGCAATAGCCTTAATGGACTTTATAATCCATTCCTCATCAACACCTTGTCTTTTAGCTGCATCAAT
>MTKZ01093293.1_pt1 | contig 10055 bp, 5 predicted proteins | sample 1042781 | NCBI WGS metagenome assembly MTKZ01 (sample SAMN06212207, study PRJNA360539) | anaerobic digester metagenome | biome: Wastewater treatment plant; material: sludge; isolation source: anaerobic digester fed with sludge from wastewater treatment plant | place: Denmark: WWTP Viborg ...
AAAGATTGTTCATTCTCCTGTTGGATTCATCTATGATACCCTCCTTCGTGAATGGCGATCAGGTTCCCTCGAATGGTGGTTCTCTCCAAAGACAGGATAACATTGCGTTACTGAGTGAACGTGGTGAAATTTATACATTCATTCGGGAATTGGGCATGCTTTTTCGTTGAGTATGAAGCTTCAACGTCCGAACAAATGTATAGAAACCGTGTAAATTACTGGATTGCATAATGGTTGCCCGCACCAGGGGGTACCGAAAAAGATAGAAGGTGGTTTTTATGATAGGGACGATCCGAACTGCAAAGAGGCAGTATGGGAGACCCCACTCTTCTTCTCCGAGGGGGGTTTGAGGTGGCCAGGGGGTTTATTCAATCGGACAGATGCGAGACGTTTCGAATGATGCTCCAGGGAGCGTTGCGGGGTGGGTCTCCTTTGCTCCCTGCTGTGCCGGGACGCGTATCTGATGTGATCTGGGGGGACCCTTGGTGGATTTAAAAGACGTGTTCATTCAGAAAAAACTGATGTGTGATTGTGGAACATCAGATTTCGACATCTACTACGAGATCGTGGAGAGGGGGCTTTCAGACAATTACATCTTCTTTGCCCGGTGCAAGACCTGCGGGACGCTCTGGTCTTTTGCGTCCGCGGTCCCTCACTGGGGAAAATACAACAAGACCCCCTATTTCTCTGATAGCAAGGAGATCGAAAAGACAACCTGGAAGCTGCTCGAGGTAGAGAAGAAGAGCCCATTGGTTCCATTAAAGACCGAATAGCGTTCGATGGCAGGAGAGCGCCTTATCCGCCCCCCACCTCCTCCCCTCATGCGGCCCTTTGGCCGGTGAAGATCGCATACCCGAAAAAAAGTCAGGTGGTTCCTGCCGCTGATGATCTGTATCCCGCTCAATACTATTCTGTATCTCTCTCATCCTCCGGCTGCACTGATGGCGAAGGTTCCGTTGCTCGTATCCGTGCAGGCAGCGTAGGTTCCGCTGGTAACCCGGATCAGGTAATCAGTTCCTTGTGGCGTGCTGGCCGGGATGGTCACGGGATACGATCCGGATCCACTCGCACCGAGGGGAATACCAGTGAGGGTTTTCAGGACTGCTCCCCCCTTGATCACGTCGATATTCACCGTTGAACCGGGAGTGCCGGAGTAGGTCCAGCTCATGGGGAGGGGGGAACCAATGGGGTAGTTTTCACCTCCGTTCGGGGTCGCGACCCTGATCGCGGAACTGATGGTAAACGGACCACTGCTTGTATCAGTGAATGCCCCATTGGTGGTGCTGGTAACCCGGACCTTGTAATCCGACCCCAGGGGGGTATTGTACGGGATCATCAGGCCAAATGATCCGATTCCTTCGGACCCGATGGAGGTGCCCGCGGTGATGACTTTTACTGCGGTCCCTTTGGATATCTCTATCTTCACCGTGGGTCCCGGATCACCGGTATAAGCCCACCGGATGGTCGGGGTGGAACCCTGCTGCCAGTCCTCACCGCCATTCGGCGTCTCCAGGGAAATGGTACCGACATTGGGACTGATGGTAAAGGACGTATCACTGGTATCGGTATACGCCGGATTGCTGGTGCTGGTGACCCTGACCAGGTAGTCAGATCCCAGGGGCGTGGTGTAGGGGAATGTCAGGTTGTAGGTAATCAACGGTCCTTGTACTGATGGTATGATCAGTATTCGCCGTCAGAAGGGTCGCATTATAATACCCGGTTCCTTTTGTCACATTGGGTTTCGGTATAGTGTCGAGGTACACCAGAACATGGCTGAAATCAGCGTCCTTTGGATCCGTCCAGCTCCAGTTGATGTACGTGCCCGCATAGGTGGTGTTGTGCAGATCCGTAATGCTCGCCGGAGCTGTCGTATCAGGTAAAGGCGCTGTTCGCCTCGTCTGGTTCATCCAGGTCGCATTGATATTCCCGGTACTATCAACGGTCCTCGTGCTGATGGTATGATCTTCGTTCGCCGTCAGAAGGGTCGCATTATAATACCCGGTTCCTTTTGTCACGTTGGGTTTCGGGATAGTGTCGAGGTATACCAGAACATGGCTGAAATCAGCGTCCGTTGGATCCGTCCAGCTCCAGTTGATGTACGTGCCCGCATAGGTGGTGTTGTGGAGATCCGTAATGCCGTCCGGAGCGGTAGTATCGATGATGGGAGGACCCTCGAAATCCACAGCTGGGTAGGCTGCCGTTTCGTATGCCTGGGGCAGGTAATCCACAAAACGGCCATCTCCATCAAGTGCTGTCAGGAGGGCCAGGGTATAGGGGCCGTTCATGCCGGACTGCCTGATCCGGCTGCCGTTGAATGCGAGAATGACAGCACGTGGCTCACTACCATTGATCTGAACGGACGTCTGGTCAATGATCCGGTTGCTGGTGTCAAAGAGGACACCTGAAACGAGATACGTTCCCGGCACGGTGACCTCCACACCGGTGTCGATGCTCAGCGTGTCAAAGAGATTATTCCCGTTTGTGTCCACGCCATACTCTGCAAACGTGCCATTGAACCGGAATCCGGCCATCCTGAACTGGCTGATCGAATACGGTGCTGTCGTCCAGGGACTGCTGGAGTAGGCAAGGACGCGATCACCGGTGTCCTGGATCGTGACACCTTTCACCCGGTAGGGCCCGGCGAGACCCGATGCTCCTATGGTATTCCCGTCAAAGAGGAGAGGAACCGTCGTTGCACCGGAATCAAGAAATACGGTAGTAAATGCACTGGTGATAGCCTCACCCTCCTTTTCAAGCGCTGCCGAAACCCGGTAGGTCCCGGAGTTCACGACGGTTAGGCCTGCATCAACCTGGAGGTACTCAAAGATGCCGTCCCCGTTGGTATCAACTCCTGCATCGCTGTAGGAATTGCCCAGACGTACTTGTGAACCTTCAAACTGGGAGAGGGTATAGGCCTTGGTGGTGTGTGCATTCTCAATCCGGTCCAGCTCAAACATCTCCCGTCCGCTGGCCGAAAGGGTGATCATCACCCGATACGGGCCGTTCACCCCATTGGCGTGGATATCAATCCCAATAAAGCGGAGGGGGATACTGTAGCTGCCCGTTGCGAGTTCATCGGAGTAACGCGTATAGGCAACAACAGTATTCTCTCCGTCGTATAACCAGCCCTGGATCACCCACAGGGATGTATCGTTCACCCCGATTCCCACCGAAACATCAAGAGAATCGTACAACCCGTTTCCATTAAGATCGGTACCTTCATCAGCAAAAGGACCGGTGATCGCCGTCGGTCCGGTATACTCCGAAGTGATGAGCTCTGGTTCTGAGAAGATGAAACCCGGTGACGGTGGTTGAGTCCCCGTCTTCCCGGTCAAGGAACCGGGACCGGCAGCTGCCGAGCCGTTGGCCTTCTGCTGCTTTGCCAAGAAGCTGTAATCCGACCAGTCGCTCTCGTTGTGGATAACGGTATCTCCTAATGCATTTTCAGCGCGATAACAGAGATATTCCTCATCGCCATATTCGTCATAATGCCCCCGAAATGTTGCATAGATATCGTAGGTATCAGTGATTGTCCAGTTAGTAAGCGATCCAGCCGGTTCCCAATCTGTGTGGACAGTGCCATTCTCAAAATCATCCGGAAGGGAATCATTGTTATTTCCAACCCGGTCGGAATCAAGCAGAGGGGTACCTGTCAGATTGAATGGGCCTCCTGCCCTCCATGCAAGGGATATCGTCTTGTGACGGTTTTCATGAACCACCGTTGCTCCGGTAAGCCTGATACCGACCTGCCCCCCGAAAAATTCCTTCCCCCCTCCTGCCAGGCGGGTAGTTTTATTAAACAATGGCCAGGGCATGGCGCCCATGTTGCCTATCCATAAATTACCTGTTGCAGTGTTGTAACAATTTCCTATGGTGGCATTGAAGGCAAATTCGTTCAGACCATCGACCGCGCCATCCCTGACCCAGTACCGGTACCAGTTCGGCTGTCTGGTTTCGTTCCTGCCTGGATTGTCTCCGTCTATCGCCCATTGTGGAATATTAGCAACCTTGGTTTCCCAATCTTCATACCCGGGTTCCACCATCGGGAAAAATACCGCCATTTCAATCGTTTTTGTATCCAGCAGCACAGGCTCTCCTGCCGTACCGTCCTCTTCACCAAAGAGGGTGCAGGTGACTATCTTTTTCCCATACTGTCCGGACGGCCACACCATGGCAGGGGTATCGTTGAAGTCTTCCTTCCCGCCAAGCGTGTTCTCAACCTTGCTGTCAGTCCCATTGATAAACGACCATTGGAGACCGGTACAATTCCAGGTGGTAGAATTATCATCAATCTCGGCATNNTCGGCAGAAAACTCGACTTTTTTCCCGGTAACCGGGATTGCCGGCAAAAAAGTAATATTTTCAATAACCGGTTTTGGTTCGGGGGGAATGTCCACCGCTTTCAATGCGAGGTTGAAATAGGGTCCGGCTGTCGCTATGGAAAAATAATCAGCACCTTCGGGGGGGTGGAGCGTCTCGTGGTGTGGCCATGACGCCAGGGATCCGTTTTCCAGTAACGCGAGGGTTTGACCTTCTGCAGCAGCGATAGCACTGATGCCATAGTTCTCCTCCGGAGACGGCGTTAAAGAGGGGAGGTCGCACCAGCCGTCACATCCCCACGTGACGATCGAGTGATCAGAGCGGAGTGCAACGGCATGGTACGCCCCCCCATCGACCGCAATAAAATCGTTTCCTGCAGGGACATTACACAGGCCATATCCGCAATCGTCACTGTTCTTCCAGGCAACAATCGAGTTGGTGGACGATACTGCCAGGTTGGGGGCTTTTCCGTGACTCCCGGCAGAGACCGCTTTATAACCTTCGGCTTTTGGGGTCAACCCCAGGAATCCCCCCCATTGCACGATCGTGCCATTGGACCGCAGTGCAAGGGAACTGGAATACGTGTTCCCTCCGGAGAGGGCTACCAGACCGGTTTCCAACGGTGGCGTATAAAAGATTCTTCCCCATTGGGCGATCGAACCATCAGACCGTAATGCATAGCTGGTATCGCCGGCTGCATCGATTGCAATAAAATTATTCCCTGCAGGTACGGTGCACTGGCCCCACGAATTATCGCCCCAGGCCACTATCGAGCCGTCGGCCGTCAATGCGAGGCTATGGGGACTGTATTGATCCGTTGTGGCGATTGCAACGAAATTATCACCTTCAGGAATAGTAGTGCACTGTTCGTTTTCACATGGCCATGCCACGATTGAACCCTGCTGCTCTGCTGACCCGATCGGGATGAGAAGGAGAGACAGCCATATGCTGCATATCATGACCACCAAGAATGTAGTATCCTGTTTCATACTGCCCAACTCCATTGATGCAACATTCCAGTGTGAATTGAACTCGCCTGATTTTCTCCCCCCAATACAATAACCGGCGGAACTCATTCGTTGACCATGCAGTATCGGGCTGAACTCATTCACATACGCCAGTATGCATTGTGCCAGGGGTAAAATACTTACTATCCGATACCACGTGCCAATTGCGTTTCTCTGGACCGGGGTTCTTTACCCGTAAGAGAGCTGATGAACCGTCTCTCTGGATCACCGGTCATTCCCACAGGAAACACAACCCCGGTATCTTCCCTGATGCAGATCATCAAAGAGATTAAAAAGGAGTCCGGTCATCCTCCGGACTGTCCGTTCCCTTATTTTCCCCCGCTTGCACTGATGGCGAACATCCCGTTACTCGTATCCATGCAGGCAGCATAACTTCCANNGAGCCGATGGGAATGCCGGTGAGTGTTTTCAAAATCACCCCACCCTTGATCACACCGATGTTCACCGTTGACCCGGGATTGCCGGAGTAGGTCCAGCTCATGGGAAGGGGGGAACCGAGGGGGTAATTCTCGCCGCCATTGGGGGTTGCGACGGCGATCGCGGAACTGATGGTGAAGGGAGTATCGCTCGTATCGCTGTATGCAGGGATACTGGTGCTGGATACCCTGATACGGTAGTCTGATGCCAGGGGGGTGTTGTACGGGAATGTCAGGTTGTAGGAGCCGGATCCACCGGACCCGAGAGGAGTTCCGGGAGTAATGACAGCAAGGACCGTCTCTCCACGGAGGGCTTCTNNCGGTCTCGACCCCGATCGTGAAGGGTGCGTTGCTCGTATCGGTGCAGGTGGGAGTGCTGGCGCTGGTGACCCTGATCGTGTAATTACTCCCCAAGGGCGTGGATGCGGGAATCGTCACGCTGTAGGATCCGGATCCGCCGGAACCGATAGGAATACCCGTGAGGGTTTTCAGGGTAGCTCCCCCCTTGATCACTTCGATGTTCACCGTTGATCCCGGATTACCATGATACGTCCAGTTCATGGGAAGGGTGGATCCGACATGGAAGGTCTCACCGCCATTGGGAGTCATCACAGTGATGGTTGGACCGGAGATGGTGAAGGGGCTGTCGCTCGTATTGCTACATGAAGCATTGCTTGCACTCGTGACCCGGATCGTGTAATTACTCCCCAAGGGCGTGGATGCGGGAATCGTCACGTTGTATGAACCGGATCCGCTGGAACCGATCGAAATGCCCGTGAGGGTTTTCAGGATGGCCGTGCCTTTCAGCACCTCGATATTCACCGTTGATCCCGGATTCCCTGTGTAGTTCCAGCTCATGGTGAGGGGGGAGCCAAGGTAGAACGTTTCACCGCCACGAGGTGATACAACCGTGATTGATGGATTGTCACCGATGGTGAAGGCTGCGTCGCTGGTATCGGTATACGCAGAGTTGTTGGTGCTGGTGATACGGACCCGGTAATCAGACGCGGGAGTCTGGTTACTGGGGATGGTCCAGTTATAGGAACCCAATACTCCGGTCCCGATTGAAGTGCCGGATGAGAGTACCCGATTGACCACTGTACCTTGGAGGAGCTCGATCCTGACCATGGATCCTGGAGAACCACTGTAGACCCAGTGAATGGGGAGCGTCGATCCAGGAAGATAGACTTCACCGCCGTTTGGATTCGTCAACGTTATTGTCGGATCACCGGTATGCTCATGGACAAAGATATCCCATACCCCATTCGAATCATCATCCACCAGATTCGTTGCAAAGGAACGAAACGCTATGCAGGTACCTCCTGCTGAAATCGCATTGAAGTCAGAATCACCGTCTGCCTCCATACCGGGTGTTGAGACGGAGACCCTGGTGATCGCCCCCGTCTGCATATCGCGAATGAAGATATCATTCATCCAATTCGTATCACCGTTGACCAGGTTGGTCGCATCCGAACCAAACGCGATATACCTTCCATCCGGAGAGAGTGAATGGGTGGAGGAGGCATTATTGCCCTGGATCCCGCTTGAGTTCACTGATACCAGCATCGTTGTTCCCAGCACCTGGTCGCGAACAAACACATCCCAGTACTCTCCAACATGCCCGTCAATCAGCGTGTATGCCGGTGAATCAAAGACAATATACCTGCCGTCCGCTGAGATTGATGGACTATATGAACCCCTGTTCCCGGTGGTTCCGCTGGAAGATTGAGAGACCAGGGTGGTAGTCCCCTTCAATCGATCCCGAACGAAGATATCCACTTCGGTGTTGTAATCAGATAGAACCAGGTTGCTGGCGGTCGATGCAAACGCCACATATCTCCCGTCAGCTGAGATGGAAGGTCCTCCCGAACCACTGTTTCCCTCCGCTCCGCCTGTTGAGACAGAGACACGGGAGGTGTTCCTTGTCAGCCGATCGTGCACAAAAACATCAAATACGGTATTGGTATCGCCAGCTACCAGGTTGGTGGCAGAAGAAGAGAACGCCACATACCTGCCATCCGCTGAGATTGAGGAAATTGCCGAGTCTCCATCCCCCTGCACTCCGGTTGCATTAACCGAAACCCGCGAGGTATTCCCTGTCAGCCGGTCATGCACAAAAACATCAGTTCTTCCGTTCGTATCTCCGTTCACGAGGTTTGTCGATCCCGAATCGAACGAAACATATCTTCCATCCGCTGATATCGATGGATTTAATGCAGAACCGTAACCCCCAGCAACATCACCCTGTGCTCCGGTTGAGTTGACGGAGACCCGGGAGGTGTTCCCTGTCAGCCGATCATGCACAAAAACATCGGACATCCCATTCGTATCACCGGTTACCAGGTTGGTCGCAGAGGAAGAGAACGCCACATACCTGCTGTCAGCCGAGATTGAAAGACTTGAAGAAGCAGCATTCCCCTGCGTTCCATTTGTCGCAACTGAAATACGGCTGGTTGCACCATCAGGCATATCTGCTTTTACTGGTACACCGGCAAGAAGCAGAAGTGCACAAAGGGTGCATACACTAACACAAACGATGACATTCATGAAGACTACCCCCACGCAAACGTAACTTACCTATCAGCTCTGATTAAAGTGTCGCCAATTCACCGGTCTTCTGGGACCTCTGGCATTCTCCCTCTGTTGCCAAAAGAAGGGAAAAATGGAGGCGCAGGTATGCGGACTGCAAATGCCGATGAAAACACTCCTCCCTCTCTCCTCGATCTCCTTCCATCAGGGAGCACCGATCGTGAAATCCGCATCGCTCGTAGCAGTATATCAAGAATTGTCGGCAGTGTTGACCTGCATCCAGGAGAAACCCATTCAAATCCTAAAAAGAAGAGGATTCATCCAATTTTTCTGATGGAGTCCTCTCCTTTGCTACGACGCACTGATGGCGAAAGTTCCGTTGCTCGTGTCCGTGCAGGCTGCATAGCTTCCGCTGGTAATCCGTATCGTGTAATCAGGTCCCAGGGGCGTTCCGGGCGGGATGGTCACGTTGTACGATCCGGATCCTCCTGATCCGATGGGAATGCCGGCGAGTGTTTTCAAAATCGCCCCACCCTTGATCACATCGATATTCACAAGTGACCCGGGAGTGCCGGTATAGGTCCAGCTCATGGGGAGGGCTGAGCCAATCTTGTACTCTTCTCCACCGTTGGGAGTGCTCACGGTGATCGCGGAAATGATGGTAAACGGATGATCGCTTGTATCGCTGTATCCCGGATTGGTGGTGCTGGATACCCTGATACAGTAGTCTGACGCCAGGGGCGTGTTGTAGGGGAATGTCAGGTCAAAGGACCCGGATCCTCCGGACCCGAGAGGAGTTCCGGGAGTAATGACAGCAAGGACCGTCTCTCCACGGAGGGCTTCTATCATCACCATAGTCCCGGGTGTGCCGGCATAGGTCCATCTGAGGGTATGCAGGGATCCCTGCACCCAGTTCTCACCGCCGTTTGGTACCTGGACGGTGATCGAGGAACCGGGGTCGACCCCGATGGCGAAGGATCCGTTGCTCGTATCGGTGCAGGTGAGAGTGCTGGCGCTGGTTACCCGGATTTTGTAATCAGTCCCCAGCGGCGTGCTGGCCGGTATGGTCACGCTGTAGGATCCGGATCCGCCCGAGCCGATGGGAATCCCGGGGAGGGTTTTCAGGGTAGCTCCCCCTTTGATCACTTCGATGTTCACCGTTGATCCCGGGTTGCCATGGTACGTCCAGTTCATGGGGAGGGTGGATCCTACATTGAAGGTCTCACCGCCATTGGGAGTCATCACAGTGATGGTTGGACCGGAGATGGTGAAGGATCCATCGCTCGTATCAGTGTATTCCGGATCGCTGGCGCTCGTGACCCGGATCGTGTAATTACTCCCCAAGGGGGTGGATGCGGGAATCGTCACGTTGTATGACCCGGATCCGCTGGAACCGATCGAAATGCCCGTGAGGGTTTTCAGGATAGCCGTGCCTTTCAGCACGTCGATGTTCACCTTCAATCCAGGATCACCACGATAGCTCCAGCGAATGGTTTGTACCGTACCATGCTGCCAGTCCTCCCCACCATTGGGGGACATCACGGTGATAGAGGGGTCCTTATCACAGACGTTCCCGATACCATCTCCGTCATTATCCAGTTGATCCGTGTTCGCTATCAGTGGACAGTTGTCTTCATCGTCGGCAATCGTGTCATTGTCATCGTCCGGATCACAGACATCGCCCATGCCATCGCTATCGGTATCCAGCTGATCCGTGTTCGCTATCAGCGGACAGTTGTCTTCATCGTCGGCAATCGTGTCA
>MTKZ01125885.1_pt2 | contig 10054 bp, 11 predicted proteins | sample 1042781 | NCBI WGS metagenome assembly MTKZ01 (sample SAMN06212207, study PRJNA360539) | anaerobic digester metagenome | biome: Wastewater treatment plant; material: sludge; isolation source: anaerobic digester fed with sludge from wastewater treatment plant | place: Denmark: WWTP Viborg ...
AGCAGGGGATTGCATCCTTCCGTCCGAACGGGGAGCCGGATGGGATCGTACAAGTACGGTTGCACTTCCGCGCTGGGTGACGATACCTGCGACCGACCCGAAAACGGACGATCGGTCATGGCGTAGCTTTCCTTGGCACCCGGCCCTTGCGTGGGTCACAAGGCTCGCCACGCTTCCAGCCGACCATGAGGCTTTTCTGATGCAGCTTCAGAGGACGATCGTCGAAGGTCGCCTTCAAGCACGAGCCCCCTTCAAGTATCGGTCTCTGCAACTGACCGGAGATGAAAAACGCCTTGAAGGCTTAATGGCTACGCAGCTTTTCGGACCCAATCGCCTGAGCTTGGACCTGTTGAACTGTGACGGTTTGGGCCTGCCGCTGGCTCATGAGCGCGTCGGGGCCGAGCCGAAGATGGTCATCTTCGAGAATGCCGGTAGTTTCTTGGTAGCGAGACGAGTACTGGCTCAGGCCGTTGAGGCGCCTTACGGGATAGTGGCCTATGGCGCCGGCAATCAGATTCTGCGGTGCGTGGAGTATCTGACAGAGATCGGCGGCCTGACGGCAATAGACTACGTCGGTGACCTGGACGCGAAGGGAATCGACATTGGTGCAACCTTCGCTGATCGCGTGCGTGCCTCTACCGGTTTGGCCATCATGCCCGCAACCGCAATACACCTGGCGATGCTCGATGCTGCCGAGGAATTGGGATTTCCTGACGGTTGGCCGACGGCAAGCAGCCACCAGACGAGCAGAGCGTGCGACTGGCTATCGCCCCAGTGTGCCGACATCGTGGATCGTATCATTTCAGCCGGCCGTCGGATTCCTGAAGAGGTTGTTCATGATGGTCACTATCGCAGCATTTGGCAACTACGGTGAACTGGCTGTGTTCGGGAAAATGACATCGTTTGACGTGCTTGCCTGTGCGCCGTCTATGCGCACGCGCTTACCAGACGAGCAGCAATTCGCGCTATTGTGGCGTCAAGCCTCTACCCTGGCAGTAATGAGCAGCTCAATCAGTGCCAGTGGCAGGTGTTGCCACGCCACTTGCCCCCGAAGTCTACAGCAGCTTCATTGAGGTGATCGAGATCATGGCCAGAGGCGAGGCGTTATTTCGGCAGTGGGAACTGATCCGCGTCCTGCAGGCACATCGGTTCGGGGTCTGCATCGACGAGTTGGCTGCACGGCTTGAGTGCACCAAGCGGACGGTCCAGCGAGACCTCGGCGTCCTCCAGGACATCTTTCCCATCAGCCATGAGCGACGGGATCACGGCAAGCGTTTCTGGAAGCTGGCCCACAACACCATCGAGTCCGAGCAGCTGCAACTGACCATGACCGAGATGCTAAGCCTATTCCTGTCGCAGCAGCTTCTGCTGCCGTTGGCGGGCACGCAGTTCGGTGACGGCCTTCAGACCGCGATGCAGAAGATTCGGGCGCTCCTGCCGGCCCGGGCGCTGACGTACTTCGAAAACCTCGATAAGTCCTTTTTCATCAAAAGCCTTGCCAGTCACGACTATTCCAGTCAGGACAAAGAAATCCGCACCCTCAACGAGGCGATCCTGAACCAGAACGCGGTGAAAGTGACGTACCGCTCGGCGAGCAAAGGTCGCGATGTGGTCAGCGAGTTTCACCCGTACGGTATGGTGCTCTTGCACGCATCGTTATACTGCATCGGCTATCTGGCATGCTACAAGGAAGTGCGGACGCTCAAGGTCGCCAGGATCAAAGGCCTGACTCGCCTGGAGAAGCGCTTTGAAAAGCCCGCGGACTTCTCGCTGGCCGGTCACTTCCAGAGCGCGTTCGGCGTTTTCCAGAGTGGCAAGAAACAGAAGATCCAAGCCGAGTTCACGGGCTGGGCAGCCACGAACCTGCGGGAGATGCAGTGGCATCCCAGTCAACAGATCGTCAAGGATGGCCGCGAGAAGGTCGTGGCGACCTTCGACCTGGGCAGCACTGTGGAGTTCAAACGCTGGGTACTTGGCTTCGGGAGGAATGCTCGGGTTCTCAGCCCGAAGGATCTGGCGGACGACCTGCGCGAGGAGCATCGACAGGCGCATGCGAGGTATTGACGTGAGGGATCATTGGATGGACGGATCGGAAAGCAAGCGTCGGGCACGCACTTGGCCATACCCCAGGCACGACACGTTCGAGGCCGGCCTTCGTCGCGTCGCGGCCGGGTGGTTTTGTTCGAGGGGCTATGCCGTCAATCAGAAGTATCCATTCATCCTGGACGAGTGGAACAACTGGAAGCGGAATATCATCCTCGCGGAAGTCGCCGAGTACATCGATACGGAGCGGGAGTCCAGGCTGGCCGCTGGCAATGGCTTCCCGCTGCACAAGTTCATTCACCACGGCCTCAGCAGCCAAGCGATGGTCTTCAACCTGATCGGACCGCTCATCGTGCGCGGGGACTTTGAACCGTTGCGTGAGGTCATCGAAGCCAAGGGACTGCCGTGGCCCGCCGGCACAATCGCAGGGCGTTTCGAGGTGGAGGACCGGACAGTCTTCAACGAGAACTACGGGCAGCCCACCTCCATCGACCTGGCAATCCAGGGTGAGTCGGGTTTGACGTTGTTCTTCGAGGCGAAGCTGGTCGAAACGGGATGGGGAGGTTGTTCCGTCTTCGGCGATGGAGACTGTGACGGGCGGAACCCTATGCGCGACCTCTCCGGCTGCTACCTCCACCACATCGGGCGGCTCTACTGGCAGCGTCTGACGGAACACGGGCTCGGTGGTCTGGCGCAGGGACCAATCTGCCCGATGACGATTTACTATCAGTTCTTTCGCGAGATGCTCTTCGCGCTCCACATGAAGGGATGCTTTNNAGGGATGCTTTATCCTGTTGCATGACGAGCGAAACCCGTCATTCAGCCAAGAAGGCCGGATGGGTGTGCGGGGCGCATTGGCGCTCCTGGCGGGCCAACTACCTCCTGAACACCGAAACCGCCTTGGGAGCGTCAGTATCCAGGAGGTCATCGCCGCGGTCCGGGAGTCCGGCCGCCACGAGGATTGGGCCCCGGAATTCGCGGCCAAGTACGGGCTATAGGGGTTCGCGAGGATTCTCTCACAATCTCGCCTCCAGCCGCGACCAACCCTGTCGCACTTACCCTCTATCCTAACGCCCATTGAGATGGGCTTCTTGCGTAAAGGGCGTTGAACATGAGCGATTCCAAGCGATGCCATCGGCTCAAATCTCTGTCGGTCGTTGGTGGCTTTCTCGACGGTATCTGTATCGAACTCGCAGAGGGGCTGAACTGCCTGATCGGGGCGCGAGGAACCGGCAAGACCACCGTGCTGGAGTTCATCCGTTACGCGCTGGACGCGATGCCTAATGATGGACCGGCGCGCAAGCGGATTGAAGGATTGGTCGAAGGCAATCTGGCCGGTGGGCGGATCGAGGTCGCGATACAGAATCGCGACGGACTGGACTACATCGTTAGCCGTTCGGCGGGCGAAGCGCCGGTGGTGCTGGACGCGAACCGGGAGCCCACCGAGATCAACTTGCGAAGCGGCGGACTCTTTAACGTCGACATCTTCAGTCAGAACGAGGTAGAAGCGGTCGCTGACAGGTCCTGCAGTCAGCTCAACCTGATCGACAACTTCCAAGCGACGCAGATCNNGTCGCGGACCTGGACAGCAATGCCAGCAAAATCCTCCCGCTGCAACAGAAGATGGACGCGGTCGTTGAGGAGTTGCGAGCGCTGCCTGACATCTCCGAGCAACTCAAGGCCTATGTCCAGCAGGGAGGCGATGATGCGAAGGCGATCAACCACGCCCATGAACTCAAGGCTCTGCGCGATCGCGAACGTCGCGCGGCGGAGGCGATCCGGGCCAAGCTCGGAGAGGTCTACCGCACGATCGAAGCCGCCGTCGGGCGAATCAGCATCCGCTTAGCTGAAACGATTACCGACGAGATGCGCAACGGCCCCAATGGCCAGTTGTTCGGTACGCTCTGCACCGCCGTGCATTCCTGCGGCAGCGATGTGGACCGATTCCTTCAGCAGGCTTTGAAGCGCCTCCAGACGCAATGCGAGGAGGTCTGCGGGCTGGCGGGCAGGCTGGACCTGGCCCACAAGCAACAGGACATGGGCTTCCATGAGTTGATCGAAAGACACAAGGAAGCCCAGGGCAAAGCCGCTGAACGGTCCCGTCTGGAACGGGAGCGCAACGACCTGATGGCTAAGGAACAGGGCAAAGCCCAACTGGCCGAGCAATTGCAGGCATTGACGGAGAGCCGGGCTCGGCTGCTGGAATTGCTATCCGAGCTCCGCGACCAGCGGTACGAACACCGCAAGGCGATCGTGGCCCAGATCAACGCGGCGTTGTCACCCTCGATTCAGGTTTCGTTGGTGCAGTACGGCAATCCCAGGCAGTACCAGCAGTTGTTAGAGGACGCGCTCAAAGGAAACCGGCTCCAACAGCGTGTGGTGGCCGGGAAGATCGTCAACGCTTTCTGGCCGGCGGAATTGGCGGAGATCGTGAAGCATCGCGATGCTCAGGCCCTGGTTGATAAGGCGGAGCTCAATCCCGACCAGGCGAACAAAGTAATCTCCGTGCTGGCCGGCTCACGTGTCCTATTCGACCTGGAGACCGTCGAGTTGGCCGACCAGCCCAAGATCGAACTGAACGACAACGGCACGTTCAAGGAAACAACTGAGCTGTCTACTGGGCAAAAGTGCACCACCATCCTGCCGATCCTGCTCCTGGACAGTGAAAACCCGCTGCTGATTGATCAGCCGGAAGACAACCTCGACAACCGCTTTGTTTTCGAGAGCATCGTCGCGACCATTGGCGCGATCAAGCGGCGTCGGCAGCTCATTTTCGTGACCCACAATCCGAACATTCCAGTGCTTGGCGAGGCTGATCGCGTATTCGTGATGGATTCTGACGGAACGACGGCGCGTAAACTCAACGCCGGCTCAGTTGATGACTGCAAGGATAACATCGTCACGCTGCTGGAAGGCGGAGCGGACGCCTTCCGCCGGCGTGGCCAGCGCTACGCATCGTGAACCCATGAATATGCCCCCGGTTCCATTGGACGCCGCGAAGATCGCTTCCCAGTTGGAGCGGGGCCACCAGACCATGCCGTGGCCCCAGCGCCGAGCATTGGTGAAAGCTGTGGCCGACGAGTTGGAACATTCGGGCCCGCGGGACGTGCTCACGTCGCTTCTGCAACTGCTGGCCGATGATCCGAAGTGAGAGGTGCGCAAGGATGTGGCCGATAGCCTGCTGCTGGTAAGCGAGGATGATTTTCCCAAGCTGGCAGCCCGATTGGGTCAGGACGACAACGCGTACGTCCGGAAGGCGGCGCAACGGGCCTTGGACCGCCGCCGCCGCGGGCGCGAATCGACCCAGCGCAGGCGACGCGGCCTTGACCACGTGCAGGATCAATACGACAGCATCGAGCAGACGCATGGCAGCGTTGCCGCTCAACGCGCCCGGGCCATGGCCGAGCAGCTCTATGACATCCTGGTCGGGGCGACTGTCCACGACATGAGGAATTTCCTGGCCCCGTTGATGTCCGCCATCACGAGCCTGCTCGGCCATCTAGCAGACGGCAAGCTGGACGCCCGATTGTTTGAGAAAAGCCTGGTCAAGATGGGGCACCAGGCGGCCATGGTCGAGCGCATGCTCGAGGACATGCGAACCTACTCGCAGCCAACACCTGCACTGCGACGGCGCGAACGGTTGGCGGATTTGGTCAACGAGGCCCACACCGCGGTGCTCGATACGTTCCGTGCGACCGGACGCGACGCCGTGAGCGTCACACCACAGATTGACATTCCCGAGAATCTCACCATCGACGTTGCCCGCTTCGACATGGTCCGAGCCCTGATGAACCTTCTGAAGAATGCATATGAGTCCCACGCCACCGGCCCGAACACATTTGAGACGGGTTCAATCTGGGTGACGGCGAGGCGTTGTGATGCCGACCGCATCGAGATGGTGTTCCGTGACGATGGCATGGGGTTGTCCCGTGATGAGTTGAGTGAGGTTCGTCGCTTCGTCCCGGGCGGCACATCAAAGAAGACCTACGGCACCGGATTCGGTTTGCCGACGGCCAAACGAAAGATCGAAGCTCATGGCGGCTTGCTGGCCATCGACAGCAAAGAGAACGTGGGCACGACGATCATCGTTACGCTGGCGGCGGAATCGGAGGGAAAAGAGGAATGACGTTTCATGCGCTGGCGATTGACGATGATCCCGCGATTCTTGACGATGTAAAAGACCGGCTGGAATGCCTTGGCCACACGTGCGACTGCGCTGCCTGCCTGAACTGCGCCCGGGAACTCCTGGCCGGCAACACCTACTCGTACATCCTGCTCGACCTCCAGATTCCGGTCTGCTATGGACGGAAGTCGCGCATTCCCAACGGACAGAGCCTCCTCCGCGATATCCGGGCAATGAAAGGATACGCAGACATCCCGATCATCGTGATGACGACGCACGGCCACGACAGCCCCGACCTCGCCGTCGAGGTATTCCGCTGTGACGGGGCGAGCGATTTCGTCAAGAAGCCCTTCGCGGACCGGGGGCACACTCTTGAGAAGGCAGTCCGCGACGCCCTGGCAGCCAGCGGTCGATCACGGCCGGGCGCAGCCAAACGGTCGGGGCCGGGGATCAATGAGCCCTCACAGGCATTCGAATGCGGCGAAATGGTCTTCTCCCCTTCTCGAATCGATCTGTGCGACGTGAAGGTTTGCGGCGGCCCAGAAAGCGGCATGATCCGCCGAATCCTGGACGAACTCCGGCACACGAACAGCCATGGCCGCTTTGTTCGTTATGACGGCAACGAGCTGGCCAAACGGATCGGCTGCGAACGCGGACAAAACGGCGTAGCCGAGGCAGTGAGAGGCTTTCGAGATCACGTGTGCGAGGTGCTGGCCGATGAGGCCAATGTGAAGGTGAACCGTTTACACGACATCATCCTCAACGACCGCCGCTTCGGCTATCGCCTGTCGTCGAAAATCAGGGTGCGCGACAAAGATGACTCAGCAAAGGCACCGCGTGACCTGGAAAGCGACGACCGCGGTAGTGAGCATGGCCCCCAATCTGACCCAGCAAACGGCGACGATGACCCAGCAAACAATGCCCGTCAGCAGTGGGCCATTCAGCGGATGCAGAATGGTGCCGATCTTCGTAAGGCCGAGATCATCACGCAGTTCGGTTGCTCGAACAAAACCGCCGAACGGGATCTCCGCGACCTGCGCCGCCGTGGCCTGGTCGAGTTCACAGGCCCGCCGAAGACCGGGTACTGGCGACTTGCGACGCGCGTCTGCGCCGGCATCTCCGGCCTGGCATGAGCACGGAAGCGCTGGTCCGGTGCGATCAATGGTTCGAGAGGTCTACGCTGGCTCCCCGTCGATCAGGCGCTGCAAACGGAACGACGCAAGGCGGTGCAGCTCGGCGGCGAAGTCGGGAAGAGACGCGGCCAGGTCCCCACCTGGCGCGCTGACGTTCGCCAACGCAACAAGCTCGTCGGCAGTGTACAGCGCGTCCTCGTGGTCAAGGGTCGCGAGGAGCTTTTCGACCAGATCCTCGGGCAGGTGCTTGCGAAGCGCCTTTGCACTTCTGGCCGGTAGGAGACGTGCAAGCATCGTAGGGGGCAGCGTGGTGCGCGGCGGTAGCTCGGGACACTGGCGGATCAGGCACCACCAGAAGGCGCACAACGGCCAGATGGCATCCTTGCTGGAACAGTCTCGAGGCGTTTCGTTCAGTCGGTGCTCAATCCGCGCCACGTAGAGTCGGTCGCCTTTCGCCAGATTCAGGTCTGGGAAATCCAGGAGCTGATCCAACTCGGCGAGGGCGGCATTGAGATGGCCGGCCACCCTGCGATCGGTGTTCTTGGCCAGGACTGTCGACGTACCGTACGCCGCCACGATCTTCTCGGTTGCCTCGGGTGGAGTCTCAAGCTCCATTAATCGGGCAAAGAGGTGCGCGCGGAAAGCCCGGCCGAAATCGGCAGCACCCATCTCAGGCTGCAGAGGCACCATCAGAACAAAGAGGCTCTCGGAGTGCATGCAGGCGAGCATCAGATCGCCGTCATTGAGATAGTCGATCGTGTTGACGTACCACTCGCCCAGGTTGTCGCCGGTGTGCAACACTGCCACGGGCTGCGGCTTGGCCCGCAGCTTCTTGAATGCTTTGGCCGTGCAGCGCAGAACCAGCATGACTTCGGCCCCTACTTCAGTTCCGGCAACGAATTCGCGATTTCCCTGACGGCCGCCGCCGTCACGCCCGCCTCGGCAGCGTGGTCAGGCCAGCGCCCGACGGCGACTCGAACGTCGTCGATGATGGCCATGACCTCCTTTTTAGACAAGCCGGCCTGCTCGGCCAGGCGAAGCATGTGCGGTCGGCCAGGGTACTTTCCTTCACCCGCTAAAGTCATCGTGTGCTCGCCGCCGGGACCGGGGGTGTAGAGCAGGTCGTAGGCCGGCGTCAGTGACCACTCGCCCGTGGTGTCATCCAGCCGGAACGCGAAGTTCTTCACGTGGTCGTCGCGGTTGTGGGTCAGCACGTTGAATACCATCCGGCGGAAGGCGCGCAGCACATCCTGGTGATTCCGCGTGAGCAGGCTGGTGGCCTTGAGCAGGTCGGCGTAATCCGCGGATGGAATGCGGAAGTTCGATTGAATCAGGTTCCCGAACGTGTGGACGTGGTAACGCCGATTGCCGGCGCGGTCGAACCGCTGAACGCCGAAAAACTTCTGGCCCGTGCGCGTTTCGAACAATCTCGCCAGCGGGAAGTCGATGCCCGCGTCGCGTGCCATCAGCGAATAGGCGAACTCGATGGCTCCGGCGTCGGCCGAGTCCGTTTTCGCAGTGAACTTGACGATCCAGTGCTCGAAGCCGTTGGGCAGGTCGTCCTCGCCACTGCGCACTTCACCGGTCTTGGGGCTGTAACCCACGAGCACCTTCGGACGTGCACCGCCGGGCGAGCCGCCGGCCCGCAGCAGTTCAGGAAGAACATCGACAGCCGCGCCCGCCAGGATGTCTTGCGAGTGCCGAGCCAGATCGTGCAGGTTGAACACGCCGGCGTCGGCGTCGTCGCGGTCGGCTGGGGGATGGTAGGTCAGTGCGCCCATAGTCCGGGTCCCAAGCCAGGAGAGCCGATCCAGCGGGCTGATTTCCGCTAGGTTGAGACCGAGCGAACGGAAGTGGCGATCCATCAGCAGCAGTCCCCAGCCGTCGGGCAGGGAGTCGTCGAACAGGCCTGGCAACGGGCCGAATGCGTGATCCCGATGCTCGAAGAGTCCAGGCTCAGAGGGCAGGTGGAACGGCGAAAGGCTCAGTCCAGTGGCAAGGAATGCGGAGGCGTATTCGAAGTACACCCGTCCGCGGTCCTCGGCCAACGTGCCGACATGCGGCGAATCGCCGGGGCTGTGGACGAACCGAACCTCGAGCTTCTTCATGTCCGGCCTCGCTTGCGGGTTGGCATGGTGGTCTTCCGCTCCAGTTCCTCAATGCTTCGGGCGGGCGGCGGCCGAAGCAACTGGTCGAACTCGTCCAGCCGGGCCAGAGCGTGAGCCACTTTCAGAACCAGCTCCAGCGAGGCTTTCCCGGTTCGCTCGAAACGCCGGTACGAGGCGGCGGTGACACCCGCCCGCTGGGCCAGAGTGTTCTGTGTCCAGCCCCGCAGTAGCCGATGAGCCCTGATACGTGCGGCCAGCGCCTTGGCCGTTTCGGTGGGACCGGTCAGCGTGAGCTGGGGGGTGTTCATGACGCGATTATACCCGACCCACGCCGTATTGGCAACATGTTAGCGTTTACTTGGAATATCGGGCAGGTAACGATAAGCTTTTAGCGATTCTGCGCTACCGGTTTCTCGTGCAAGGATTCGTACCAGCACCGGCGTAGGAACACGTAACTCGCGCTGGGAACTAGCTTTACGAATCCGTCCGCTTCAGTTCCCAAGCTGGACGTCGTCGGTTCGAATCCGATCGCCCGCTTTTGCCGTAAACCTAGCCGCCCCGCAGACTTGCGGTGACCTGCCGACGGTCGGCAGCGCGGCCTGGGACGTGAAAACGCGCGGTGTTACACCGCGCAAAACGTCTTGGAG
>MTKZ01001087.1_pt5 | contig 10050 bp, 6 predicted proteins | sample 1042781 | NCBI WGS metagenome assembly MTKZ01 (sample SAMN06212207, study PRJNA360539) | anaerobic digester metagenome | biome: Wastewater treatment plant; material: sludge; isolation source: anaerobic digester fed with sludge from wastewater treatment plant | place: Denmark: WWTP Viborg ...
GCTTCCAGGACAGCGGAAAACGGGGTCAGATCAAGCGATTCGTCCATCACCGGTCCTCCTATTTAGGTATTAATACAGGATTCACAATGTCATTGATGATCAGAACGACCATCAGCGTGATGAGTAACGCGAAAAACACCATGTGAACCTTGCCTTCCAGCGCCGCGGGAATTTTTTTCTTGAAAAGCAATTCAGGCAGTAAAAAGAGAATGCGCCCACCATCCAACGCGGGAATGGGAAGAAGATTCGTGTAGCCTAAAGCAACAGAAATGACCGCGAAAAAGTACAGCGTGTTCAAACCTGCCATTTCCGGGTTTTGGGCGGCTTCCTCTTTATCCACGCTCTGCACCTGGGCGTAAATGTCATAAATTCCTTTTACGCTGACCATGCGCGCTTCTGATGGCGCGATCTGACCGCTGATCAGGCGCACCGGCAGCATGATCAACTGGAAACCCTGATCCAATGTGGTGACAGCTGCGCTGGGAATCGCCTGAATAAATGAGACTTTGACGCTGGGGTTAGTGATTGTGATGCCAAGCGGTCCCTGGTTTTCAGGCCATTCTTCACGCGGGGTGGCGACCACCTGGACCTGCTGACCATCACGGAGCAATACAATCTCCAATGGTTGACCCAAATGGCTGGAAATCTCCGTGGAAAGCTTTTCCATACTATCAATTGGAGTGCCATTAACAGCAGAAATAATGTCACCCACCTGAATTCCGCTGAAGGCGGCGGGGGTGTTCGCAGTAACATCAGAGATCTGCACTTTCGTCACATCAGGCGAACCGATACGTGTGAAAAGATAGGTGATGAGAAGAAATCCAAGAAGCAGGTTGAATGCAGAGCCGCCTAACAGGGTAATCAAGCGGTTGATCGGTCTGGCTGCGAGGAAACTGCCTGGCTCAGTATCGTTCTGGTCTTCACCTTTCATGCGGCAAAATCCGCCAAAGGGGATCCAGTTAAACGTGAAGTCGGTGCCGCCTGCTCGAAAGAGGTGTACCATTCTGGGCGGATAGCCGATGCCAAACTCTTCTACCTTGATCTTGCTGAGTCGCGCAAAAATGAAGTGACCAAGCTCGTGCAGCAATACCAGCGCGCCGAAAGCGATCACAAATTGGAGGATGGTTAAAGCGGTGCTACCAATAGTGTTCATAGAGTTCCTGTTCTTTTTTCAGTTATTATAACGTTTATGTATGTGAATTTTATTAATAAGTTACGAAGTAGTAAACGAAAACGGGTGGCAAAGCACCCGTTTATTTAAAACCATTGGATCGTATGTCAATTACCTTTTCTTTTTACTGACATAGAACGCTGCGCTGGCGATACCCAACAGGAAACCACCAACCTGGCAGATGAATGCAATTATATTGATCAGATAGTAAACGTACGAATTCCAGTAAAGAACAGCATCCAGATAATGCAAAACCATGAGCAAAGGTAGGATCACGCCAATGACCATTAGCGCGATGGCTAACCAGAAAATTTTTCTTGGATCAAATTTATCGAAAATCACTTATATAACCAGCAAGATACATACTGCCCCGGTTCCGGGTTGAATTCTGGTGGAACTTCAACATCGCACAAGCCTGCTATGATTTTAGGACAACGTGGATGGAAACGGCAACCTGCAGGTGGGCGGACCAGACTGGGGGGTTCACCAGTGGGAATTTCTTTCATTACTTTTGCGTTATTTGCATCAGGGTCTGAGGTTGCTTCAAGAAGTGCGAAAGTATAAGGATGGAGCGGATTGTTAACCAATCGATCCACTTGTCCTTTTTCGACTACTTGACCGGCGTACATTACAAAAATTCGTTCAGAGAAGTAACGCACTGTAGAGAGGTCATGGGTGACGTAAATGACAGCCAGATTGTGTTTTTCCTGGAGATTGCGGAGTAATTTCAACACTTCCACACGGACAGAAGCGTCCAGCATGGACACGGGCTCATCTGCCACGAGCAGTTTGGGGTTCATGATCATGGCACGCGCGATGACCACGCGCTGTTGCTGACCACCGCTGAGCATGTGGGGGAATTTGCTGAGGAACTCATTCACCGGCGTCATTTTTACTTCTTCGAGGACTTTGGTAATGCGTTCCAGGCGTTCTTGCGGATCCTTGACACCGTGCACGATCAGGGGTTCTTCAAGAATTCCTTTCACGCTCAGGAACGGTGGCAGCGCACCATAAGGGTCCTGTTGAATGAACCCGACTTTGGAGCGGTAATCTTTTATTTCTGCCCCTTTGAGCGCGCTCAAATCGGTTTTATCGAACCAGATCCTGCCGCCTGTGGGCGGATAAAGCGCCAGGATGGTCTTCATCAGGCTGGATTTGCCGCAGCCGCTTTCGCCAACGATGGCGATGGATTCGCCAAATTCAAGGTCGAAGCTGACACCATCTACAGCGTGAACATCACCAATGTGGGCAAAGCCAAATTTTCGTAATATAAACCAGACGCGCAAATCCTGAACGGAAAGCAGGGAGGTTTGCGTTTTTGGGTCAAAAACCTCTTCCAGTGGAGATACTTTTGAATTTTCAGTTATGCTCATTCGATATTCTCATTTCTTACGAATATAACCAGCACTTGACGAGGTTTTTGCCCAAAGTGGTAATAGGCGGTTCCTCAGTACAACGGCTAAAGCGTTTCGGGCAGCGGTCCGCAAAGCGGCAACCGGTGGGCGGATTGATCAGACTGGGGGGTCTGCCTATAATAAAATCGGGTTCTTCATTACCGCGAAGTCTTGGCACACTCGCCATCAGTTTGGCAGAGTAAGGATGATGAGGTTCTTTGAAAAATACTTCCGCATCACTCAATTCCACGATCTGACCGGCGTACATCACTGCGACACGGTCCGCCAGTTCGCTGGATGTGGCGATATCATGTGTGATGAGGATGAAGCTGGCGTTGGTACCACTTTTAATCGCTTTCAGCAGGTTAAAAATGTTGGATTGAGTTAACACATCCAGTGCGGATGTAGGTTCATCAAGGATAATCACATCCGGCGAGGTGGAGAGGGACATCGCAAGGGCGACACGTTGGCGCATGCCGCCGCTAAGCTCAAAGGCATAACGGTTGATGAAGTCGACCGGAACACCAACCCGTTGGAACAGCGTCTTCGTTTGGGCGAGCGCATCGTCTTTGTCAATGCCAAAGTGAACCCGGAGCGGTTCAGCCACCTGGTCACCTACTCGTAACACAGGATTGAGCGCATTCATGGCAGCCTGTGGCACCATTGACATTTTCACCCAACGCACCTGCTTACGGAAATCCTCTTCATTCAAAGCCATGATGTCTTTTCCGCTAAGGTATACCTTACCAGAATATTCAGCAACGTTTCTCGGTAACAGGCGCAAAATAGCTTTTGCCATGGAGCTTTTACCGCAGCCTGATTCCCCGACAATGACGATAGCCTGGTTGGTTTCCAGTTGAAAATCCACATCATCCACAGCCTGGACGATGCCTTTGGTGGTCTTGAAGTGTAGTCTTAAATTTTGTACATCGAGGAGGGGTCTATCTTCCATGTTAATTACATACCTCTCAATCTTGGGTTGAAGATGCGGTCAAGAGCAAATCCCAACATGGCAAAACCCAATCCGGTGATCATCAGCAGCACGGCAGGTTCCAGGATCCAGTAATAATACCCTTTGTAAAGCGCACCATTCGTGAAGGCATCGTTGATCACCTTTCCCCAGGTGGGCAGTACAGGGTCACCCAGGCCAAGAACCGCCAGGGAAGCCTCGAGAAAGACATAAGCGGGAATTGCGGAAACAAGTCCGGGAATCAACAGCGGAATGATTCTCGGGATCATGTACCTGAAAATGATACGGGAATTGCTTGCACCGTATGCTCTGGCTGCTTCAATGTACGGGGATTCCTTCACCTGCAAAAATATCGCGCGGTCAGTTTTTATCGCTCCGGTAAATATACTTAGAATTACGGTGACACCGAGTATCGTCCAGATACTGGTGGAATAGAACGTACCCACCATGATCAGGATGGCAAGGAATGGTAGGACCATGTTTACTTCTGTCACGCGTTGAATCAATCCATCCACCCAGCCGCCAAACCAAGCCCCAACCGCAGCAAAGATGAGGGAAAGAAGGGAGGTGCCGACGGCAGCGAGCAAGCCAAACGCGATGGCTATCGGTGCGCCCCATAAGAGTGCAACAGATAGATCACGGCGCTGATGATCAGTTCCTGCTATCCCATATGTCTGACCATGCAATACGAATTCGAGGTCAATGTCGGAATCTTTTTCGAATACCAGACCATCGATGACCAGGGTGTAAGTCCCCTTCAAAGGCACAGGTGGGTCGGAATCTTCTACTGAGAAGATACCGGTCATGGCGTCCAGTCCACCCAGGCGGCGCTTCAACTTGGGTTCCTGTGTGAACCTGAAGGTTTGTGTGCGGCCAACGCCGAAGTCGCTAATGCGGATCTCACGACCGTCGGGAGTGACCATCATGACTGAAATGAATGGATTTTTATCGACGTAGTTCGTCTTCAAATACAGGAACATTTCCTGCGGGTATTTGTCGTAATCGTATTCGAAGGAATATGAAAAATCGATCTCAGAAACCCCTTTTTCTCCTGGGGTGATGACTTTAGTAATTCCTTCTTCGCCTACGCCTACCACAAATGACTGCGGTAATTTGTCTTTTGTGAACCAATTAATCCAGTTGGGAGGTACATTCTTTGGATTCTGGTACCACACCGCTTCACCGCCACGCCACAATCGGATGGCTTCCTGATAAGGAATCTTGACCATCGCATAGATTGCCAGCGCAAGAAGGGCGATTACAATAAACATGCCGAAGATGGCTGAAGGGTATCGTGAAATTTCAGTGAGGGTGTTTCTAAATTTTTTCATCGTTAATTCCCACTCCCAATTTTCACCCTCGGGTCAACCAGGGCATAGATGAAATCAAGTACAAAAACAGTAATGGCGAGCAAGTATGCGTAGATGATGGTAGTGCCTACGATCACTGGAGTGTCAAAAAAGCCGATTGCTTCATAGGTGGTTCTACCAATTCCAGGCCATAGGAACACAGTTTCAGTAATGATCGCTCCCGTCCAGATACCGATCAGGAGCAGGGCAAAATTGGTAATGATCGTGGGCAGGGTTGGGCGCAGGATGTAGCGGCTTTCAATGTCGCGGTCCGATAACCCTTTGGCTTTGGCCATGTCCACGTAATCTTCACTGGAATAGATGAGGAAGAAGGTACGCCAGGTATAAATGCTGATAAATAGCGAGGCGATGACGAGCGATGAGGCGGGGAGAATAAGATGTTTCAGAAGATTTAAAAGGTATTGAAACGTATTTTCAGGGGGAGGCGCTGATATCATGCCTCCAAAAGGTAGAAGTTTTAGTAAGGCGGCGAAGATCAAAATGAAGAAAATGCCGTAAAACCAGGGTGGGGCAGATGACGTGGGAGAGAGAGTGATCACCAGTTTGTCCCAGATACTGCCGTATGACCTCGATAACCTGAGCGCGATCAGCACGCTGAAGAAAAACAGGAATAACTGGGAAGACCCCATCAGCAGAAGGGTGGCCGGTAACCTTTCCAATATAATCAGACGCACCTGGCGTGAACCAGCGTCGCTGACCATTTGCAAAGCGCTACCGAGTTTGAGCTGCAACGCGTTACCAAGATACCTGAAGGAGCGGATAATGAACGGTGTATTCAAACCACGCCGTTCCTCCTCTAGCGCGATCATTTCCTCAGCCATTTTTTTCCGGACTTCAGGAGAAATCGGCTTGTTGGCGGTCATGGCCGCTACCTGCATATTGACCCGCTCTTTAATTTCGTTGCGCATGATCTGATCGACATATCCCCCCATGTTGGCGATAAGGATCGTCAGGTAAACGCCGATGACGACAGTGAAAAAAAGTAGAATGAGGCGCACACCCATAAACCGCGATACACGGGCTAATGTCGAGGACGATGGCGTTTTGGATTTTACTTCGGGGAGATCCTCGGTAACTGTGTCTGACGTCATTTTATTTCCTCTAAATGAGATAGGATTGGGGCAAGGAACTTGCCCCAATCCATTTTACCTTGTGTTGCGTTTTTCGTGAAGTTTTACGGAGCGGTTACAAACTGAATGCTTTCGAAGGTCGGCTGGCTCACAGTGAATGGAACCACTGCAATTTCGAGCTTATTAGCACCGGCTTCGAGCGCGCTGGTTGTTGCCGCATCGAGAACGACACTGTACTTACCCTCTTCTGAAGAAACCACTTCGCCAACTTTTACGATCTCGTTCTTGGCGTTGTAGAGCAAGTACTTGACGATCTTGATCTCAGCGGAAGAGTAAGGTTCGCCACTGTAAGTCACATAGACATCAAAGGTGGCTTCATCACCGATCTTAACCTGTCCGGGACCGTCGATTTCAACGTCGGCCAGTTTGGGTTCACCGAAGTTCGCCCAGCGGTCGGCGAAGTCAGGATAATCAGCGAATTGCTTAAGAACGAGTGACTTCTCGGTCAGGAATACCTGGTCAACATAGTAAGGACCGGATCCAATCCAGAAGTGACCTTTTGCAGTATAGAAGTCTTTCAACGCCTGGTAACGGGCAGTGGCTTCTTCCTTGGTCAGGAAGGCACCCATGGTGGGCTCGTAGGGGATGTAACCTTCTGCGAGGGCCTGGTCAACATACTTGGCGAGGATCTCGAGGGTCGGACCGCCAATCCAGCTGGTCTGCTCAACTTCTTTTGCCAGTGACTTGTCAGCCGAGTAGGCCATTTCACCAGCGGCTTCAGCGAGGTTGCTTACAGCCATCATGGACCAGGGACCTTCAGCAAAAGCGTAAGTCGGGAAGAATACAGGCACGTTCAGTTCGGCATCCAGTGAATACGTGTCGCTGTAGTATTCCAGGACCAACGGATCGGTGGAGATGATCTTGAAGCCCTTGAACTGTTCCATGAAGGGCAGGTAATTAGGAACTGCCTGCGGGTCATAGATGGCGCTGTCAGTCTTGGCGCGGTCAAAGGTCATGATCATACCCATGACGATGTCAGCCATCGAAAGGTTGGTGCCATCATGCCATTTGGTGGTCTCAAAGACGTCAGCCGGGTAGTAGACGGTTGACTTGCGCAGTGCGGAGGTGTAATCGCGGGCAGCGAGGCCAAGAATTTCGGCAGTGGGATCTGTGTTTTCGACCACATAACCAAGCCACCATTCCACCTCACCCTTGCGGCCTTCGACATCTTCCACGGGCAGGTTGGCATCGATCCATTCAACTTCACCGGCGGTTTCACCAGCAAGGAATCCTGTGATGTCCCATTCAACGCCATATTTCTCGGCGGCGAAGGCGATGTATTCGCTAGTCAGCGCGTCGAGTGTTTCAACAGTTAGAGCGCCGAAATCGAAGGCCCCAAGGAGTTCAGCAGCCTTGGCTTCAACCTCGGGTTTGGCAGCTTCAATCGCAGCAGCCTTATCCTGGGCGGCTAAAACCTTTTCCTTCATTTCCGCGACAGTCAGGAATTTCTGTGCGGTGGCGTCCCAGTCAGCCCAGACATCGTCCGGAAGGGCAATCTCGGGTGAGAACTTGAGGTTGACCCAATCCAGTGTCTTGCCGACAGGAAGACCTTCTTTTACTTCAACATCAGCGCAGGCGACGCGCAGCGGCCAGATCAATCCGGTGTAGGGATCGTACATCACATCACCACTGGAAGTGGCGCGGATGACACCCTGGTCGTATGCCCAGTTGGAACCGGCAATCGGGTTCCAGGGTTCACCGAACAGGTTCTGGGTAGCCCACTTCAATGTACCGCCTTCAGCATCGCGGAAGCGGATAGTGTGCGGCCAGATGAGGGCGCCTTCAATACCGGCAGCAAGGTCGGATGTGGCAATGAGGTTGGTATTGTAGGGGATGAAGTTCTTACCGTCGATCAGGAACACCTGGAAGGAGTCCTGAAGCGAGAGTTCAAGCGCGCGGGCCATCATTTCACGGCGTTCTTCAACTGTTTTGAAGTCAGTTGTGGCGAGCCTGTCACCAAGGTCCTTGAATTCGGGATCGGATTCATTCAAGAGGAAGACAGGGATACCCTGGGCACTGGAGCTCAGATACATTTCCTGGAAGATATTGCTCTGGTCACGATCGAGAACTGTGGCGCTCCAGGCAGCGGTATACATGTTCCATTCTCCGGCAGTGGCATCACCTGAATACCAGATTGGGCTGGCTTCGCGTGAGGTCTTTAATTGGCGATCAACAGTGAATCCGATCGCTTCAAACTGAGCGGCCACGTACTCGCCGATGGGGATACGGGTACCATCGGAATCGTTGCGGATGAGGAAGATGAGGGTAACAGGTGCGCCCTTGTAATTCCATTTGCCGTCAACGAGCTCGGCGCCCATTGTCACCATCTCAGCGCTGATGACTTCTTTGGCTTTCTCGAGGTCATAGGCGTAGTAGGATTCCAACTTGCGGGCGACGTCCGCCAGGTCAGCGTAATCAGGGAATTGGGTGGTGATGGCGAAGAACTTGGGCAGTGCGCCACCAGCATAGACTTCCTGGTTGATGTAATCACGGTCGAAGAGCCAGTTGGTCGCTTCGCGAATCTTGCGATTTGAGAAGGGATTGAGTTTGGTCTCGTCAGTGAAGACAGCCGGGTTGTACTGAATGTCATAGTACAGACCGCTGGCGGTCGAGTAGCTTAATCCAGCTTCCTGGATGGCGGGGAAGTCTTTGGATGAAAGCCCATTGGCGTAAATGTCAATCGCGCCAGCTTCGATCTGGGTGATGGCGGAATCAGCAGTTACAACAGATACAACGATCTCATCCAGCCAGCCACCTTTGCGTTCTGTTGTCGGTGCGGCCAACACAGGCGGGACACACTTCTCAACTTCAACGACAGGGGCTTCTGTTTCTACAACTGGAGCTTCGGTAGCCACAGGGGCTTCAGTAGGCTCAACGACAGGAGCTTCGGTCGGGGCAGCGGTGGGGGTTGTGCACGCGCTCAACACCATCGTCACAACGATCAAAACACCAAGAATTGCATATAACTTTCGCATTATATCTCCTCCATTTTTGTTGTGTTATTTTGAACGATCAACTTGCTGGTTTCCACCCAAATTTCGATACGCACCTCCTGTTAAATTCATATATCCATCAGCAATCTGAAGATTCGATTAACTTTATTGTATAAACCTGAAAAAGTCAAGAATAATGGTTTGGGACGAATATCACGAATCTACTCGAGGAATGCACCAGGTCCCACTTTGGAACAAATCAGGCTCTGTACACCAGGTAAAGCAGATAATTTTTTCTGCACCTGGTTATAAGATGAAGCTTCGCAGATCACATGAACATTCGGTCCTGCATCGATGGTGTAAGCCACCGGTATTCCCGCCTTGCGCCATCCAATGACAGTCTGCATGACAGTAATTGTTTCAGGCAGCCAATAGAACACTGGCGGGTTTGAAGTCATGGCGACAGCGTGCAGCAAATTGGAGTCTACCTCGATCACCCTGGCCAGGGCGTCGAAATCTTTGCGTTTGATCGCGTCGCGGCAGTTCTCAAGGCGTCGATCGCAATCTTTTACCCGCGCCTGCTGCAGCGGGCTGGTTAGGGCGAGCTGGTGCCCTTCAGTAGAACCGGTGGTTTTATGGCTGTCATCCAGAATCACGATGCAATCCATGAGGTCCCAATGCTCTGGTGGAGCGATGGAGATGGCGTATGAATCCGTGTCGGTGTCCCCGCGAAACCATTCCACAAAACCGCTGGGAATGGAGCGAGCTGCTGAACCCGATCCGCGACGGGCGAGGCGGGACAGGTCCTTTTCAGTCATCTCGATACCGGCGGCTCGCACCGCCGCGACGGTCAGGGCGGCGAACGCGGCGGCAGAGGAGGCGAGTCCAGCCCCTGCAGGAAAATTGGACTCACTGAAAATATGCGCCGGTGCAGAAAAACCGCGGATGCCACGGATGAGGTTAAGATGCTGGCTTACCCGATGCAACGCCGCTCCGCTTTGGCGGATGCCATTAAGGTCAAAGGTGTCCCTCGGTAGAGAGCTGTCAAACGTGATCATTGTACGCGTGGTAAGGTCACCCAG
>MTKZ01013628.1_pt1 | contig 10048 bp, 8 predicted proteins | sample 1042781 | NCBI WGS metagenome assembly MTKZ01 (sample SAMN06212207, study PRJNA360539) | anaerobic digester metagenome | biome: Wastewater treatment plant; material: sludge; isolation source: anaerobic digester fed with sludge from wastewater treatment plant | place: Denmark: WWTP Viborg ...
CAGAGATAAACCTCTTGTCTCAAAAAAATTAAATGTGTCTTTAACCCCAAAAATAGAAAATGGACTATATAAAAAGGGAGCTCCAGCTCCATAGACACTCATAAACTTTTGGAAATCAGGTTCATTGTTAGTTATGTTACAACGACCTCCACCCGTAATTTTTAATTTTTCTCCTAGTCTTTTATTTTTATCCAGCAACAAAACAGATAGGCCACGGGAAGATGCTACTGTTGCCGACATTAGCCCCGAAGCTCCCCCACCAATGACAACAACATCCCAAATTTTTTCTTTATTTGTCGGCATTTAAGATTTTTATCAGGGCCAATTCTAATGGTAACTGACTGATTACAGCATTCCGGGTGTCTTGATATGTTTCTAATAAAATAGATAATGTTGTGGAAGAAATATTAATCGGTTTATTAGAGATTAATTTCTCTAAATAGGCTAAATCTTCTCCGCTTAAAACATTTTCAATTGATTTCCTAGTTGAGGGAGCGTAGCGCAACATCAAAGCATAGCGTAATTTATATAAAATCATTTTTAGATAAGTTGTCATCTCTATATTTTGCGAAACTGCCTTATCAATAGCCAACAAACCTTTATCAATATCATTTTGAGCTAAAGCATCTAAGAAATTACAGACTAGCAAACCATCTGGCGCTCCAGTAATTTCTTCAACTTCTAAGATGTTTATTTTTTTATCTTTAGAAAAAGAAATAACTTTTTGGAGAATACCAAGAGCGTCACGAAAAGCTCCATCTGCTAAAAGAGCTATCAATTCTGCTACCCCGTCATCCAAGACATAACCCTCTTTAGTAGCTACATTTTTTATAAGTTTAGATAAAATAGCGTCACTAGGCCTTCTGAAAGAAAAACTTTGGCAACGAGACATTATCGTTTCTGGGACTTTATCTATGTCCGTTGTAGCTAAAATAAAAATAACATGAGCTGGTGGTTCTTCTATTGTTTTAAGTAAGGCATTCCAAGCTTGTGTGGTAAACATATGGACTTCATCTAAAATATAAATTTTATATTTTGAGTCAAATGGCATTGTCCCAACTCCATCTTTAATACTTCTAACTTCATCAATGCCACGATTAGAAGCTGCGTCCAATTCATATATGTCGTTTGAAGAAGTCCCTAAAACCTTAGCAATAATCCTAGCGATTGTTGTCTTACCTGTTCCTCTTGGTCCATAAAATAAATAGGCGTGAGAAATTTTACCAGCCTCTAAACTTCCAGCAATTGTCTTAACTATATGATCTTGCCCAAGAATTTGGTCAAAAGATTCTGGGCGATATTTACGGTATAAAGCAATATTATCTTTTTCTTTTCCAGTTTTTATTGATTTCATATCTTATATTATAGCAAATAAACAATCTTTTAAGAATAAGGTTATTTCCCGCCCAAAAAAGATTTAATTATTTTCTCAACTTCTTTGGCATTATCAGTTTCCATTAGTTTAGCTCGTAATTCTTTGGCCCCACGAAAATCATTAACATAAGCCTTGTAGTGTTTTTTCATCACGGCAAAATTTTTATAATGACCTTCTAGTTTTTCAAAAAGCTTAGTGTGCTCGACTAAAACTTTTAATCTTTCCTCTAATTTAATTTTCTTTTTGGAAGGATTAAAAAACCAAGGATTACCAAAAATCCCCCGGCCAATCATTACCCCGTCACAGCCTGTTTTTTTGATTAAGTTTTGAGCTTCTTTTAGGTTCCCCACATCACCGTTCCCTATTATTTTAGTTTTAACTTTCATCTCATCTCTTATTTCAACAACTCTTTTAATATAATCCCAGTTAGCAGGAGTTTTAGATAACTCTTTACGAGTTCTGGCGTGGACTATAAGGGCATCTATCTGGCAAGATAATAAAAAAGGTATCCAGTCTTCAATTTGATTTTTGTTGTAACCAATTCTGGTCTTCACCGAAACTGATAGGTTTGATTTCTTGGCGTCTTTTATTCCATCTTTAACTGCTTTAATTAAAAGGCGAGCATTTTCAGGGTCTTTGATTAAAGCTGATCCAGCTCCTTGTTTTTCTAAGGATCTATCTGGGCAACCCATATTTATATCTATCCCATCAAAACCAAGAGTAGCCACATAACTAGCGGCGCGTCTCATTTTATCTTTATTGGCTCCAAATAATTGAGCTATGATTGGCTTTTCTTTTTGGCTAAAGATTAAATTATTTTTCAATACTTCTTTCCCGGGACTAGCGAGCCCATCCGCCGAAACAAATTCCGTCCAAAAAACAATATTATTTTTCTTTTTATCAGTTTTAGTTTTACTATATAAAGCTATTATTCGACGAAAAGCCGGATCAGTTACATCAGACATCGGAGCTAAGCAGAAAAAATTTTTTGGCAATTTATCCCAGACTTTTTTCATATTTAATCTTTAAATTTATAGAAAACTTTATTTTTAAAACGCAAATCAATATACAACAAATCATCATATTTAGAAATGATCTCATCAGCAAACTCTTGCTTTTTCATTGCTAAAGAAAAGTCTTCTAGGACTGAATCAAGATTTTCTTGGTCCCTAAAAACTATTTCAGGTTGAAGCCCCTTATCTCCTTCTTTAAGATACAGATGACTAATCCCTTCAGTGTCAACAAAGATATGGGTAGACTGAAAGCCAAGTTTTGAAATCCCTTTTATAAAATTAACCAAATTCCTAAAACTTTGCTCAGCCATTATTTCTTGACCAGATGGATCTTCTGGGTTATCTAATAACTCCATAAAATATTTAAAATATATATTACCAGAAAAATAAGGGGCTTTATCAAATATATAACCATCTTGATCAATAAAATAACAATTCTCCCCAACTTCACTCTCTTCTTCAGGAATTTCTTTGCCACAATACAAATAAGATCCAGCTCTTTCCGTGATGTCTATTTTGAGTGTTTTAAATTTCTCTACATAAACAAAAAGATCTTCTATTCGCGGGAAACTATAAATTAAATCATTGTATATTTTTACTCTTGGGTAAATTAAACTATTAGACTTAGGAAAAAGATAAATATATTTACCCTCTAGGTGTTTACTAACTAGAGTTTCAATTTCATTTTTTTTGATTACATTATTTCCGTTTATTTCTATTTGATTAATACAAAGCCCTCTTATTCTTGATAAAAGAGATAAACCAATGAGAATTAGGAGCAAGGTTAGAAGCAACAAAAAAGCCAAACCTAAATTTCTCTTTTGGCGTTTTCGCCTCAATTCTTCAATACGTGGAGATCTTGGAATATCTCTCATTTTTTTATGAAATTACTTCTTTACCAAAATATTTTTGCAAAACTGAAGGAATTTTTATACTACCATCTTCCTGCTGAAAGTTTTCAACTAAAGAAACTAAAATCCTAGGAGTTGGTATGGCGGTACTGTTTAGAGAGTGAGCATATCTTAATTTACCATCATCATCACGGTAACGAATATTTAAGCGACGAGTCTGAAAATCGTGGAAGTAAGAAGCTGACCCAATTTCTCTGTATTTATTTTCTTTTGGTACCCATAATTCAACATCATACTTTTTAACCTGACCCATTCCGAGATCCCCCCCACAATTAACAACGGTGTGATATGGTATTTCTAAAGATTCAATGAAACTCTCAATGTTCTTATTTATTTCTTCATGATACTTAACACTTTCAGCATGAGAAGCTTCACATAAAATTAGCTGTTCCCATTTATAAAACTCATGAACCCTAATAAGACCCTTAATATCTTTTGAGTGACTACCAGCTTCCCTACGGAAACAAGGAGAAAAACCTAAATACTTTTTGGGTAAATCGTTTTTATCTAAAATTTCATCTTGGTGAAAACCCATTAAGGGAACCTCTGCTGTCCCTGCTAGAAAATCTCCGTCTTGGGTTTTATATAAATCTTCTTCTCCTTGAGGCAAGTAACCAGTCCCCATAAAAGTTTCGCGTCTATAATAACTGGAGGAATAACCGGTATAAAACCTAAATTAGAGAAAAAGTCTAAGGCATAATTCCAAATAGCCATTGAAAGTTTAGCTCCATCCCCAGTTAAAAAATAACCACGGAATCCATGGACCTTAGTCCCCCGATCAAAATCAACCATTTTTAGATTAGTCATTAAATCAATATGATCTTTCGGTTCAAATGAAAAATTTGGTTTTTCACCCCATTGTTTAACTTCAACATTATCTTCATCACTATTACCCTCGGGAACGGAAATATCTGGAATGTTTGGGACCGTAAGCATCAGTGATTGCCACTCCGCCATAACTTGTCGCAACTCTTCTTCTTTTTCTTTCAGCTCTTCTTTAACCAAGCGCATCTCTTCTATCAATTGTGCCCTCTCGCCGTCACTTAATGTCCCACCCATTGATAGACTAACCTTATTTTGCTCAGCCCTTAATGATTCTACTTTAGATAATAAATCTAATCTCTTTTGGTCTATGTCTAAAAGCTTATCTATTTCTTCATCTAGATGTTTTTTCTTAGCCCCCGCCTTAATTATATCTTTATTTTCTCTTATAAATTTTATGTCTAACATATTAGTCTATTATATAAAAAAATAAACTATTAAACAATTGCTAAATTATCGCGTATCTAAAGTCTATCTGGGCTAACTAATTTTATGTGTTTTATTTGCTAAGGCAAGACCTCTGCAAATAAAAAATATTTTTTGTTGTTCGTCAAAGGTTTTTTAAATAATAATTAGAGTATAATAAGATAGATGGATAAAATATACCAAATCAAAAAAGACGACTGGCCAGAACCACTTTTAGAGATTCCTCAGCCCCCAGAAAAACTTTACGCTCTAGGTAAATTACCAGATCCGAAATATATTTATTTAGCCGTTGTTGGTTCAAGAAAATATTCTAATTATGGTAAAGATGTCTGCCAAAAATTAATTACTGGGCTTTCTGGTTATCCTATTATTATTGTTTCGGGTTTGGCTATAGGAATAGATAGCATTGCCCACCAATCTGCCTTAGAAGCTGGATTAACAACTGTGGCTTTTCCTGGTTCGGGTCTTAGTAGAAAAGTTTTATATCCAAAAAATAATTTAAATCTAGCAGAAAAAATAATTAAAAATGGGGGTTGCCTAATTTCTGAATTTGAACCAGATTCTGTCGCCACCATTTACTCTTTCCCAAAAAGAAACAGGCTGATGGCTGGTATTTCCAAGGCTGTCTTAATTATTGAGGCCGAAATGAAATCCGGATCTTTAATTACTGCTCGCCTAGCCCTAGATTACAACAAAGATGTTTTAGCCGTTCCAGGGTCTATTTTTTCTAACAATGCCAATGGAGTTAATTGGCTAATTAGAGAAGGAGCTATCCCCGTAACTACTAGTGAGGATGTCTTGGAGGCCCTCGGTTTTGACACTTCTTCTTTCAAAGAGACACTTCGGTATCAATCTTGTCAGCCTGAAGAAAAAGCCATTCTTCAATTATTGACAGAGCCAATGGATAGAGATGATTTAATTATTTTATCTGGCCTAGAAACTTCAGAAGCTAATGCTCTTTTATCAATTATGGAAGTTCGTGGTTTAATCAAGGAAAGTAATGGACAAATATTAAGGCTTTAATTCTGTTATTTGCAAAATTAGTCTAATTCATGTAATACTTGTCATTACAGATGAAATTATTAATTGTAGAATCACCATCAAAAGCTAAGACGATTGAAAAATACTTGAACGGAGTTTATACCGTTAGGGCTTCAGTTGGTCATATTAGAGATTTACCTAAATCAAACAAAAACGCTATTGATATAGCGGCTGGTTTTGTTCCTAAATATGAAATATCAAAAGGTAAAGAAAAAGTTGTTGCCGAATTGAAAAATTTATCTCAAAAAGCTGATGAAATAATCTTAGCCACAGACCCGGACCGAGAGGGAGAAGCTATTTCTTGGCACCTTAAAGAAATCTTAACAGAAGACAAAAAAATAAAAGCTCCTATTAAAAGAGCTACGTTTAATGAAATCACCAAAGAAGCTGTTGGAGAAGCAATTAAGAACCCTCGAGATATTGATCTTAATCTAGTTAAAGCCCAAGAAGCAAGACGAGTTTTAGATAGACTTGTTGGCTATGATTTATCTGGTCTTATTTGGAAAAAAGTTAGATATGGATTATCAGCTGGACGAGTTCAATCTCCAGCTATGAGAATTATAATGGAAAGAGAAAGAGAAATTAGATCTTTTATTCCTGAAAAATTTTGGACAATAAGTGGTTTGTTTGAAACAATTAAAAAAGACAAAATTACTCTAACTTGCACCAAAGAACCGACTGATGAAAAAATAGTTGAAAAGATATTGAAAAAAGGTCAAGAAGAAAAATGGTTTATTGTTGATTTAAAAACAAGCCAACAAAAAAGACAACCACGACCTCCATTTACAACCTCTGTTTTACAACAAACTGCCAGCACAAGACTAGGATTCTCCCCTTCTAAAACAATGCAAGTTGCCCAAAAGCTTTATGAAGCAGGATACATAACTTACATGAGGACAGATAGCACAAATTTATCAGTTATCGCCCAAAATCAAATCGTTAGTTTTATTGAAAAAAAATATGGTAGTGAGTATGCTGAACCTCGTTTTTATAAAACAAAATCTAAAAATGCCCAAGAGGCTCATGAAGCCATTAGGCCTACGAACATTGAAAAAATACAAGCCGGTAGCACCGAAGACCAAAAGAAACTTTATCAATTAATCTGGCAAAGAACACTATCTTCTCAAATGGCTGATGCTAAACTCTTAAAGACCAAGATCATAGCTAATATTAAAGACAGGAGTATCCCTGATTTCACGGCCAACGGTTCTAGAGTTTTATTTCCTGGTTGGCTAATTTGCGAAACAGCTGCCCGAGGAGAAGATGTAGAATTACCAGAAGTTCTAAAGGATCAAGATATTAAAGTTATTGAAATAAAAAGCACAGAAAAGGAAACTGAGCCACCTAGTCGTCATACCGAAGCAGGTCTAATCAAAGAGTTAGAAAGCCGAGGTATTGGTAGACCTTCAACTTATGCTTCTATTATGAAGACAATTGAAGACCGGGGTTATGTGACCAAAGAAGGTAGAACTTTATTCCCAACCGACACGGGAGATGTTGTCTCTAGTTTTCTAGAAGATAATTTCACAAATTATATTAGTGATGATTTCACTGCCAAGATGGAAGATGAATTGGATGATATTTCAAACGGTAAAAGAGATTATGTTAAAACCCTAAAAAGTTTTTACACCCCTTTCCAAAAAGAAGTTAAGAGTAAAGAAAAATTAGAAAAAGCCACCAATTTAGGAAATGCTCCAGAAGATATTAAGTGTCCCCTATGTGGCGGTCAAATGATTGTTAAGTTATCTAGAGCTGGAAAATTTTACTCTTGTGCCAAATACCCAGAATGTGATGGGGCCAGAACAATTGAAGGAAAAATATTAGAGGGACCCAAGGAGACTGGAGAAAAATGCCCCCTCTGTGGAGACAAAGAAGAAGGAAAACTAGTAGAAAAACAAGGGAGATATGGAACATTTATAGCTTGCTCCCGTTATCCTAAATGTAAGTTCATTAAAAAAGATGAAGCCGAAGAAGCCAAGAAAAAGACTGGAGTTAAGTGCCCGATGTGTAAAGACGGAGAAATTGTTGAGAGGCGAGGCCGTTTTGGTATATTCTATTCTTGCTCTAATTACCCAGATTGTAAGTTTGCTATGAAAGCTAAACCAACAGGTAATATTTGTCCAATTTGTGGATCTTTAATGATGGAGGGCACAAAAACTATTCCCGAAAGATGTAGTGATCCTAAGTGCCCAAACTTTCGTCCAGACAAATTAAACAAAATCTCTTAAAAAATAAATTAAAATAAAATGCTACCAACTAAAGAAGAAATATCTTCCTTGGTTAAAAATTCTCGTGAGGAAGATAAAAAACTAATAGAAAAAGCTTATTGCTTTGCTAAAAATGCCCATCTAGGGCAAAAAAGAAAAAACGGTGAACCTTATTTTGTCCACCCTGCTTTTACCGCTAAAATTTTAGCCGAGCTAGGTATGAACTCAACGATTATTTCGGCGGGGCTACTTCATGATTGCTTAAAAGATACTTCAGTTGACCCTAAACTAATAGAAAAAGAATTCGGACAAGATATATTTAATTTAGTTAATGGAGTAACTAAGCTTGGACATATTAAATATAAAGGACCAGAGAGAAATATAGAAAATCTAAGAAAGTTTTTCATATATGAAGCGGAGGATATTAGAATTTTAATCATTAAACTGGCCGAAAGATTACACAATATGGAAACTTTACAGTTTATAGAAAAAGAAAAACAAAAAAGATTAGCTATGGAAACCCTTGAAATTTACGCACCCCTAGCCAACAGATTATCTTTATCTAAATTAAAATCTGAACTAGAAGATTCTGCTTTTAAATATGCTTATCCCGATGAATATATGATGATCAAGAAAATGCTTAGAGAAAAAAGTGGAGTCAAGGAAAAATATCTTCTAGAAGCAAAAGAAAGTATTAGCCAAATGATTTATGATGCCGGTATAAAAAACGCGGAAATTAATTATCGGCAAAAACATCTTTATTCTTTGTGGCAAAAACTTGAGCGTTACAATATTGGGATAGATAAGATTTATGACATTATTGCCATTAGAATAATTGTTTCTTCTACCCTAGATTGCTACACCGTCTTAGGTTTAATCCATGGTAAATGGCCTCCTAAAATAGACCGAATAAGAGATTATATAGCTTCTCCTAAAAATAATGGCTATCAAAGTATCCACACTATCGTATCAACTGAGACTGGGGGTTTAATAGAAGTTCAAATAAGGACTTATGAAATGCATCAGCAAGCCGAAAGTGGATTAGCTGCTCATTTCGCTTATAAAGAAAAATACAAAAAGGAAAACATCTCAGAAAAACAAAAAAGTTGGTCTATTAAACTTAATGGTTTGTTTAAAAATAAAGAAAAGCTAAACGGACCCCTTAAAGTAGATATTTTCAAAGATAGAATATTCGTCTTTACTCCCCTTGGAGATATTATAGATCTTCCAGAAAAATCTTGTGCTTTAGATTTTGCTTACGCAGTACATACTGATATTGGTAATCACGCAGGGAGTGCTCGGATTAATGGTAAAAACTCAGCCTTAAATACAATTCTAAAAACTAACGACAAGGTAGAAATATTAATAAATAAAAACGGACACCCATCTTTCAAGTGGCTTAGTTTTGTTAAAACTCCCCTAGCCAAAAAACATATAAATAATTATCTCAAAGATAACGATTTATTATCACGTTTTATATCTTTTGGAAAAAATTAAATTGAAAAATTATTGATGTTGTATAAATCAACATCTTCTTCAGCCTTTTCTATCTCATCCAAAGAACGATCGTCTAGTGGGGGCTCCCCAGATTTATCTTCAATCTCTCCTTCTGAAGATTGGTCATTAATTTGGTGACTAGCGATGTAATTATCAAGCATGCTGTTTGGATTTTGGTCCTGCCTATCTTTAATTAAACCAAGGATAGTATGCAGGTCATCGTCCGTGAAAAAATCTATTGTAATGTGTCCTCCATTTTCTTTCTTTTCTATTCGAACTCTTGTTCCTAGAGACTCTTGTAATTTTTCTTCCATTTCCGCAATTTCTGGATCTATCATATATTCTTTCTTTCTAACCCTGTCGTAAGCTATACGCCTAGCCGCTTTTTCTGCATCTCTAACCATCATTTTCTTAAAGACAATTTCTTTAAACAAAACCATCTGCTCTTCTGGCCTATCAGAAAGCATCAATATTGGTCTAGTGTGCCCCTCTGATATCTTTCTAGCTGATAAGGCATCTAATATATCTTGGGGTAAGGCTAAAAGTCTTAATGTGTTTGAGACATACTCTCGGCTTTTACCTATTTTGATCCCAATCTGTGCATGAGTAAATTTAAATTCATCAGCTAATCTCATAAAAGCTCTGGCTCTTTCAACTGCATTTAAATCTTCTCGCTGTAAGTTTTCAATAATGGCTAGCTCTAACTTTGCCATATTATCATCTCCAACTCTAATAATAACTGGCACTTGTTCTAAG
>MTKZ01126269.1_pt1 | contig 10048 bp, 8 predicted proteins | sample 1042781 | NCBI WGS metagenome assembly MTKZ01 (sample SAMN06212207, study PRJNA360539) | anaerobic digester metagenome | biome: Wastewater treatment plant; material: sludge; isolation source: anaerobic digester fed with sludge from wastewater treatment plant | place: Denmark: WWTP Viborg ...
TCCTTTGCGACAACCGAGTAGGCTTCATGTTCAGACGCAGTAAGATTGGCTGGCGGTTTGCCAGGTGCCGGCACGCCAGCGCCGGTTAAGTGCTTCAAAGCGGACAGAGTTGCCGCATCCATCATCACACTCGCCAGCGCAGGGTACGCGGATCGCAATCGGGAAAGAATGTGGAAGCCGTATTCGTCGATATCACCCCAATAACGCACCTGGCAGCCTTTCAACCACTTCACGCCGACAAGCAGTTCAGCCGCATTGCCATTGCCGAACACGCCCAGCGTATTGGACATGGCTGGAAGCGCCTCCAAGTTCATGAGGTTCTCCGTGATGACCACGTCTATTCCCTCGACGGACAAATCGCGGAAAAGATCCAGGGGAAGCCCCATGCGCTCGTGAGAAATCCCCAATTTTTGGAGAAGCGCCGGATCCAGCGCGCGAAACCGCACCAGCGGGAACACTGGTTTGAGTCCGAATCTGCCGTCAAAGGACTCCGCCTTGGTTTTGGCGGTCTCTGGAAGCAGGTCCCAGAGCAGGCTGTTCAGGACGGCTTCGTTTTCTTCGATGAACTTCGTATGCACTGCAATCGGCAATTCGCGTCGGTAGAGGTTGGGCCGCGGGTGAGCTAGAAAGTATTCACCAACCGCCAGCATGCCCGACCATGCGTCGCTAAATTCATCGATCCATTTGACGTGGGAAACCATCCAGTCCTGTAATTGAGGCAGCATGGTCTTGGCCAATCGCACGTTTTCCTTGAAGCGCAGGGCAGCTCGGCTTTTGCCAACGGCGGCCAAATACTGCTCCTCGGCATCAAAGCGCACCTGCTCCGGCAGNNAAGTTGGCCTCCGCCAGATGGGTAACTTCGGTCTTCAATTTGGTGAATTCCTCCGTCGTCTTGGGTTTGCCGAACCGGATGCGCAGTGGAAAGAAGGCCTCCTCCTTGACCACGCTGCGCAGGTAATCGGGGTACTTTCTGTCGGCCATCCCTTGGATTTCAACAGGGGTTAACATGGTTCAGGCAACTTGGTTGCGGTCCTGCTCGTATTCGGCCCGGGACGCCCGCCGCAGTTGTGACAGATTATCACTCACATGAATCAGGTGGTAACTGTCCACATAATCGTCAACGATGCGGCTCTTGGCGTCGAACGGGTTGATCACAATGAGCTGCAGACCCAAGTCCTTGAACAAGTCGAGGGCCCGCTGGGAGTTCTCCTCGTCCGTCTTGCCAAAGGCCTCGTCGACCACAACCAAACGGAAACGGTTGTCGTCCTCGCCGTTGCCCAGCCGGTATTGCGCGGCGATGGCGGAGGCCAGGATGGTGAAGGCCAGTTTGCTCTTTTGACCGCCCGATTTACCGGTTGAGCCCGCGTAGTAGTTGACTTCCTTGCCATCCTTGGCGGCGATTTCGCGCACGCCGTATTCGAGCCAGTTGCGGGCGTCGGTCACCCGTTGCGCCCACTCCTTCTCTTTCTCCAACTTCACAATGAGGTCACTGATCTGGTTAAAGATGCGGTCTTGGTCGTCCTTGCTCGGAAGGATTCCGCCCGAGAGGCAGGTTTTCAGGGCCGCCCGAAACTCGCGAATCTCCGGGTTTCTTGTGTTCACCGGGACGATTTGCACATAGGTGCCCGGGTTGAATTCGATGCTTTTGAGAGAGCCGTTTACTGTTTCGATCCGTTCCCGAATCGCTTTCTCGTGCTCGGCCATCTTCGCGTTGAAATTGGCCATGTCCATAATCAGGTTCGTGTTGAGAAAGGCGGCGAAGCGGGTCTTGTACCTGGGCAGATCTTCTTTGGCGATCCGCACTTTGAGGGCGACGAACTCCTTGGCCCAATCCATGTGTGCCTTCAGTTCCGAGGTCGCCTCGGGATAAGCCGACAGGAACGCCTGCATTACCGGCAGCATCGCCTTGGTCGCTTCGTTAGTNNCCCGTGTGACTGCCAATGCGACCTTGCACCCGCCGACCGACAGCCTTCGGGACTTCGTGAATGTCCTCAAGCGTGAGCCTCTGGGACTCCTGCAATTCGGCGATTTGACGGCCGATTTCCTCCGGGACGGCCGGTTGATCGCGGCGACTCTCCTTGAGCCTCTTCACCTGAGTGCGGTTTTCCTTGAGCGCGTTCTCCTTGACGCCGGCTTTTGCATCAACGGCTTTGATTTCAGTTTCCCTGTCCGCGATCCGCTTCTTGGTCTCATTGAGCTGCCTTTCCAGCTCCTGGACTTTGTTCGATGATTTGCGGAGCTTTCCCTCTTCGGCATTGAGCCGCTGCAGGGTCTGCTGTTCAGGCAGGAAATTAATGTCCTGATAGTTCTCAACCTTCAAAGCTGCATCCACGGCCCCGAGCTTGGCCGTGTAATTCCTGACCTGCTCGGCTGCCTGCTGACATTTGCGCTCGTGGTCGGTGAACCGCTGCTGTGCGGTCTTGAACTCCTCCTCCAGCGCGGCCAACTTGCTCGCCGTGCTCCATCCCAACACGTATTGGGATCGGTCACCGACCCGCGAACGGTCGTCTTTCACATGTCGCGCACCGTCCTTAATCATGCCTTCCTTGGTAAGGCCAAAGTCAACTGCCTGCAGGCTCTGGATGTCGCCGCAGCAGGTGTGGGCGAACCGGCGCGACACCTCGCCCTTGACCCATTGCGCCAACGGGTGTTCCTCCCGGAAATCGAGCCGCGCGGGCACCCGCCTTGAATCCTGCAGGAAATCCTGACGCATTTGTGCCGGAAGCGCTGGCACCCGCTGAAAGACCAGGCGAAGTCCTAGATGCGTTTGATTGATGTATTGCGCCACCAATTTGTAGCGGTTTTCAGGCACCAGCAAGGAAATGCCGAAATTATGGAGGAGACGCTCGATGGCGCCGGTCCATTCCCGGTATTGGTCTTTGACCTCGATGAGTTCTCCGGCAAAGGGGATCTCGTCAGTGCTCACCTCGGTAATCTCACTGATACGCTCGCGCAACTCCACCAGCGCCAGCGGAATGACCACGCCGCGTTTGCGAATGTTTTCGGCTTCCTGGGCCAGGCGGGATTTCTCTTGGCCCGCAGTCTCTTTGCCGATGGCGTGCTCCAACCGCTTGCGTTCCTGGGTCTCCAGGTTACCCTGCAACGCCCCGCGCTCGGACGCCAGCTTGTGCCGCATCGCTTTGAACTGATCTTCACTTTCCAGGTGGGTAGCGTACTGGAGCAAACCCAGGTTCTGTTTCAATGCCTTAGCTCGTTCCTCCTTCTCGTTCAGCGCCCTTTGCGCGTCCCGGGTCTCAAACTCGATCTCGCGCAACCGTCGGCCCACATCGTTATTGGCCAGTTCGATATTGATGGACTCGCGCCGTGCCAGGTCCGCGTCCTGTTGCGCCTTGAGTTGGCCGCGCTCTTGCTGAAGATCGGCCAACGCCCTTTCCAAATCTTCGTCGTAGGCGATGCGCAACTGCAGTTCACGCTCCTCGTAGTAAGCGTCGAGCGCCTCCTGCACGATCTCCAACTGCCGTTTGGCGGTTTCGGCCTCGACCAGCTTGGCATAGTTCTCTTCAAGCGGGGTCAGCATCTTCAATTGCGCTTCTGCTTTGTCGATGGACTGCCGGCAGGAATTGAGTTCGCTGTAGTGCGGCTTGATCTGGTTCTCGATAAAAGCGAGGACGTCCGAGGGTTCGAGCATGTGCCGTTGCACGAACAGGTTCAGGTCCGGGATTTCCTTGACCCCGATCGCCTGGTTAAACACTTCCAAGGCCCCACTGCTGGGAATCCCAACATACCGCCGAAACTTCTCCTCATAACCGGGGAAACTGTCGTCGTACTCGAAGCCCCTCCGCTTGAGCTCCTTCTTCATGTCCCGAGCGTTGCCCAGGTGCGTGAGGTGGTCTTTGATGTTCTTGTCGGAACGCGCCACCAAGTAAACCTGATCAATAGCGCCATCATTCTCCCAGAGGATCTGCGCCAGCGTTACGTCGGCCTTTTGCAATGGGTTGGTGAACACGGCCAAGATAATGGATTGATCACCGCTCTTTCGCAGATACTGAGTGATCGCGGTGGGCGATTCCTCCTCGCTGTGGGCGCCATACGCTCCCAAAACATAACTCTTGCGCGTGCGGTCTTTGCCTTTCTTGCGCTCGCCCGAAGCATCGTTGTAGTTCAACAGCCGCGGGGGAACCAGCAATGTGCGCAAGGCATCCGCTGCCGTCGATTTGCCGGTGCCGTTAACCCCCACGAGCAGAGTCCATTTCCCTTCGGGCGTCAATCGTGCCACCTTGCCATGGAAGGTGCCCCAGTTGAGCATCTCCAACCGCTTCAGCCTGAAGCCCGCCAACGCCCCATTGGCAGCAGTTGGATTAATCAGTTCCGGTTGCATAACTCTTCAGTTTCTCCTTGATGGTCTCCAGCTCGACGGGAGTGATGCGCGCTTTGACGATGCGCATTACTTCAAAAGTGTCCTTTTCAGGCGTGACGGCTTCGAGGAATCCCAGTTCTGCCAGCCGTTGAATAGCGCTGTCAATCCTGCCCAAATCTTTGACCTGATTGCTGCTTTCCGGCAGAAATGCCGCCACCAGATTTTGCAGTTCAGTTCGGGTCTTGATAAGATGGGTGGAGTCGGGGGACGCTGTTTCAAACCGGCTGAATTCCTCCCGCAGGCAGACTAGCAGGAGCGTGGCCGAATAGCTCAGCGGCCGGCGCTGGGTCAGCCGTGGTATTTTTTCAACACCGTCGATCTCCAACTGCCGTAGGAAGGCATAGCCCTCGGCCTCATCCATAACCAGTTCCTGGCCGATTTGCCGGAAGTAATGCCTCGCCTTTTCCTGGTTGGTGCCGGCTCGAAGCGTTTGCCATGATTCATTGTCCTCGCGGTAAACAGCCTGGCGGAGCAACTTCACCAGCACAAAGGAAAGGTCAGAAAAAGCGTTTTCGGGGGTGTTCATTGGCAGAAAAGTATGGCCGGGACGTTCCACCTTGTGGGTTTGGGGAAAGGCACCAGGATTGTCTGCATTTCTTCACCGATGTAATGCTTGCTGTTATCCAAGGCGACAATCATATAGCCAATCACCTCCAGCATCCCGTATCGGGGAGGAAAGCGATCCAGCACCTGTTCGAGCGTCATGGTGGGCACTTCTCTCAGCGCCTGCTCCACGTTCTTCCGCAGCTCGTGCAGGCGGATCTGCGGCAAGTTCCTCAGCCTCTCCAAATCTTCACGCCGGACGGTTTCGTCAGCCACTTCCACGTCGCCCGGCATGGTCAGCTCTTCTGGCGTCTGCCAGAGTGGCCGGCTCATTGCTCCAGCCAGTTCCGGAAACTCCTCCAACGCAAAGAAATCATCCGTATCCGGCGGATTGTTTCGCAATGGAATAGCAGCGGCCTGGATTTCGCGGATAAGTTCCAACACTTTGGCGCGGTCTTGGAGATGGCTGGCATCGAGCACCCGGCGCAGGTTGGTGGCCATGCGCAGGTGAGAATCACGGACCTTCTCACCCTCTGCCAGCAGGGAGGTAATCAGATTGATCAGCAGGGGATTGGCCTTGAGCTTCTCGTTTAGATCCTCCAACTGACGGACCTTGGTAAGGCTCTGCTCGAATTGGTGCCTGCGGTCTTCCCTGAGGAGCAAATCGCAGAAGGCGTAGAAGCTTTGCCCTTGTTCGGACTTCTTGAGCGCATCATCGGCATCCAGCATGTGGCCAAGGATGGCACCCTTGGTAAACTCGGGTTTGGTATGGCGTTCGGCGATTTCCTGGGCAATGGCTTTGAAATTCTCCTCCACCAGACGAAAATCTCCGAGCAGTTCACGGGCCGTGGCCAACAACCGCGCAAACCTTTCATTTAACTGCACCTGCGTGTAAATCGGCACTAGGCCGGTAACCCGGATGCGGTCGATCTCCGCTTTGATTCGAGCCGCGTCCTCGGTCAACTGCTGGATGCGCTCACCGGGATCCGACGAGGCGTTGCGCAAAATGTCCTCCAAACCGGCAAAGATGCTTTGGAGGCGGGATTCAGTGCCCACAAACCCCACCGGCTGAAGCTGCTCCAGCCAAAGCAAGGCGCGTTCGGAGCCGGAACTCAACTCGAACAACGGTTCCTTGGGATCGTCTCCGTAGTATTTCCGGAGGAACCCGCGCTTTTCGTCGCACCAAACGTTGAGGTACTGACCGGCGCTCATCGGGTAAGCGCCCGGTTCGGCTTCGTGCAGTTCCTCAAGGTAGGCCTCCAGCATTGCCCGCAACTGGCTTTCGGGGAGCGCCACCCGGTGCAGCTTCTTGAACGCTTGGTGCAGGAACGCCAAGATCATCGCCGCGTTCTGGCTGCGCAGCAGACTCGTTGCCGGGTGATCCAGCAAGGCACCCACCTCTTGATAGGTCACAGCAAAAACCTTTCCGTTGGCCAGTTCAGCCGACTCATTACGCGTGAATTCTACGCATGAAGCGCCGTTAAAGTCAACAGGTCGTTTTTAACTACTCATAAGGGCTGTAATTGCAGATGAAAGATCGGCGATTTCCCAGATCGTCGCCCGATTGGCCACCTGGGCTGCGCCATTGGCGCGGGCTGTTTCCTGAATTCCGCTTTCGTGCAACTCCCGTTCCGAGCGCTCTGAAGCGGCTTGGTGAACTGCAGTCTGACACCCGCTGAACCACCTCCCGGTTGAAAACGCTGGGCATGATGTGCCCGGGAGTTAGTTCGTGGCTTGATGCGGCCACCGAGAGCTCGGGCTCCTGCGTACCTGGGGACTGCGCACCTGGGGAGTTGAGTTGGCGGGTCCGAGTTGGTACCCTCGGACGGTGAGAGATTATTCGCCGCAAACCCACAGACAACGGCTGGCAGAAAGGTCCTGGTCGGTCAAGACGGCCATGGGCGGGGCAATCTCCACCGCCCTGAAGCAACTGCTGACCGAGCGGCACCTGTATCAGTATGTGGATGTCGACCTAGCGCCAGCGTCGGAACAGGGAAAGGCCCTCAACCAGGAAGCCTTGCGAGCCGAGCCGGGCGTGTCCCCGATGCCCACTCCGAAGCTTCCGGCCAACCCGGAAGAGCTAAAGAGAGACCCCGACTCCTGCGCAAACGTGACCTGGGCGTTTGCTGGCTCAAACATCAGCGGCGCCATGCGGGACGTCATCATGTTCGAGGCCCCGGGCATCAACACCTACTGCGAGACCTGCAAAGACCGTCCGCCGCACAATCCGATCTCCGACCAGTGCTCTTCCGTCATCCTGCAGGGCCACGAGCAGGAACAGTGGTATTACATGGCGTATCAATGCCAGCAGTGCCGCAGCATTCCCGTGCGGTTCCTGGTTCGAAGATCCGGACTAAGGCTGCGGTTGGCGGGTCGGGACCCGATCGGGTTTGTTCCCCCGCCGCCAGGGCTCAAGGGAAACACGAAATTCTTCAGCGATGCAACGGTGGCCCACCACGCAGGACAGACGCTGGCCGGAATTTTCCTTCTGCGGACCTATATCGAGCAGTATTGGCGAACCTTGCCGGCAGTCCAGGCCCTGCTGAAGGAAAAGGAGAAAGTCACCGGAGAGGCCCGTGCAACCGGAGATGAGATGGGGGCTGTTTACCAGGACTCCCTCCCCAACGACTTCAAGAGCAGGTTCCCCTCGTTGCTCGACATTTATAAGCAACTAAGCTCGGCCATGCATGAGGCAAAGGCGGAGGCGGCAGTATTCGAGGATTGCGCCGGACGAATCGCCGAACACTTTGACGCCCGTCGCGTATTCAGGCTGTAGGCCATATTATGCCAGTTTCCAGACAACAACTCCAAGCACACCAGATTCGCCACTCCAGACAGCAACCGCATGTTGGTTGCATACAACACAGCTTCTACGCCCTGACGGGGGCGGCCGATATTCTTCTGACTCAAAATGACGGGTCTGAATATCGCTTTATGTNNTAAATATCGCTTTATGTTGAGAGCTCAATATCTGGGCTACTTGTTATGGCCGCTCTACTGCAATCAGTTCGCCGAGACGGACCAGGCCTTTTGGCGCCAATTGAGGAACAAAGCCGTAAATGGCCGCGAATGGGAATACCGCCTTTTAGTCACGATCCAGCCGGGCCCCCAACAGCATGTGTTTGGCATGTCGGCCAACTTTCACAGGGACATTATCATCATCAGCGACCCAATGCAGAATGCGTTGGCACAAATGAATTTTCAGGAATTCCTCGCCCGCCAAATCCCTGGAACCCAATTTCACTACCATCGTGCCCTAGAGGTGCTATCGGTTGATTCCGGCGACCCAAACGACTACCCCTAGTGGACCCGGAGACCTCGATGGTCGTTTGTCGATCAACGTAAGTACCCTCAGAGTACGGCTTTGTCGCTTGGCACACNNAGCGGGGAGCGGAGGTTTCAGTCCACATCCGATCCTCGCCTTCTCGCCTTCGTCGCAGAACGCCGGCCGCTTGCAGCCACCACCGGCAGCGTCCGTTGCGCGAGCCCGCAAGCCTAAACCGGCGAGCCCAAATGCGGTTGACCAGTAAATTGAAACTAATGAAAATGACCAGCGGTTGTAAGAGCCATGTTTATGATGCCCTCCAGGCGTAGGCCCGCGGGTATGCTTTTGGTGATGAAACGCGCCAGACCAAGCTTCATGCCCCAAACGGCGCTCAACGAACCTATGATGTCACATGTGGGCAGATAACGAAACCTTTGAAGATTTGCTTGGCTTTCAAGTTCATGCAGACCTCATCCGCAGCGTCGTCCTGAATCCTAAGTTGCTGCCGGTCACCATCGGGGTCTTTGGGACTGGGGCAGCGGCAAGTCCAGCATCATGGAGATGCTCAAGCGGGATCTGGAACCAGAAACCCAGCCCGACCCTCAAATCAAGAAGCAACTGGAAACCGTCGCCAGAAAACCGCGGACCAGGACCGCAGTAAGAATTCCTTTATCCGACCTATGCAACCCGACGATTTCCTCAAGCTGGTGCCGGCCACCCAACAGGCAAAGTGCCAGCAGGCCACGCTGCACATGTGGTGCCACATCTACACCTACATCGAGCAGAACGGCAGCGCCGACACTCTCGATGACGACTTCCTGAGCCACGTCCACAAGCTTAAATACCTGTCCGATGCAGCCGTCGGCGCCCACCTGCGGAAAATGGCACGCAACGGACTCATCAAAGGCCACGTCTTGCGCGTGGCCCCGGGACAGCGCAACAGCTGCAACATCCTCCCTCCCATCATGGGCGGCATGCTCCCCAGCCAGTTCATCCGCTACACGCTGCCCGGCAAGGAGGTGCCGATGCACTTCAAGCGAGCCGAGGAGGCTCGCCAAGAAATGGCCAAGATTACCGAAAATGCCATGCACATGCTGAACCACGGCCCCAAAGAGGTCACAGACCTCCAAAATGTCGGAGACCTGCACAGCTGGCTGAGCGGCCTCTACAGCGGCCAAGAAAAAGTCACAGCCGAGGAAAACGACCGTCTCCACAAGCTCGTGGTGGATGCAAGCAGGCTGCTCCGGGAGCAGGAAGCCGAAATCCGCAAATTTTACACAGCAGTGGCCGTCCGCTCCAACATGGAGCCGGGAGTTTAAGGTCAGAGATGAACTCGATCACCATAGGGCCCTTGTTCGTGCCCGCCAACCCGCCTCCGGCGCCCGAGCCCGAAGTCGTGCCCCTGGGCGTCTCAATCGAAATGGCTGGCGCCGACGGTTCCTACCAGGCCCCGCTCTATCGTNNAGCTCAAGCTGGAATCCGCATTTGTGCAAGTTGACCGACATTCTCGTTCACGAAGACAACCTGCCGTGCGACTTCACGTATCGGCCGCTCTTCGCCGCGCATACGAAGGCCGGCATGTTCGTTCCTCTTGAGTCGCTACTGGTGGGACTCTACGAGACTTTTCCCATCTCTCGGAGCATCTTTGAGGTGCTGACGGAGCTGCGGAGTATGGTGGAGTTTTCCGAGGGCAGCTTGCCCCCGCGTCAGCCGCTTATCCCCGCCGCCGCACAGCTCGGGTTTGAGATTAGCCGCATTGAGTCCTTCAGCCGGAGCCTCCTTGTAGACATCGATTGGTTCCCGCCCCAAGACCGGGGGCGCCCCGAGCGTCGGCTCGTCGTTGATACGGCAGCCATAGACTT
>MTKZ01018225.1_pt1 | contig 10044 bp, 8 predicted proteins | sample 1042781 | NCBI WGS metagenome assembly MTKZ01 (sample SAMN06212207, study PRJNA360539) | anaerobic digester metagenome | biome: Wastewater treatment plant; material: sludge; isolation source: anaerobic digester fed with sludge from wastewater treatment plant | place: Denmark: WWTP Viborg ...
CTGACAATCCGGATCTGGAAAAGGAAGCTGCAAATCTGCTTAGGAAAGCGTTAATTCTTCCGTTTGCAAAGAAACAGAATATTGTACCTGTGCTTTTTGTGAAGAAAAAGCCCGCTGCTTCTCCCGACGGAGTCCTGGTATTTGGTCCTGATGAGGTGCTGGAAGCGTTAACCTGATGTCCTTCATGCCCAGTTGGCAGTAGGCAGGAGGCAGTTGACACTAAAAATGAACTCGCCGCGTACCGCGTACCGCGTACCTTTAATAAAGTTTTTGTTATTGCCGAAAAATAGTTAACTTTACTGGCGAAAACTATTGGCAATGTTAACTAAACTCACAATCGGGCAAGTTGTCGCTTCGCAGAAAGAACGGCTTGCTTTGCTTGATACGGGTCTTGAAAGAAGAATCCCGGATATGTATTCCCTTTCGACTCACGCACTGATAATAACAGGTATCAGGCGCTGCGGAAAGAGTACGCTGCTGCAACAGATCAACAGAACATCCGGGGAAAGGACATTATATCTGAATTTTGAAGACCCCCGTCTTGCAGGATTTGACATAAGCGATTTTAACCGTTTGCAGGAGCTGATTGAAGAACAGCAGATCAACAGTCTTTTTTTCGACGAGATCCAGAACATTGACCTTTGGGAAAACTATGTCCGTTTCAGACTCGACGAACGATACAGGGTTGTTATTACAGGTTCGAATGCATCAATGCTGAGCAGTGAACTTGGCACCAAACTTACCGGACGACATATATCAAACGAGCTCTTCCCTTTTTCGTACAGTGAATATCTTGAATTTACAAGCGGTCAAGCGGATATTGCCACGGCCGGCAGATATCTTGAGCAGGGCGGATTCCCGGAAATGATAAAAACCGGGATGCCTGAAGTGCTGATGCAGGCGTTTAATGATATCGTTCTGAGGGATATTGCATTGCGGCATAATGTGAAAAACACCCAGACCCTTCTTCAGCTTGCCGTATTCCTTATTTCAAATACCGGAAAGCTTATAACCGGCAACAGTCTCCGAAAGCTTTTTTCAATCGGGTCCTCGTCAAGCATTATGGAATACCTTGGATATTTCAGCGATGCTTACCTGTGCTTTTACGTTCCCCGCTTCAGCTACTCACAGAAGGTCCAGGTTGTTAATCCGAAAAAAGTATATACTGTCGACAGCGGCCTGGTCCAGGTCAATTCCCTGTCGTTTAGTCAGGATAAGGGACGATTGCTCGAAAACATGGTATTCATGCAGCTCAGGCGCAAAACGAGGAACATATACTATTTTGCTGAGAAAAATAAGTGTGACCTGGTCGTCTTTGAAAGATCAAAGGTCCCGGTCCTTTATCAGGTTTGCTGGCAGCTCGACAGTGAAACCCTCGACCGGGAAATAAAAGGCCTTACCGAAGCGATGGAGTTTTTCAATCTGAAGGAGGGAAAGATAGTTACTTACAATCAGGCCGACTCCTTTACCATCGGAAACAGGATAATAACCGCTATTCCGTTTTTTGAATGGGCAAACAGCTGAAATCCGATTTGTGATTTTTGATTTTTGATTTTTGAATTGAGATTTAAAAGTAGAAGGATAACATGACCACTGCCGAGCTTACAGAACGTCTTATTGAATTTGCAGCAGAGATAATCGAGCTGACTGATTCGTTGAAAAAAACCCGTGCCGGACTTGCATTGAATGATCAAATGTCTCGATCAAGCATTTCTGCCGCGTTAAACTATGGTGAAGCCGCCGGTGCTGAATCACCAAAGGATTTTGTTCACAAGCTCCAGGTTGTCCTGAAGGAGCTGCGCGAAACATGGATGGCGCTTCGGATCACCGAAAAGTCAAAACTCTCGTCAAACCCTGTATTGCTGCAGAGCTGCATAAAGGAATGTAACGAGCTTATCAGTATTTTTACCAAAAGCGTTACGTCGAATAAGAAGAAAATTCAAGATTTGTGAAGTGAAATCCGATTTGTGAAGTGAAATCCGATTTGTGAAGTGAAATCCGATTTGTGATTTGTGAGTTTTGATTTTAGATTTATTCTAGAGCAGTTAAATCACGAAACGTTTCTTATGATCTGAGATTTCCAACTGTAGCCAAATCACAAATCACAAATCTAGAATCACGAATCACGAATCGGATCTTATCATCTGATATTTATCTCCCTGTAGCCAAATCACAAATCAAGGAAATCCGATTTGTGATTTGTGATTTGTGAGTTTTGATTTTAGATTTATTCTAGAGCAGTTAAATCACGAAACGTTTCTTATGATCTGAGATTTACAACTGTAGCCAAATCACAAATCACGAATCCAGAATCACGAATCACGAATCACAAATCATAGCATTCATATTCAGCTCCTTCAGAGCTGTACGGCAGGAGGGGCGGCCGTTTCCTTCGGTGAAACCGGAGGTTATTCACATTAAGCCACGCTCGTGGCTTCCGTTGACTGCCCGAAGCTCCTGCGGAGCTTTTCCTCCCATCTGAACGGTTCTCCGTGTGGTAAGACCGTCACGCCTTGATGCCTTCCCACTCTCCCATTCTCCTCTTCTCCCATTCTCCCCTTCATCTTCCTTACGCCCCACGCCCCTCACCTTCGCTACGCTTCGGCGAGTAAAACACGCCTTGATACCCTATTGGCAGTTGGCAGTTGGCAGCAGGCAGTTTAATCCCCTTCATCTTCCTTGCCCCAACACCTGCTTACATTTTTTTGTTTGAATCATTTTATTGAGTAAATTTGCTCATAATGCTGAGTAAATTGTAAAAAATGTTTGAAAGATCAGAACTTCAGGAGATTAGAAAAAGAGTTTATGAACCCCGGAAATTCATTCAGGTAATCTCAGGTCCCCGCCAGGTTGGAAAAACAACTCTAATAACCCAGCTACTTGAAAAGCTTACCATCCCGGCTGTGTATGAATCAGCAGATGCAATTCCTGCAGGGAACAGCTTATGGATAGATCAGCTCTGGGACACTGTCCGTCTGAAAATGAAATCTCAAAACGCTGGTGAATTCATTCTCATAATTGATGAAATACAGAAAATACCCAACTGGAGCGAAACAGTTAAGAAAAACTGGGATAATGATTCTATGAACAGAATTAACATAAAGCTTGTCCTGCTTGGTTCTTCCCGGCTTTTAATTCAGCAGGGTCTTACTGAATCGCTTGCAGGAAGATTTGAAAACATCGTTCTTGCACACTGGTCGTTTGACGAGATACATAAAGCTTTCGGATGGGATGCTGAGACATTTGCATGGTTTGGAGGCTATCCCGGGGCTGCAGAACTGATAAACGACGAAAACAGGTGGAAAAGGTATATCCGCGATTCACTTATTGAAACAAGTATTTCGAAGGATATTATAATGCTTACGCGCATCGATAAACCAGCCTTGCTTAAGAACCTGTTTGAGCTGGGTTCACTTTATTCGGGACAAATCCTTTCCTATACAAAACTGCTCGGTCAGCTTCAGGATGCCGGTAATACAACAACTTTATCGCATTATCTTAAACTCCTGGGTTCAGCCGGATTGATCACAGGCATTGAGAAGTATTCAGGAGCTCCCGTAAGGACCAGATCGGGCAGTCCTAAATTTCAGGTTTATAATAATGCTCTTCTGAGTTCGCAAAGTCCGATGACTTTTTCCGATGTAAGAAACAATCCTGCTGAATGGGGAAGAGTTATTGAATCGGCTGTGGGAGCTTACCTGGCAAATGAATCACTGAAAGGCAGCATCTCTCTCTTTTACTGGCGCGACAGGAACGATGAGGTTGATTTTGTGATTGAAAGGGACGGGAAGATTATCGGAATAGAGGTTAAAAGCAGCACCTCACGGAATGACCGCGGTATGACTTCTTTTCAGAAGAAATATCATCCCTTCAGAACCATCTGCATTGACGAAAACAGAATGCCGTGGAAAGAGTTTATACGCCTCAGGCCGTCAGAACTGTTTTAAAATAAAAAGCTTGCACGATTCATGGCCAGTTGGCAGTTGGCAGTAAGCAGTTGGCAGTCAGTCAATGTATTATGTATGATATGCGACAGGCGATGTTCCGTATCAAACGTCTCTAAGTCATTTAGTCTCTTTGTCTCTTCGTCTTCCTCACGCCTCATGCCTCACGCCCCATCCCTCACGCCCCGTCACGCTTCTCTAAATACAGTGATATAAATTTGTAATTATGTATGACAAACATTATCTTTGACAAACATAATATAAGAACATGTTTGTAAACAGAAAGACGGAAATAGAAAGACTTGAGCGTGTTCTGAAAAGTGAAACAGCCCAACTGGTCGTCATTTATGGACGCAGGCGCTGCGGTAAATCATCCCTGCTGAAGAAAGTGATGGATGAGTCTGCGATTTACTTTTCCGCGGATATGCGGGAGACACCTCTGCAGATTCAGGCTTTTGCCGGGCGAATTGAAAAATTCATTCCTGGTTTTTCTGTCCCGGTTTATCCCGGATGGGATTCACTCTTCAGGAGTCTGAATACCAGCCTTAAAAGCCGGGTCACTTTGTGCATAGATGAATTTCCATACCTGGTGAAGAACTCACCTGAGCTGCCATCGGTTCTGCAGAACATACACGATGACCAGGCTCACAGCAATTTTAATCTTGTTCTGTGCGGTTCATCACAGCTGATGATGCATGGAATGGTGCTCGACAGTAATGCTCCGCTTTATGGCAGGGCTGATGAAATAATGAAGATCCGGCCCATGTCTGTTGTTCATCTGCAGGAGTTTCTCTGTATTCCGGCCATTGATGCAATAACGGAATACGGCATCTGGGGCGGGGTGCCGCGTTACTGGGAGATAAGAAAAAACGCAGGGAGTCTTGACGCAGCGCTGGAGCGCCATGTGGTAAACCAGTATGGTCTTCTGGCTGATGAACCTGAACGGCTCTTTTCGGATGAAATACGTACCTCGGTGCAGGCATTTACACTGTTGAGTCTGATAGGTTCAGGATGTCACCGGCTGTCTGAGATTGCGGCACGTGTCGAAAAGCCGGCAACTCATTTGTCAAACGCCCTTTCCTTCCTTACTGAATTAAAATATATCCGGCGCGAAATTCCTTTTGGAGAATCTGTTCGTTCAACCAAAAGAAGTCTTTATAAGATAGATGATCCGTTTCTGAATTTCTGGTTTACATTTATCGTTCCTGAAAAAAGCAGCATCGAATTCGGGGACGGCTCCCGGGTTCTGAAAGAAATCAGGAAAAAGATTCCGCTCTATATTTCGGCTATATGGGAAGAGCTTTGCCGTCAATCTGTCCCCTTTATATTGAAGGGGATGGATTTTAATCCTGCGTCGCGATGGTGGGGGAAGGGGATCGATGGCACCCAGATGGAAATTGATGTGGTTGCAGAATCGACTGATAAGAAAGTTCTGGCCATAGGTGAGGCGAAGTGGACTGACAATCCGGATCTGGAAAAGGAAGCTGCAAATCTGCTTAGGAAAGCGTTAATTCTTCCGTTTGCAAAGAAACAGAATATTGTACCTGTGCTTTTTGTGAAGAAAAAGCCCGCTGCTTCTCCCGACGGAGTCCTGGTATTTGGTCCTGATGAGGTGCTGGAAGCGTTAACCTGATGCCCTTCATGCCCGGTTGGCAGTTGGCAGTAAGCAGTTGGCTGTCAGTCAAGAAGGATCTTTGTAAAGGTGTAAGAGCATGATGGTGTTAATGCAGGCAGGCCAGCAATGGGCTTCAAGGCGTAAAGGCAAATCGAAGATTTGCTACAAAACAAGGCTGGAGGCCTTGAATTCCAATAACCATGGGTGAGACGCAGTCGTAACCCATGGCAGGAGGCCTTCCTCGGGTGTACAACCCCATGACGCTTCGGTCAGGGCAAGCCTGAAAGGGTTGAATGTTTTCATATTCAGCTCCTTCAGAGCTGTACGGCAGGGGGGTGGCTGTCTGCCTCCGGTTTCACCGGAGGTTATTCACATTAAGCCACTATCGTGGCTTCCTTTGACAGCCCGAAGCTCCTGCGGAGCTTTCCATCCGCCTGAACGGTTCCGTCTGGAGCAGGCCTTAATGCCTTCTTGCCTTAATGCCGTCACGCCTTCAAGCCGTTTCTTCGTCTCTTCGTCTCTTCGTCTCCTTGTCCCTTCGTCTTTTTCTCACGCCTCACGCCCAAACATATTCGTCCTTTAAGCACAATTAGTTTAATAAGTTTCGTTATATTGGCGAAATAAATAATATAATGCTTCGATAAATTGACTAAGATAGATTACTTTTACATTATGAAAAACGTCCTCAAAACTATAATCGCTGATTTTCATTCTCAACGACTCCGTCCCGTTCTGCCTCGGACCACGATATTGCCTGTCAACTCCGGGATCATTATTTCTGTAATCGGTGTTCGCAGAAGCGGAAAGACATATCTTTTATACGACACTATAAAGCGGCTGATCTCAGCCGGGATACAGAAGAGAAACATTGTTTACATAAATTTCGAGGACGAGCGGCTTAGTCTTCAAAAGGACGGTCTTGACCTGATTCTCCAGGCATATCTCGAATTATACCCGGAAAAGGATCTGGCAGAATGTTATTTCTTTTTTGATGAGATACAGAATGTTGACGGCTGGGAGAAATTTGTCCGCAGGATCTATGACACAATCAGCAGGAATATATACATATCGGGTTCAAACTCCAGGCTGCTTAGCACTGAGATTGCAACCGAACTCAGAGGCAGATCGGTAAGCTACACCCTGTATCCTCTTTCATTCAGCGAGTATCTCGATTTCAATAAGGCGGAAAAGGAGTATGCCGCGACTGTACAACGAGTTAAACTGGCAGGGCATTTCAGGATGTTCATGCTCTACGGCGGGTTTCCCGAACTCATTGATCTGGATGATACCCTGAAAATCAAAAAACTCCAGGATTATTTCAATACCATCATTTATCGTGATCTTATTGAAAGATATGATATTTCAAATTCCCTTGTTCTCAAGTTTTTCCTGAAGAGGATATTGTCGCAGGTAACAAAGCCGGTTTCCGTGAACAGGATATGGAACGACCTGCGGTCAATGGGGTACAGGGTTGGCAATAACACCCTTTACGAATATGCCGACCATATTCAGACGGCCTTTGCTTCGCTGATGATAAATAAATTCGACTACTCCCCGATCCGGCAGGAGAAAGGCGAAAAAAAAGCTTATGCCATCGATAATGGTATTCTTACAGCAGTCGACTGGTCATTTTCCGAAAATCACGGAAAGCTTCTCGAAAACCTGGTCGCCCTGGAACTCCTGAAATCGGGAAAGGACGTTATGTATTTCAGTGATACCAGGGAATGTGATTTCATAATTACTGAAAAACTTTCCTGGTCGGCAATCCAGGTTTGCTATTCTTTGAAGGAATCAGATACTTACGAAAGAGAAACCGGTGGACTTGTCAATGCCTGCAAGTATCTGAAGCTTAAAAGCGGTACAATACTGACTTATGAAGAAGAATCGGAAATAAAAAAGGATGATATTACAATTGAAGTACTTCCGGCATATAAATATGTTCTGGAAAGACTTTAAGCCGATTGAAAGGTTAAGAAGATATGATTTGCCTTCGATCCGGGACGACGCTAAGCGGCATTTGTTTAGCTGAACCCGATTGCTTCGCCCTCCTGCGTCGGGCTCGCAATGACCTTGGCCTGGTTGAACGTTTTCATATTCAGCTCCTTCAGAGCTGTACGACGGGGGGTGGCCGCGTTCCTCCGGTTTCACCGGAGGTTATTCACATTAAGCCACTATCGTGGCTTCCGTTGACTGCCCGAAGCTCCTGCGGAGCTTTTCCTCCGCCTGTACGAAACCGTCGGCACAAACCCGTAAGACTTCTTGCCTTAAAGCCCTAACGCCTTAAAGCCTTCACGCCCTAATGCCCCTTGACGCATAGTTGGCAGTCAATGTCTATCCGGTTCTGCCAGTTGTGCCAGTCGTTAACATTGGAAAGGACCTGCACGACTTGCACGACCTCCTGCCTGAAAGCCGTCACGCCGTCACGCCGTCATTCCTTGACCCCCCTTAATGTCGTCATGGTACTCAAAAGCATCTTTCCTGGTAGAGTTAGTTACTTCTTGTCATCTGGCAGTTGTTAAACGTGATAAAATTGAATAACTTTGTTAATTAATGTCATAGGTGATGGATACTCAAATCAACATAGTACAAATTGTTGACCAAATAGAAAAGCTGGACTATAACAGTAAGTTAAATCTACTATCAAGACTGGTCGATTTACTGAAAAGGGAAAGGAACGTTGTTCAGCCCTCCTCTATTACAAATTTAAAAGGGTTGGGGAAATACGTCTGGCAAAAAGTCGATACTGATTTGTATTTATCAGAAGAACGTGGATCATGGGGCTGATTAGGAAATTAACAAACAAAATCGTGTTTCCCGATACTGCTCCGTTGATTTTTTCTAAATTTGACTTAATTAACCGCTTTTCATGGGACAGATAATTTTTGAAGGTAAATACCAAAGCCATTCAGATAGCGTAAGAGTCAGATTGCTCCTGTTTCAGTTTAAGGATGAAAAAAATATTCACTTCATCTATTCTCCTCATCTCGATTTGACTGGCTATGGGACTGATCAGGCGGAAGCAAAAAGATCATTTGAAATTGTATTGGAGGATTTTATTGATTACACCCTCAAAAAGAAAACCCTTGCTAAGGTTTTAACAGAATTAGGATGGACATTGAAGGGACCGGCAAGGAAACCGAAAAAAATTCTGGCACCAAGTATTACTTCTGTGATAAAAGACAACAAATACGTTTCAGAGATCTTTGATAAATATTCCGTGAATACCTACCATCAGGAAGTAGGATTACCTGCTTACATTTAAAATATTACAGGAATGTCCACAAGGAAACTGTCAAACATTCCTTTAAAAGAGTTTCGTAAATTTCTTGAAAATCAGGGGCTCAAAGTTATCAAGGATACAAGAGGAAGAGGTGGTCATGAGAAATGGTCAAAAGCTGGTATGGACAGACCGATTACCCTTCAAACTCATATCGATCCGGTTCCTGAGTTTATAGTAAAGCAAGTTCTTCGGTACTTAAAAATGAATAAGTCAGCTTTTTTTAAAGAGTTTTTCAATAAATAATTCAAAAGTCAGATCTCAGATTAGTCATTTTAAGCACCCGAACCGATAAACGATAAACCAGGAACGAAGAACGATTCTGCCCGATTCAGAAGGATGTTAAGCGGCATTTGTTTAGCTGAACCCGATTGCTTCGCCCTCCTGCGTCGGGCTCGCAATGACCTTGGCCTGGTTGAACGTTTTCATATTCAGCTCCTTCAGAGCTGTACGACGGGGGGTGGCCGCGTTCCTCCGGTTTCACCGGAGGTTATTCACATTAAGCCACNNTGTATTGCCGGGAGTTTGAAGCAGGTGGAATGAACGGGGTGCAGGGGCTGTATTGATTTGTGATTGGTGATTGGTGATTGGTGATTTGTCAATGCCTAAATAACGTTGACCTTTTTATTACTTATTTTACTTCTTTTATAATTATAATTCTGATGATGATTTACTGTTGATAACGGGAGATTACTCGCAGAGTTATCCTCGTTATCAATAGTATCTTTAAATGATTTTGGTGTTAGTTTTCCCAATGCTTTGTGCGGTTTTCCAGTGTTATACATATGTACAGCCTTGTCTAGCAGTCTCCTGAGTGAGGCCAGGTTTGCAGGGCCATATGGATAAAGATAATTGTTTTTCATCGTACCGTTCACCCTTTCAGCATGTGGGTTTTCATAAACCTTCTCTTCAGTCATTGAATTTATCATTCCCAAGTCTCTTGTCAGTTCCTTAAATTCCTTGCAGTAATATTGGCCTCCCCCATCTGAGTGAATAATAGCACCTCTCAGATTGGCCCTGCCCCGCTCTTTGATCATTCGATGCAGTGCCGGCAGAGTAGTGCTCTCTGTGCGTAGATTATCGCTTGCCGACCATCCAACAATCTCACGATTAAACAGATCCATTATGAAAGTCAGATAGTAGGTCTCTGATCCAATATCAAAGTAGGTTATGTCACTCACAAAAACCTGGTTGACACGTGTAACCCT